>CZKZ01000148.1_pt1 | contig 29017 bp, 29 predicted proteins | sample 1122171 | NCBI WGS metagenome assembly CZKZ01 (sample SAMEA3539301, study PRJEB10725) | soil metagenome | biome: tundra; feature: field; material: soil | place: USA | collected 2010-05 | depth 0.15 m
ACCAGGTTGCCGAGGCAGTCACCGGAGCAGCCGCGGTCGGCTACCGCCATTTCGATTGCGCCTCAGTGTATGGCAACGAACCCGAGGTCGGCGCATCGCTCCAGGCAATTCTGCGCAACGGAATCAAGCGCGAGGAACTCTGGATCACCTCCAAGCTCTGGAACGACAAGCACGGGGAGAAGGATGTCATTGCCTCCTGCCGCAAATCGCTCGCCGACCTTCGCCTCGACTTTCTCGACCTCTACCTCGTCCACTGGCCATTCCCGAATTTCCATCCGCCGCACTGCGATGTCAGCTCGCGCAGCCCCGAAGCGAGGCCATACATCCACGCCCACTACATGAAGACCTGGCGAAAGATGGAGGAGCTCGTGGGCCTCGGTCTGGTACGTCACATCGGCACTTCCAACATGACCGTCCCCAAGCTCAAGTTGGTCCTCCGCGACGCCCGCATCAAGCCCGCGGTAAATGAAATGGAGTTGCACCCGCACTTTCAGCAGCCGGAGCTTTTCAAATTTGTTATGGACAACGGCATTCAGCCCATCGGCTACTGTCCCATCGGTTCGCCCGGCCGCCCGGAGCGCGATCGCACGCCTGAAGACACAACCCCCACCGAAGATCCGGTCATTCGTGAAATCGCTCAGCGCCAAGGTGTCAATCCGGCGGCGGTTTGCATCAAGTGGGCGGTACAGCGCGGGCAAACGCCTATTCCGTTTTCCGTTCATCACTACCGCGAAAACCTCGAATGCGTAACCACTGATCCTCTAACTGATGACGAAATGCGCGCAATCGCGGCCGTCGACCGCAACTGCCGCCTGATCAAAGGCCAGGTTTTCCTCTGGAAGGACGGCCAGACCTGGGAGGCGCTCTGGGACATGAATGGAGAAATCACGCCGCCGTAACAACGGGACAGCAAATCAGCATCGAGAAGGAGCATATTGAAGAGTCTCTTGACGAGCCTGTTGATGAGGGTATGGGGCAACAGGTGAAAGGTACGGGCTTTAGCCCGTACATAAAATCAGCAAAATAGCCGGGGGCTTTAGCCCCTGAGGGAATATCGGCTTCACAACAACGCTTGTTCCGAGATTAACTAACCTGCTCCATCAACGGAGATGAAAGCCATGAAAGACACCATGACCGCGGCGTACCTGCCCGGCAACTCGACCGTCGAACTGCGCACTGTGCCCGTGCCTACACCGGGCCACGGAGAAGTTCTGTTGCGCGTCAAGGCCTCCACCATCTGCGGCTCCGATATTCGCTGCATCTATCACGAGCATCTTGGCAAAGGTCCTGAAGGCTATCAGGGCGTCATCGTCGGCCACGAACCTTGCGGCCTGGTTGTGGCTGCCGGCGAAGGCTGTCGCCGTTTCTGGCCGGGTGATCGCGTCATCGTTTACCACATCTCCGGCTGCGGAGTGTGCAACGATTGCCGCCGCGGCTACATGATCTCCTGCACCAGCACCAAGTATCGCCGCGCCTACGGGTGGCAACGTGACGGCGGCATGGCCGAGTACATGATCGCCGAAGAAAAAGACCTCATCGCTCTGCCCGATTCGCTCTCCTATGCCGATGGCGCGCAAGTCGCATGCGGCTTCGGCACCGTATACGAAGGCCTGGGAAAAATCGGCATCAACGGTAACCACGCCGTGCTCATCACTTGCCTTGGTCCGGTTGGCCTGGCAACTGGCGCGCTCTGCCGAAAACTCGGCGCCAACAAAATCATCGGCATCGATGTAGTTCCTGAGCGCATGAAGATCGCCCTCGACCTGGGCCTCTGCGACGCGGTTTTCACATCGGGCGCGGACAATGTTGATCAGGTAAGGGAACTGACCGGAGGCTTCGGGGTCGAGCGCGCCGTAGACTGCTCGGCCAACAGCGTCGCTCGTACCACCGCTATCCGCGCCACCCGCAAATGGGGAAAGATCGTCCTCCTCGGCGAAGGCGGCACGGTCGAATTCAATCCTTCGCCCGACATCATTCACGATCAGAAAACCATCTACGGATCCTGGGTGACATCAACGTGGCTCATGGAAGAGTTGGTCGAGCGTCTTGTCCGCTGGAACCTGCATCCCGCGGAAATCATCACCCACCGCTTCGCATTGGACAAGGCTGCAGACGCCTACTCGCTGATGGCATCCGGCAAGTGCGGCAAAGTCGCCGTCTGCCAGGATGAAGAATTGAAGTAGAGATTGAACGAAGGGAACATACAATGACCGGCTCTTTAACTTCAGATTGGAAAACCCAACTGAGCGACATCCTGCCGCTCTTCGGCCATCGAAACTGGATCGTCGTCGCCGATTCTGCCTATCCCGCGCAATCAAAGCCCGGCATTGAAACCATCGTCTCCGGCGACGATCAGCTTCATGTCGTGCAGCACGTTCTCGATGCCATCGCCGCATGCAGCCACATCCGCGCCAACGTCTATGCGGACAGGGAACTCGCCTTCGTCCCTGAAATCGACGCGCCGGGTATCGAAGACTACCGCAAGCAACTCGCTGTTATCCTCCACGGCACCCGCGTTGAATACATTCCGCACGACAAGATCATTGCAAAGCTCGATCAATCTGCCCAGGTCTTCAGAATCCTTCTCATCAAAACGGAAATGACCATCCCGTACACCTCTGTCTTCTTCGAACTCGACTGCGGTTACTGGAACGCTGATGCGGAGCAACGCCTCCGCCAGTTAATCGAGGCTTCGGATTCGAAATAAAATCCGCACTCCCGCCCCGGCGGGGAAGAGTGCAATCCGGATCTCACAAGCGAACAGCATCACGAAAGGAACCACAGCAATGGCATTGAACAGGCGCGATTTGCTTAAGTCATTGGGCGGTGCATGTTCCGCCCTCGCTCTCTCAAAGTATGTAAAAGCCCAGGCCAAGGGATTCGAAGGAACCAGGGAGTCCCTTCAGTCCTACCAGATCCCCAACTGGTTCCGCGATGCGAAGTTCGGCATCTGGTCTCACTGGGGACCGCAATCGGCAATCGAAGATGGCGACTGGTATGCCCGCAACATGTACATGCAGGGATCGGAGCAGTACAGGTACCACGTTGAAACCTACGGCCATCCCTCCAAAGTCGGCTACAAAGACATCGTGGATAACTGGAAGGCCGCCAAGTGGGACCCCGATCACCTCATGGGTCTCTATAAGAAGGCAGGCGCAAAATACTTCTTCAGCATGGGCGTTCACCACGATAACTTCGACTTATGGAATTCCAAGTACACGCACTGGAATGCAGTAAACATGGGCCCGAAGAGAGATATCCTGGGCGACTGGCAGAAGGCAGCCCGCAAACAGGGTTTGCGTTTTGGAGTTAGCGAGCACTTATGGATTAGTTACAAGTGGTTTTCAGTAAGTCACGGCGCTGACAAGACCGGGCCCATGGCTGGCGTCAAATACGACGGCGCAGATTCCAAGTTCGCGGATTTGTATCACGACGCCGATTGTGCCCGCGTGATCGACAAACTCGATTGGAATGATAACGACATACCCGAATCGTGGAAGCGCCATTACGTTGACCGCATGACCGACCTCATCAACAAGTATCAGCCTGACCTGCTTTACACCGACGGCCATCTGCCCTTCGAGGACTACGGCCTGAAGATGGTCGCGCATCTTTACAACGTGAGTGCGCAGCTTCACGGCGGCGCAACCGAGGCGGTCTACACCAGCAAGGAAGGCACGGACTGCGCAATCGGCACCTGCCTGTTGGATCACGAGCGCGGCGTCTCCGATCTCATCGCCACCAATCCATGGCAGACCGACACCTGCATTGGGCAATGGCATTACAAGCGGGGACAGAAGTACAAGACCCCCAAGAAAGTCATCGATCTGCTCACAGACATTGTCAGCAAAAATGGCAACCTGCTGCTCAACTTCCCGCTGCCTAACTCGGGTGAATTGGATTTCGCGGAGATGGAGGTGCTCGAGGGAATCACCGCGTGGATGCAGATCAACAGCGAAGGCATTTACTCCACGCGCCCCTGGAAGATCTACGGCGAAGGCCCTTCTACCAAAGTCAAGATCGTTGCCGGCAACTTCAATGAAGACAAGCAGAACGACCTCACCGCCGAAGACATCCGCTTCACCGTCAAGGGCTCAACTGTTTATGCCTTTGTCCAGGGCTGGCCTGAGAAAGAGGCCGTAGTGCAGGCTCTCGGGCTCGCCAGTCCGCAGCAGCCCGGCAAGATCCTCAAGGTCGAGATTCTCGGCAACAAGGGCGAAGTCAACTGGAAGCAGGAGGACGCCGCATTGAAAGTCCAGATGCCGGCGGAGAAACTCTCTGATATCGGCCTCACGCTCAAGGTCGAGTTGGCTTAACCCCCGCGTCCTTTACAACCGGCTTCGGTGGCTCGGGCTTTTTCATCTGCGCCACCGAAGACCCTTCATCGCGAGCCACCGCGGCTGCTACGCTGCCCATCGGCTCCGCCGCTGCCGTAATCGCTTCCTCATCCTCGACGAGCTTGCTGTTCTTCTTCGTCACTGTTCCCACCGCCTTCGCTGCTTTCTTAGATGCAGGTTTCTTCTTAGCAGCCTTTCTTGGAACAGTTTTCGCGCCCAAAAACACCGACCAGCGCAACTCGGGAACATGCGGAGCAGTCCTGGCCTTGGCGATCGCCATATCCGCCACCTCGCGCACAATCCAATCAAAATTCGCCGCGCCCACCGAATTCAAATCAGCATCCGGCGCCGGATTCATAAAGTCGATGGCGTAAGGAATCCCGTTCTCGACCGCGAACTCGACAGTATTCAGGTCGTAGCCCAACGCTTGGCAAAGCTTCAGTGCATCCTGCTCCACGCGCCGCAGCAACGTTCTGCTGTATCTGGGCGGGTCTTGAATGTACCGCTCGGCGTGCGGCCTGCGCGGATCGTAAGGCATAACGTGTACCTTCTTCTGCCCCACCACGTAACACCGAAAGTACTCCGCGAAATTAACCGCCTTCTGGTACATCATGCACAAGTCGCGCGACTGATCATAGGCCCGGAAGAACTCTTCGCGATTGTGCACGTGGTACACGTCGCGCCACCCTCCGCCGTCCACCGGCTTTAGAAATCCGTGCTCGCCCACATAATCAAACACAGCATCCCAATCCAGCGGATACTCCAGGTTGCGCATCGATCTTTCCGTAGTTTCCGCAGGCAATTGCTTGTGAGGCAGAATCACCGTGGCTGGCACCGCCACGCTGAGCCGCTCCGCAAGCGTGTAATTGAAAAACTTGTCGTCTGCCGACCACCAGAACGGGTTGTTGATAATCACTGTTCCGTTGATGGCCGCATGCTTCAGAAAAGCGCGATAGAAAGGAATGTCGTGGGAGATGCGGTCCACAATCACCGAGTAGCGGGGAGCCTTGTCGAGATGCACAGCGCCGGTCCGCACAAACTCCGCCCGGATGCCTTCGACGTTCCGGGCATTGATGTGTTCCACAAGCGCGCCGGGAAAACTGTTCTCCATGCCGAACAGAACGCCAATCGTTTTCATGCCGCCTTACCCTCCGAACCCACTGCGGCAAGCGCATTCGATGCGCCGCCGCTGGTATGCACGGCTACAGTGTACGTCAGATCACGATTGAGACGGCCAGGTTGGATTGGCCAGCTGGAGAGGAGTAACCTTGAAGTAGTCGGTAGTACGGGAGGGGAAAGTGAAATACCGTGTATTGACTGTCAACAGGGAGTTCGGAAGCGGTGGGGGACGAATCGCGCAAACCATCGCCGGTAGGCTTGGCTGGAAGCTGCTGGACCGCGACATCATTGACGCCATTGCCTACGCAGCCCACGTCGACACCACCGTTGTTCGCCACTACGATGAGCACGTGGATTCATGGCTCAGCCGCATCAATCAGCAGGCCATGCGCGGCGCAGCGCTTGCCGCCGGTCTCGAACTCGGCGAAAATTCAGTCTTCGATGCCCAGGAAATGGTAAAGATCTCGCAGAAGATCATTGAGGAGGCCTGGTCCGAAGGCAACTGCGTCATCGTGGGCCGCGGAGCCCAGTGCGTTCTTCAGCACAAGTCCGATGTCTTTCACGCCTTTGTCTACTCGCCGCTGCGCGACCGCATTCTTCGTCTGCGTTCTCGTCTTGAAAAAGGCGCCAACATCGAGGAACGCATCCGCACCGTCGATGGCGAGCGCGCCAAATACCTGCAGGAGTATTTCGGTAAGAACTGGTGCAACATGCACCTCTACGACCTGATGATCTCCTCCCGCGAGAATGAAGACTCGACCGCGAAAGTAATCCTCCAAGCCATGACCGGCGAGGCGTAAGCAGGGATCAGAGATCAGGGATCAGCAAGAAAGCGCGTGCCCCAGGTCTCGTCCACTGCGGCGGATGGGACCTGGGAAATGGTTGCGCAGAACGCGCTACGCCTTCGCGATCCCCATCGGCGAAACCAGCGTGAGCGTTACGGTGCCCGCGGTACTCCGCTTATGCGGCGTTCCCCGCGGAATAATCAGCATATCGCCCTTCTTGAGCATGTAAGTTGCAGCACCTTCCGACTCCGGCGCAAGCCACTCTCCCGGACCGGTGCTGTGCGCGCCCTTCGGTGTTCCGCCGACTTCATACTTCGTCTCCCCGTCGAGGATGTAAAGCACGTGGTCGCGGCCATCGTGGTACTCAAACTCCTTGGCGCTCTTGGCCGTTTCCACGGTCAGAATCACCACAAAGGTCTTGTCGTTCACGATTGTGTTATTGGCCGGCGCCGCCTTCATCGCCGTAATGTCTGCCTGAAGTTTCTCGGCCGTGAACAGTTCGATTGCTGCCGAAGGCGCGGCCGCTGCGCCCTGACCCTCAGCAGGCGCGGCAAACAGCTTTGAATCGCCGAGCGTAAGACCGGCTGCGGCAGCAACAGACGCCGTGCGCAGAAAGTTGCGGCGGCCCTGATTCAAAATTGCTTTTTTCATTGCAGAATTTTCCATGGCTTTTCTCCCGCATCAGTATAGCGGTTCTCCAGTTGCCGTTAGACCGAAGCCTCAACCCTCACGTGGCTTTTTCCTTAAGAAAAAGACACAATGCACGAACACAGAAACAGCACTCAACCTGGAGAACCGCTCTAAAGCATCTATGGCCGCACCCTGTCAGCCGTTACTGTTCTTAGGTAGCGGGTCGGTCTGAAGAGTACGGGCTTTAGCCCCTGAGGGAATGCACCGTCAAACTGATCCACGACTCGCTCTAGCCGCCCGATTTAGCTCGAATCGCCTCCAGCAGTCGCCGGTCCTCCGCACTCAGCGCCGCGCCCTCAAGCAAATCAGGCCGGTTCGCCAGCGTCTTGCGCAACTGCTGCTCCCGCCGCCAGCGGCGAATCTGCAGGTGGTCGCCGTTCATCAACACCTCCGGCGCGCGCATGCCGCCAAACTCCGCAGGCCGCGTGTAGTGCGGATAATCGAGTAATCCCCCGGCCCCATGCTGCGACCGCGGCACTCCTTCGGCGTCAGAAGTAATCTCCGCATCGGCCACGCCAAAGCTCTCAAACTCGCCTGAAGCCTCATTTCCCAGCACACCCGGAATCAGCCGCATCACAGCGTCTACCACCACGGCCGCGGCCAGCTCGCCTCCGCTCAGCACGTAGTCCCCAATCGAGAGTTCCATGTCGCAGTAGAGCTCGTTGACACGCTCGTCGACGCCCTCGTAGCGCCCACAGATCAGCACCACGCGGTCGAACTTCGCACTTCCCAACCCCGCCATCTCCCGTGCCATCGCCTGCGTGAACCGCCGCCCCTGCGCCGACAGCAGAATCACCTGTGTATCTGCCGCCGCGTCGCCCCCTGATCCGCGCTCCGTTTTCGGTTTGATCCCCAATGAAGCCAGCGCCTCAGCCAGCGGCTCGGCCTTCAACACCATCCCCTCGCCGCCGCCAAATGGCCGATCGTCCACTGTCCGATGCCGGTCATGCGTAAAGGTGCGCAGGTCGTGCACACCCACTGTCACCAGCCCCTCGGCCAGCGCCCGCCGCAAAATCCCGTTCTCGAATATCCCCGCGAAGAACCCCGGGAAAATAGTGACAATTTCAAACCGCATACCTCACGATCATAGATGTTTTCGCGCGCCCTCCACCGCAATGTGCTCTAATGTTGCCCAACTGCCATGGCTGATATTGAATCGCTGCTAAATCGCTGGCAAACTGCCGGCGCCCTCGACGCGGAGGCCGCCGCCCGCATTCGCGCCTTCGAAGAGAAACAGGAAAAGCCCAGCGGCTTGCGTTGGCAAGGCGTGGTCGCGCTCATTCTCGGAGCCATCCTGCTCGCCTGCGGTGTTGCGCTTTTTGTCTCCGCCCACTGGGACGAGCTCGGCCCCGCCGCGCGCTACGCAATCGTCATCGCCATGGTCGCCGTCTTCCACCTGGCCGCAGGCATTGCGCGCAAAGGCTTCCAGGGCCTCTCCACCGCACTCCACGCTGTGGGAACCATTTCTACCGGCGCCGCCATCGCGCTCGTCGGCCAGATCTTCAATCTTCAGGAACACTGGCCGGCCGCGATTCTCCTTTGGGCATTGGCTGCCCTGGCCGGCTGGATTCTGCTCCAAGATGAGGCGCAACAAACACTAGCGCTGCTCCTGTTTCCGGCCTGGATGTTCTCCGAGTTGGCGTTTTACATGGAGAACCACATCGGCCAGGAAATCTACATAGGCCGCGCGCTTTTTATGTGGGCCATTCTTTACCTCACATTTTTTGTCGGCTCGCAGCGCAAGATCGTGCAGGGAATTCTCTTCGCAGCCGGCGCCATTTCGAGCGTCACTGGCATTGTCCTCATGCTTTCGGGATGGGTCTCCTGGAACGCACAACAAACATTCGTGCCCTTCAGCACGCGCGTCTGGGCATGGATCGCCATCGCCGCTCTGCCGCTGGTGATTGCCGCTTTCCACGGCCACAAAGGGCTGATTCCCCCGGCCGTCGCTGCGGTGTTTTCAATCGTCCTGCCGTGGTGCAACCACACATGGTCCGAGACCAACACTTTCGGCGACAACCACTACACCTTCACCCGCCATGAACCCAATCTTGCCGCCCACGCACTGGTCGCGATCTTTGCGGTATTCGTCTGCTGGTGGGGAGTGCGGCTGGCATCCAAGGCGCTGGTCAACCTGGGCATTGTGGGCTTCGCTGTTGCCGTCGGATGGTTTTACTTCAGCAACATCTTTGACGAGGTGGGCCGCTCGCTTGGCCTCATCGGCCTGGGCATCCTCTTCCTCGCCGGAGGGTGGGCTCTGGAAAAAATGCGAAGGCGAATCCTGGCTGGCATGGCTTCGACAGACCGCACGACTCAGGAGGCGAAATGAAGCTCTCCAAAACCTCCGTAGCGCTGCTTCTCATCCAGTTGGCTATTGTCTCCACCGTCACCGCCAAATATCTTTATCAGCGCCTGACCTGTCCGCGAGTTTGGACCCGCGCCGTGGCCTACGATCCGCGGCTGCCCATGCGTGGCCGCTACCTAAGCCTGCAACTTGTCGTCGATGGCTGCCAAAGCACGCTGCCCTCGGCCAAAGCCGCCATCTTCCCACGCGACATCAACGGAGCAGTCAGGCCCGGCCCCTACGCCATCCGGCCTGTGCAGCCCGTTCGATTCCCAGCGGACTTGAAGGTGAAGGACAACCAACTGCAGGCCATTTGGATTCAGGACGAGGATAGACAAAACTCCGGCCTCCTGGTCGAAGCCCCACCCGGCGCACCTTGCCAGGATTTCCATCTCGCCACCCCGGTCGACTTCTACATTGCGGAGCACGCGGCAGATCCGTCGAGCCTCAAGCACGGCCAGGAGCTATGGATTGAAGTGACGCTTCCACCCAAAGGTCCGCCCCGGCCCATCCAGCTTGCGCTCAAAGACAACGGCGCATGGAAGCCGCTGGCATTCCAATAAACGGAATTGTTTTTGAACTAAGCTTTTTCCGGCGAATTTAGATCAATAAGCCCCTCAGGCAGCTCCATCTCCACGCGCTTTGCATTGAGGTCGATCTTCCGCAGATAGCTCTTTGCAAACGGGACCAGAATCTCGCCGCCCGCGCCTCGCACAACAAGCAGCGCCACCGGTCCGGCCGTTCGATCCACATCTTTGATCTCGCCTACCAACTCAGGCTCTGCTCCCGCGACATCCACCAGCGCGCACCCGATCAGGTCGCCAATATAAGTCTCGTCCTCGCCAAGCGCAGCCCGCTCCACCTGCGGAATGGCCACAATCAGCCCAGCCAGTGTCTCCGCATCATTGATCGAACCCACCCCGGAAAAATGCAGCACCACGCCGCCCTTATGCAGCCAGTGATTCACGAGCTCAACCGCGCGCGGAGCCGCGGCGCGCCCAGCCTTGGCAGGCGTACCTTCCGGCAGCAGCCATAGCCGCAGCCGTTCGGCAAACTTTTCAGGAAAATCGGTAAGTATGTCGGCGAAGACCTCGCCCTTGCGTCCCTGCGGGCGGCGAATGCGAGCCAGCCAAGTCCACTGCAAGGCTTGCACAGCTTCTTCTGGCGCGGTCCCATCCGGCGAGAGAGGGGTGCCGGATGATTCAGCTGAGGCCATGCGAGGGTCTGCCATCTAATCTCCGGCGTTAGCGACAGCGCCAGTTTTTCCGAGTTCTAGGAGCGAGGAGCGACGCATACCGGGTGTCTGCTAGCGACGAGCGACAACGAAATCGGGGAAACTGGCCCTGTCCCGAAGGGTTGTGGCAAAAATCGGGCCACACTTGGTTCTTGATCTCGACCGCAGACAAGCCTCAGCATTCGGCTCGGTCTTGCCTGGCCCGATTTTCGCCGCAACGCTGACGCTGGAGATTAGATGACAGGACCCTAACCTTCGTCGTCCTCTTCAAGGATGTCGAGCGTGTAGCGGTGGTGCAGCTTCATGCTCACGGCGCCCAGGATGGTGCGCACCGAGCGAGCGGTGCGTCCCTGTTTGCCGATCACCTTGCCCACGTCCTGTGGCGCAACCCTGAGCTTGAGAACCGTGTTTTCATCACGGTCCACGGATTCGACTGCAACAGCTGCAGGCTCATCCACCAAGGCCTGGGCGATCTCCCGGACCAGTTCGGCTACTGAGGTTTGTGCGACCATTTCGTTTTGGGTCATGCTCTTGCCCCTGACCAGATACGTTTAGGAATTGGCAACAATGAATCTGTGCGCGAATAGTATCAGCACACACCCGTCGCCGTCAGCAAATTGTATGCGCGGGCCAGGTTGCCCGCGCACATACCTGGGGGAGTAAGGGGAAAAATCAGGCCGCAGCCGTTTCGGCAACCGGCGCTGGGTTCTTGGTAACCAGCTTTTCCACGATAGTAGACATCTTTGCGCCAACGCCGCGCCAGTAGGCAACGCGGTCATGCTTCAGCTCGACTGAAGCCGGGTTGGTGCGGGGGTTGTAGGTGCCGACCACTTCGATCGAACGGCCATTGCGTGCGCGGTCCTTCTCAATGACCACGATACGGTAGTAAGGCTGCTTGCGGGCGCCAACGCGCGCCAAACGAATCATCACCACGGCGATACGGTTCCTTTCAAATTCCAATGCTCTGTTGCGGTCTTTTTGGGGTCTTCCCGGCCAGCGCGGACGCGCCAAACCAAAATGAGGGCCAGACGGATGAGCCCAGCCGCACAAGACACAACACCTAAGTATCGCTGAAAAAAGGGTTCTGGGCAAGTTTTCTAGGCGTTCGGAATGGCGCGTCAGGCCACGGGATTCCATTCTCCAGCCACTCACAGCCCCCTCACCCCGCCGGAAACAAAAACCTTAACATCGGCCTCACCCGCCGCGCCCAGCTCGCCTCGTCGTGCGTCCCACCCGCCACCCGTTCAAAATGAAGCGTTTCCCCAGCCTTCCAGCCATTGGCCATCAGCCGCCGGTTCAGCTGCTCGGCATTCTCCAGGGTGTGCCGTCCCTCCTGGTCTCCCACATCCAGCCAAACCCGCGGCCGCTGCCAAATCTCCGGCGCCCGCTCGTTCACGTAACCCAGAATGCTCTTGTGGTTCCACCAGACGCTGGGTGATAGCACCGCCAGTTTGCCGAAATGCCGCGCAAACCTGAGCCCGAGATAAAGCGACAGCAGCCCCCCTAGCGACGATCCGCCCACGCCTGTTTGCTCACGCTCCTCCCGCACCCGGTACTGCCCGGCGATCCACGGCATCAGATCTTCGGTCATCATCCGCCCGTAGGCCCCGGCCTCTCCGCCGCCCATCTGCCAATCGCGCTCATGCGTGTATTCTGCCAGTCGCCGGTCGCCAGTGTTGTAGAGACCCACAATCACCAGCGGCTCCACTTCGCCTGCCTTTATAGCCTCGTCTGCATGCTCGCGGACCTGCCACGTTCGTCCCGGCACAAACGACGTCCGCCCGTCGAAGAGATTCTGCCCATCCTGCAAATAAAGCACCGGGTACGTCCGCTCCAAGCACCGGTCATATTCCGGCGGCAGGTAGACGATTACGTCGCGCTCATCGGGCAAAGAGCGGCTGCGAAATCCGCGATGAAGCCGCAGCCGCGGATGCAAGCGCCTTGCGTCGTCGCTCGTCCCCGGAAATCCCGCGGCAGCGCTCGTTTCCGCCTGCGCCATCGCATCGTGCGATTCGAGATTCAATCCCTGCGGTCCTTTATCGTTCGTCATTCAATGCCCGAGGGAAGCGCTAAAAAAGCAGCAACCCAGGCTGTTACAGTAACAAGAAATCGGCAGTTCTCCAATCGCCTCGTACCTGCACCGGAGCACGCATTCAGTGAATCGCGAATATCACAAAGGTCTCTCCAACCGGCTTGGCCGCGAGATGGAGCTGCTCGCATTCGGCCACGCCGGCACTCCAGTAGTGGTCTTTCCCACCTCGGGTGGCCGCTTCTACGAGTTTGAAGACCGCGGCATGATCTCGGCGCTCGCCGGCAAAATCGACGCCGGCCAACTGCAAGTCTTCTGTGTCGACTCGGTTGACATGGAGAGCTGGTACAACCGGCAGGCGCCTCCGCGCTGGCGCATTGCACGCCATCTACAGTACGAAGCCTATCTGCTCACCGAGGTCCTTCCCCTCATCCGAGACAAGAACAGCGACCGCCATCTGATCGCGCTGGGATGCAGCTTTGGGGGCTACCACGCGGCTAACTTCGCCTTGCGCCATCCCGACATCTTCACCGGCATGCTCTCCATGTCCGGGGCCTTCGATATTTCGAGTTTTCTCGACGGCTACTACGATCAGGACTGCTACTACAACCTGCCCACCCACTACCTGCCTAACCTCACTGACCCCTGGTTCCTCGAACGCTACCATCGCAACAAATTTGTGCTGGCCACGGGTTGGGACGACCATTGCCTGGGCCAGAATCAAAACCTCGACCGGATCCTCTCTGAGAAGGGGATTCCCCACCAATTCCATGTATGGGACTCGCAAAACTCCCACGACTGGCCCACCTGGCAGCAAATGCTGCGACAATATATCTAAGAAAATGAATGCCTTGCATCAGGGCACGACTTTATTTGCCGAAGAAGCGAATGCCCTCTATCGGGGCACGGCTTTTGTCGTCTAAGGAACTAAAGGCTCTGTATCAGGGCGCCGCAGGAGTGCGGGCGTACCCTTTGAGTCGGTTCGCGCGCAATAACTTGCAGTAATTGACGGGGGAATTTAGCCCCCGACGTAAGCTTCGCAGGCTTCTTCCGCGAGCGTTCTGATTCGTCCTTGGCTGTTCGTCCCCCCTGAGTGAATGCTGTAGCATTCGTTCGCGCACCATCAGAGGTAACCAAAACTAGAGGAGGAATTGATGAGCGCACTGAACCCCTATGAAGGCTTCCTCGACGGCCGCCCGATCCAGACCATCCTCGCAACAACTCGCGGCTCTTTGGCCAAAGTACTCTCAGTTATTGGCCCCGACAAGCTGGACACGGCACCCGCACCCGGCAAATGGAGCCCCGCCCAGATCGTCTGCCACCTGGCCGACTGCGAGATTGCCTTCGGTTTTCGTCTCCGCCAGACACTGGCTGAGGATGCGCCCACACTACAGCCCTTCGACCAGGAAAAGTGGGCCGCAACCTACGGCGGAGTTGCTGCCTTCCGTGCGCTTGAAGCATTCACCGGCCTGCGCGGGTGGAATCTGCGCCTCATCATTGACGCTCTGCCGGCGGCAGCAAGCAGGCCAGCCATCCATCCGGAGCGCGGCACAATGACCTTTCAGACCATCGTCGAAACCATGGCCGGCCACGACCTCAACCATCTCGGCCAGTTGAAAAAAATTGCAGGTATTGCTCCGGCCGCATGAGCGGAGAATTCTCTGCTCGAAAACTGCGCCACACATCTTGAGCCCACCGCCGTTGCTCCGGGAGAGCAACGGCAGTGAGCGCCGAATTCATCATTTGCTTGCTTTGCGCGCTTGCGGCTTCTTGCCGGTTGCTGCCTGGGCCGCGGCTTCCTGCGTTTTATCGCCCGCGTGATGCTTGTTGTGGTGCGCTACTGCCTTCGCGATATCTTCATCGGAAAGCTTGGTCGGGCTGCCAAGATGCAGAACATCATCGGTAATTGCAGTGTTCGATGCAGCTGATTCCATCTGTTTCTCCTGTATCGGGACAGGGCGCTTTATCTGCAAGCTGTCGCACAAGGCCACAGACAAGTTCCTACCGGGCTGGGCGGAAAACCCTCAGCAGCGCACCTGCGGCGCACTGAGGCAATGCAGGGCTGGTCTTGTAGGTCCGCCTTGACCACCCTGATAGGAACGCCCGCATTAGGCGGTCGTTTCCGTACTCCGGCTAGTCTCACTCAGCACCGGCACACGAGATGCCCCGTTTTGCTCACCACCATTTGTCGCCGGCTCGGCATTTCCTTTCATGCACGCCGTCAACCCGAGCCCTCAAGGCCGAGGACCGCTCTATCTGCGCTTCTTGCCCTGCGCATTCTTGGCAGCCGCCTGCAGCGGCTGATCTCCGCTATGGTGCTTGTTGTGGTGCGCAATCGCCTTCGCAATCTCTTCAGCGGAAAGCCTGGTTGGGCTGCCAAGATGCAGCACATCGTCGCTCACTGAGCTCGACGCAGAACTGTTGGATGTAGCGGATTTTGATTCGGCTGTTTCCATGAGTTCCTCCCTCTGTCAGGCAGGACGCTCTCTGTAATCCGGCGTATCAGGTCGCAGACAGGCACCCGCCGTTCCGGGTGGAAGTGAACCAGAGACGTCACAATCATCGTCTCAGCCATCCGGATGGGTACAGCCATTGGCCGGCCATTCCCACCCCACAAGGATAGTCTTATTTTGCGAAGACTGAAAGATCGCGCGGAACCGTCCGGTCAGTTCTTGATCTTCTTCAGCAGCCAGCCCATATTCTGCCCCAGGACTCTCATCGTTCGAATCCCTTCCTCGTCCCGCTCCACATCCCCGGGCTCCAGGCCGATCCCGATATTCCAATACGACGAGCCGGGTACGATCATCTCGCTGAGCAGAAAGAAGTGATTCAAGGCGTCGAAGGCGTGAATTGCCCCGGCCCGCCGCACCGCCACCACCGCAGCCCCCACCTTCCGCCGGAACATGCCACCGTTGGCCTTTGACACCAGGCAAGCCCGATCCATCAGCGCCTTGATCTCCGGCGAGATGTCGGCCACATAAGTAGGTGACCCGAGAATTATCCCGTCCGCCTGCTCCATTTTATCGATATAGGCGTTTCCCATATCGGTCGTTTGAGCGCAGCGCCGATCGTTCCTGTTCGAGCATTTGTGGCAGGCAAGGCAGCCATGGATTCTGGTTCCGCTCATCTCAATCAGTTCGGTTTCGATGCCTTCGTTTTCAAGTTCCTTCAATACGTACTTGAGCAAAATAGATGTATTTCCACCTTTGCGTGCGCTGCCATTGAATGCAACAACCTTCGTTCCGGACCCGTTCATCGATCAGTCTCCCTGTCTTTTCGCTCCGTCAAGCGGAGGCATCTATCAGTAATTTGAATTTGCCCGGGGACCGTGCGGATTGTCTGTGATGGTCAACAATGTACCTTCGAAAAGATGCCAAGGGAACATTCCCGAGCGCGGCGGAGTCAAACAAATTAGCAATTTTCCTGCAAGAATCGCAGGCGATCCCGTTCCCATCAAGAGGGGATGTCCCAGTGCACCCTCATGGAGGATGTATGCGCCGTATCGTTTTCGCCGCTCCGCTTTTTCTGTTCATGCTCACCTTGGCCGCGCAACCGCCTGCCGGAAAATTGGCCAAACTGAAGCCGCCAGCCACCGCTGAAGCTGCAACCCCAATCGCGGTCAAAGACCTGCCAGTGCGCAAGGTCGTTCTCTACAAAAACGGGGTGGGCTACTTTGAGCACGCCGGAACGGTGAGCGGCAACCAGAAGGTGGCCATCGATTTCACGTCTCCGCAGCTGAACGACGTGCTGCAATCGCTGACCGTCCTCGACGAGGGAGGCGGGCGCATTGCCGGCGTCAATTACAACTCGACTACGCCGCTCGCCGAGCAACTCAAGTCGCTCTCGCTGGGCATGAGCGACGATCCCACTTCGACCGAACTGTTCCAGGCGCTGCGCGGCCAGCGGGTCGAAGTCACAGGTGCGCCCGGCGCCACCATCACCGGACGCCTCATGGCCATCGAGTCGCGAACAGAGAAGCTGGGCGGCCCCGCGACCGATACCGACACGGCAACCACAATCGACAAGTTCTATCTCACAATCGTGGCCGCGCCTGGCGCCGTGCGGGTCATCGAGCTGACGCCGCAACTGAGCGTGCGGCTGCTCGATGCCAACCTGCAAGCCCAGCTCGACCGCTATCTTGAACTGCTGAGCACGACGCATGCCAACGGCCTGCGCCACCTCACCCTCGATGCCCTGGGGCAGGGACAGCGCCAGCTGCGCGTGAGTTACATCAGTGAGGTTCCGGTATGGAAATCAACCTACCGCATGGTCTTTCCGCGCGAAGCGAACGGGTCGGCGATTGTTCAGGGTTGGGCCGTCGTAGACAACACAGTTGGCGCGGACTGGGACAACGTCCAGTTGTCGCTGGTGGCCGGCGCGCCACAGAGTTTCATCCAGCCGCTCTCCCAGCCGCTCTATACGCGCCGGCCGGAGATTCCAATCGCAACCGAAGCGCAGACGACGCCGCAGACGCATGAGGCAGCGGATGCGAAGGAATTTGACCGCGTTGAAATGGCGAACAAGCTGATGGCGCCTTCCGCCCTTCCGCAGGCAATGGCAAGGAAGGCTGCCCCGGTTGGCAGCGCAAGTTTTGGCATGGCGGGGATGGGCTCCGCCGGTGGCATCGGTTATGGCTCTGGCTTCGGAGGCAACCTTATGGCGAGCCATGGCGCGGTCTCCGGAAGCGGCGTCTACCGCGCCAGCGATGCTCTTCAGGAAGGCGACGTGTCCACAAACGCCTTCGATGACTTCTTCGAATACGCGCTCACCCAGCCGGTCACGATTCACAAGAACGAGTCGGCGATGGTGCCGATTCTGCAGCAGGAACTGCCAGCTGAGCATGTCACGCTCTGGAGCGAGCGCGAAAACAGGCCGCTCAGGGCGGTGTGGCTTGAAAACAAGTCGAAGCTCACGCTCGACACGGGCAGCTTTTCTATCTTCGAGAGCGGCGAGTTTGCCGGTGAGGGCCTGCTCGATCCCATCCATCCCGGCGAAAAGCGGTTGCTCTCCTATGCGTCCGACCGGGCAGTTCGGGTCAAGATCACGGCCCGTGACGGCCAGCGCACGCTGCACCACGTCGAAGTTCGAAAAGGAGTGATCTTCGAGACGCACATGGACGCTGCCTCGGTCACCTACTCGGCGACCAACTCCGCCGATGTAGATCGGGTGGTTCTGCTGGAACATCCAAGGCGCACCGATGGTTGGTCGCTGGATGAGGGGCTCAAGGCCGACGAGACTTCGCCGAACCTGTACCGGTTCCGGCTGCCGGTGGCTGCGCACTCCGCGGCCACTCTTGAGGTGCGGGAACGCGGCCCGGAGAAACGACGTGTTGACCTCAATCCAAGCCAGGACCAGACCGCCTATTTGCTCGATCTGGTCAAGCGGGTTCCGGACGCGCTCGACAAGCTGAAGCCGGTGATTGACGCGCAGACTGCGTTGGCAAAACTGAATCTGGATATCGATAAGTCAAAGCAGACCGAAGCCACTGCCGCCGCCGACGAAGCTCGAGACCGCGAAAACCTCACAGCGCTCAAGGGCAACGATGCATCCAAGCGGTTTGTCGACGAGTTGAATCGCGCGGAGGACCTGCTGCAGACCACCCGCAAGCAAACCGCAGATCTGGAACAGCAAAAGCAAACCGCAATCGACAAGCTCAACGCCCAGATCGCAACGCTCAGCTTCGATTGGGACGTGAAGGCGGAGAAGTAGCGCCCATTCCAGCGCTGTCCCCTGGGCCTGTCAGCGCAATCGGGCTCGCCCAGGTCGCGGCCCTCTGCACCGTTGGTGGTAGCATCAAAGATGACAGATGCAAACGAAAAAACTGAAGATCATTCCCCTCGGCGGCCTTGGCGAATTCGGCATGAACTGCCTCGCGCTTCGCTGGGAAGACGACATTATCGTGATCGATGCCGGGCTAATGTTCCCGGAGTCGGAGTTGCTGGGCGTCGATATCGTTGTTCCCGATATCACTTACCTCATTGAGAACAGGCAGCATGTGCGCGCCATCGTCCTCACCCACGGCCACGAGGACCACATTGGCGGCTTGCCCTGGATTCTGAACGAGCTCAAGGTTCCCGTCTATGCCACCGAGTTCACGCTGGCTTATGTCGAAGGCAAGCTTGAAGAGCACGAGCTGCTCGACGACATCGAGCTCATCGAAATCGCTCCCAAGGAAAAGTTCACTGTCGGTCCCTTCATCATCGAGCCCATTCGCGTCACTCACTCGCTGGTCGATTGCGTGGCCCTGGCCATTGAAACACCGGTCGGCATAGTCATCCACACCGGCGACTTCAAAATCGATCTGTCGCCGCTCGACGAGATGGCATTCGACCTGCACACCTTTGCCGAGTACGGCAAGCGCGGCGTCCTGGCGCTCCTTCAGGACTCGACCAACGTCGAGCGCACCGGCTACACGCCCAGCGAGCGGGCCGTCATTCCTCGCCTCGACGAGATCTTCTCGCGAACAAAAAGGAAGCTGTTCTTCACCTGCTTCTCCTCGTCGATCTATCGCATCCGCATCGCGATGGAGTTGGCGCGGGCGCATGGCCGCAAAGTAGCCATCGTCGGCCGCTCCATGATGGAGAGCTCCGAGATCGCTCAGGACCTGGGCTACATCGACATTCCCCCCGGCCTCATCATACAGCCGGGACAGATGCGCGATTACCCGCCGGAGCAGTTGATGATCCTCATCAGCGGCACGCAGGGCGAGCCCATGAGCGCACTCAGCCGCGCCGCTGTAGACAACCACAAGCATGCAAAGATCGACGCCGGCGATACCGTGGTGCTCAGTTCCAGAATCATCCCCGGCAATGAGAAAAGCATCTTCCGTGTCATCGACCATCTTTACCGCCGCGACGCCAACGTCATTTGCGACGACGGCGCCAACGGCCTCATTCACGTCAGCGGCCACGGATGCCAGGAAGAGATGCGTCTGCTCATCAACCTGGTGCGCCCCAAGTTCTTCATCCCGGTACACGGCGACTATCGAAATCTTCGCAAACATGCGCAGGTGGCCATGGAAACCGGTGCGGTGGAGCACGCCATCGTTATCGAAGACGGCGACGTGCTCGAACTCGACAAGAACGACGCCCGCAAGAAGGACAAGGTAACCGCGGGCCGAATCCTCATCGACTCCGGCTCGTCGATCGATGTGGTTGAAGACCTCGTAATTCGCGACCGCCGCATTCTTTCTGAAGACGGCATCGTGCTCGCGGTCCTTGCCATCAACAAGCGCACCGGCAAGGTGGAGCAGCAGCCTGAAGTAGTCATGCGCGGCTTCGGCGGCGCAGACATTACCGACCAGGCCCGCGAAGTGGTGCTCAAGACGCTAGATGGGCTCAGCACCGAGCAGAAGGCCGACTACGGTATGGTCAAGGAGAAAGTGCGCGCGGACCTGAAGCGCCTCATCCAGAAGACAACCGGCCGCCGCCCCATGATCATGCCCGTCATCCTGGAACTCTAAGCGCACTGGGGCCGCATCTGCCTTTCTCGCATCTGTGTGCTTGGTAAATAACCGAGCAGTCAATAAGAAAAAAGCCTCTCGCGATAAGATCGCGAGAGGCTTTTTTATGTGACCTGCGGCTTTTCCGCCGCGCCAACTATATTCCCCTACGCAACCCCGGCAAGCTCCTCACTCTCCGGCTCCACTACAACGGAGGGCGAACTGCGCCTCTGTTGCGGCAACGTGCGCTTGATGATGAACACCTCACCCAGATCGAGGCGCGCATTCCCTTCCAGGTCGAGAAAACCGGTCTTATTTTCTCCGCAAAGCGCCTTCGCCACTTCTGACATGCGCGGGGCAATAAAAACCGGAGTCGCATTGCCTTCAAGCTCATCCGCACGGCTTCGCAACGCTTCGAGTGCGGTGCGGACATGATCGGGTCGCCCGCTGGCCTCGACCTTGCAAACCAAGGTATGCCTGTGACCATACACGTCTACGTGCGCCAGCAGGTCGACTTTGAGATCGGGACCCGGTGAATCCATGTCGATTTCCTTAAGTTTGATCGCGGATACATGATGAAGGACTGCCCGGAGAGCATCGGCTGCCCGGTTCTTCGCCGCTTGCGCGGAATCAACCATTCTCATCGAAATCTCCTTTGGTTCATCTCTTGTGAATGCTAGTCGAGCATTGCTTTCCAACCCGAGCGAACGAAGGTAAATCAACGGTTAAGCGATTTGACCCAGAGCCGCAGGGGCGTGCACTTGCCTCACCCGCGCGCCTCCGTTCCGAGAGAGAGATGCCAGCTTGAACGAGTTCTTGCCCGAAGGAATCATCGCCAGGGGTACCGGCGTCCGGCATGGTCTGTCGTGGAGTTGTTTCGACTCCAGCCATAGGCTCAGGCGCGGATCGTGAATCTCTGGCTGGCCCTCCCAGAAACGCGGCGTGAGCCCGCACTGAATTTGCAGGTGATCCAACTGCAATTCGATGACCTGGATGCGCTTTGAAAAATAGCGCCGCACATTGTTGACACCGACATATAGCCCTGAAACGCGGGTGCCGTCGTACTGTGCCTTAACCACCATAGCTAACCTCCCATTATCGCAACGACCTGATCGGTCAGTTTAGGGAACTCAGCCAAGACAGGCCTCTTGGCGCCGGATGAGTGCCGCAGGAAATACTTGCGACTTGCAGCTCGGGGGCTCTCGGCGTCACAAAGTGAGTATCTGGCCGAACGGGTAAACCTGGCAACAAACGCTTGCTATTTAGAACAATACGGATCCATCCGCTTCTCTAAGCCAGTCAATTCGCTGGCAGGTTCTATCCAAGGACGGATGTGGGAACCCCAATTGCACGGAAAGAAAATTCTGACCTTCACGCACTCTCAGCGCGCGCCAGAATGTCGCAAGTGCCGGGGAGTCAAGAAGAAGAGCAGATTTCGTCCGACGTGCACCGCGGCTAAGCTGGCCGCGTGCTTTTATTCAGCTATCTGCGAGGATATTGACCCTCTTTTCCTCAGAAGTCAAGAAGTCAATTATGAAAATTCAACTTCCAACTCATTGCTCACGTGTGCATTGCGATGCGAAAGAATTTGCGATTGGGAAGTGTGTGAAAGGATTCACAGGATACGCCGTTGAATCTGCGGCAGGTTGCCAAAGCCCGCCGTCGAATTGGACAATGTCGCGAGGCTATTTTATGGATCGCAGAGAATTTTTAGCGGCCGCATCGGCGACCGTCCTTGCCGAGGGGCTGCCCGCGGCTTTTGCAGGCGCACCCGCCACTCCGCTGAAGCCCATGGCGGTGGGGCTGCTGATTTCACCTTTCGGCGCGCCGGAGGAACGGCTCAAGCGCGTGCACGATCTGGGTTTCTCCAACTGCTTCTTCTCGCTCGACGGCTATATCGGTCATTTCACAACGGATCTGGCACCACAGTTTCGCGATCTGCTTGATAAATATGAGCTCATCGCCACCACTGTCGAGGTCGTCGGCCCTCAGCCTCTGGTTTGGGACTTCCTTCGCGGTCCCTCGACCATCGGCCTCGTGCCTCCAGCTACCCGCGCCGCGCGCACCGACGCGCTCCGCCAGGCCTCCGACTTTGCCAAACTCCTTGGCATCGAGCAGGTGCAGACCCATTGCGGCTTCATCCCTGAAGATCCCTCCGATCCCAACTACCCCGGGGCCGTCGAGGCCATCCGCGCCGTCGCCCAGCACTGCCAGGGCAATGGCCAGTATTTCCTTATGGAGACCGGCCAGGAGACGCCCACCACCATGTCGCGGATGCTGCGCGACGCAGCCATGCCCAACCTCGCCGTTGGACTCGACACCGCCAACCTGATTCTTTATGGCAAAGCCAATCCCGTCGACGCGGTCGATATTCTTGGGCCACACGTCCGCAGCGTTCATGCCAAGGACGGCCGCTGGCCCACCGATCCCAGCAAACTCGGCCAGGAGGTACTCATCGGCTCCGGTCTGGTCGACTTCAAAAGGGTTTTCACCAAGCTGCACAGCATCGGCTACTCCGGCGCCATCACCATCGAGCGCGAAACCTCCGGCCCGCAGCAAATAGAAGACGTTCGCAACGAGAAAATCTACTTGGAGCGAATCCTCCGCGAGGTTCTTGGCTGAGGCCAGGCAGCGATCAAATCACGCAATACTTCAATTTGAAAGGCAACGCCATGAAGCGCAGGGAATTCATACAGACCACGGCCGGGCTCGCCTCCGGCCTCCTTCTTCTCAAGCCCGCAACAGCCTTCGGCTACCAGAACAACTCGGCCATCCGCCATGGCCTGCTCGGCTGTGGAAACCGCGGCACCCACGTCGCAACCTCGTTCTCGCAGAACACGGTTGCCCAGGTAGTTGCGCTCGCCGACCTGTTCCCCGACCAGCTCGAGGCCGGCCATGCGCACTTCAACCAAGTGAACACGACCCTGGGCCGCCCGCTTGTCGACCCCAAGCTTCTGTTCCACGGCCCGCATGCGTTCGAGCAACTCGCCGCCTCGCAAGACGTTGACATTATTCAGATCTCAACTCCGCCCTTCTTCCACGTCGAACATCTTGAAGCCGCCGTCGCCTCGGGCAAGCATGTCTACTGCGAAAAGCCTGTAGGCATCGACATCAAGCAAGCGAAACAAGCGCTCGAAATTGCCAAGCGTGTCAAGCCCACCCAGAGCGTCGACGTTGGATTCCAGTGCCGTAACGCTCCGCCTATCGCCGCAATCGCCGAGAAGATTAAAGCCGGAGCCCTCGGCAAGATCGCTTCTGTCAGCGCCTACTACTACGCCCCGGCATCGAAAGAAAAAGTCTTCCCCGGCGCCGGACCAGACGAGTACCGCCTCCGCAACTGGCTCTGGGATCGCGCTCTCTCCGGAGACATTCTCGTCGAGCAGAACATCCACATCATCGACCTCTGCAATTGGATTCTCGGCCGGCGCCCTCTCAAGGCAGCCGCTACAGGCGGCCGCAACATCCTCACCCACGCCGGCGACTGCTGGGACAACTACCAGGTCGATTACCTCTATCCCAACGACGTTCGGGTCTCCTTTGCCTCCAAGCAGTTCGGCGACTATGACATGTTTGAAGCCGGTCTGCGTCTCTTCGGCTCTGAAGGCGCAGCGACAATTCCTTACGCCGGCCCGGTCGAGATTGCAGGCACGCAGAAGTGGGCGTGGCAGGATTCGACCAGCACCTCCGCCGAATCCGGCAAATTTGCCGCCAACGGAAACTTCGAAGACAATCTCGCCTTCGCCGACCGCGACAAGGAGCGCACCTTCATCGAGAGCATTGTCAACGGCCCTGTCCACAACCAGATTGCCGCCGGCGTCGAAACGGCCCTGAGCTGCATGTTGGGCCGCATGGCCGGCCTTCGCCACCAGGAGACCACCTGGGACGAACTCCAGTCACACGGCGAGACCTACAAACTCGGCATGGACATCGCAAAGTTCGCCTGACCAGCCTGTTACCAACTCGCTAGTCCCGCCGGGCGACCCTCGCTTCTGAGACCTGGGACAGCCGGGTGCCCCATCCTTGCCGCAGCACTATCGCGGCAAGGGTGGGATACCACGAACCTCACCTCTCTCAATTCCTTGGCCGCTGGTGTGAAGCGCATCACCACTCCCCGGTGGATACCCGAGTAAGATGGACGGCGAAAAGGGAAGACGCCAAACCGGGAATCTGAAAAGAATTCAGGCAGTCAAGGAGATCGCCGCCATGAACTTCAGTGAGCATTGGAGTCGACGCGACATGATGAAGACCCTGGGCATGGGACTTGTCGGAGCTGCGGCTATGCCTGTCAGCGTCCAGAATGCTTTTGCCAAGAACCCCGAAGCGTCCCAGATCTATAGGAGCCGGGGAGGGCGCAGTCTATACCAGCACCCGGAGGAACTATCCTCTGTCGCTTTGGTCAAGGGCAACGACCGAGCCGAAAACATTTACAAGGCGCTCAAGCTTATTGAGGACCAGGTATTCAGCGGCATCAAGGGCAAGCAAATCCTCATCAAGCCGAATTTCGTGCAAACCAGCAATCAACTGGCCGCGACGCACGCAGACGCCATTCGCGGCATTCTGGAATTCCTTCGCCCGCACTACAAGAAAGAGATCATCATCGGCGAGGCAGCGGCCACCAAGGAAGGCACTCTGGTCGGGTACAAAAACTATGGGTACAACGACTTGGTGCAAAAGTACAAAGTCAAACTGGTCGACCTCAATCTGGGCGGATATGAGTACCGCTACACCATTGGCGCAGACAATGCTCCAACTCCAATCCGCATCTGCGCTCCCTTTCTCGATCCCAATCTCTACATCATCTCCACTGCGATCATGAAGACCCACGGCTTTGCCTCGGTCACCTTGTCGCTCAAGAACATGCTGCTCGGCGCGCCCATCAACGATTACAAGGTAAGCGACAAGCCGCACATGCACATGGGGCCTCATGGAGAACCCAACGACATCATCCACTTCAACATGTTCCACATGGCGCAGCACGTATTTCCAGATCTGTCGGTCATCGACGGATTCACCGGAATGGAGGGCGACGGCCCATCGCGCGGAACGCCTGTCGATTCGCGTATCGCCGTTGCCAGCGTCGACCCACTCGCCGCAGATGTACTCAGCGCCCGCCTCATGGGCTTCAACTCAAAGAAGATTCTGTATCTGTCGTCAATGACCGAAGCCGGAATGGGCCAGGGAAACCTGGAAAAGATTAAGGTTCTCGGCAATCGGGTCGAAGATTGCTCTTACAGATTCAAGAATTCGCCCCTGTTGCATTTCTCGGCGGCCCTCGATAGTTAGGCGATCTCTGCAGTAGGGCGGGAAGCCCAGGGTGCAATCAGGATGCCGCCCGCTCAACCGCACTCTGCAAGCTAGAGTGATCGCAGGAAATCGATGATTTCCTGTTGCTCCTGAGTGCCGAGCCTATCGAAATGCTCGATGACCTTATTTGCCTCGCTGCCCTTGCTTTTGTGGGCTCTGATGGCTTCTACCAGGTTGTCGGCCCGTCCGTCATGGAGGAAGAAGGCACGCTGTCCCACGCCCCATAGGGGAGCGGTCCGTAACTCGTCGGGACCTGCGCCGCCTTGTGTGATGCCGTCGGCGAGGCCTTCGCCCATGTGGTGCACGATGAGGTCGGAGTAGAGATTCGCCGTTTGATTTGAAAGCGCGACGCTCGGTATGGTAGAGGAACCGCTCGCAACCATCTTGCCCGTGGTCATTGAAGGTGTGTGGCAGTGCGCGCAGCCGATCGTTGCAAAGGCGGCGCGTCCCTTCTCTGTGTTCGGTGTGGCGGGGGCAGGGGTCGGTGGGGCAAGCAAACGCATGAAGTTTGAGAACGCTTCGATGTCCGAGTGGACTGCCGTGTTCGAACCGGAGTTGGTGGTGCCAGGCGTGGTGAAGTTGGCGGTGTCATTCGGCGTGGCGACGAGGAGACAGTCCGGCGATTCGTCGCGCTCCTGTGGGAAAAGCTGATTGCTGATTCCCATCTCGACGTTGTAGGCCTCACCCGCGAACACGAGAAGAGATTTGTTCTGTGCCTTCCATCCGAATCGGGTAATGGTTCCATCGTTGGCGCTATGGTTCGGCGCTCCGCTGATGTGTGCGTTGGGGTGGCCATGGATGCCCATTGCCGACTTCTCGGATGCGTTGGCATTCATATTTGCAAGGATGGCCGAGTCGGGGATCGCTTCAAGGAGTCCTGCGCCGAACATGGGAGTGGGGATGCGAAAAACGATGTTCGAGTTTCCACCCTGACCCGTGACTGGATTGCCGGCGGACAGGAAGCCGGGTTGAGCGATGTTGCAACCGGGGGCGTCGTTTCGGCCGGTGATCACAAACAGAGCGTGCACGCCGCCGTCGCTGGTTCCGTCCGGGTTCTGCCTAAAACGTGCTTCGCGAATCGGCCCGGTTTGCGTTATGAACCATGGGATGGTGTTCCTTGCACCATTGATAGTGGCAACGGCGATGAGAGGATTTCGCAACGGGCTTGAACCGCCTCCGCTGGGCTGGGAGTGGCAAGAGAGACATTGGTTTGAGTTGAAACGGGGGCCGAGGCCATTGTTCGAGCCATGGGCAACTGATTCGATCTCAGCGCACCTGCTCTGCCCATCTTGAAAGAATGCTGTTTCGTCCGCGGCAAGATGATTGAAGGGAGCGCCGCCACCCGCTGGGCCACCGCGTACGCCGGGGTCTGTTGGGCCATTCCCGGTTTGAGCTGTATTGGAGCCGCACGTTGCCAGGGCCATCGCAACGATCGCGCAGAATCTCTTGAGGCCAATTCTCCGGACAATTCGCATGAAGATCCTCCATGATTACGAATGACCTAAGAATGCCGGGATTATACCTCCGGTTCATCCGACTTTTTCAGGGAATGCAACTCGCTGTACCTTCAATCTAATCTTTGACACTACTCCGCACAAATTCCATTGCTCTCGAGCCGGGTGCCACAGGTCCGGCCCCCCATCGGCAGATCTTTGTCCATGGGGTGGAGATCTCGTTCGCCGCGACGGAAGACCTGGGAACTCACAAAGCCTGCTCACTCCGAAAGCCGGCATCCATCCGCAAACCGATCACAAGTCGAATTGAGATACACTAGGCGCCATGCAAGTCGTCCCCGCCAAGATGCGAGAATTCGCGCTGCGCTACACAGCTGCCTGGTGCAGCAAGGATGCGGCCAGCGTAGCTGCTTTCTTTTCGCCAGGTGGATCGCTCACCATCAACAACGGCACTCCGGCCGTGGGGCGCAGTGAAATCCAGAAAGCAGCTCAATCATTCATGACCGCTTTCCCGAACCTCCAGGTACTCATGGACGATGTGGTTGTGCAGGCGAATTGTGTTGAGTATCGCTGGACGCTGATCGGCACCAACACCGGGCCGGGAGGCTCAGGGCAGCGAGTTCACATCAGTGGATTCGAGCAGTGGCAGATCGGTGCGGATGGACTCGTCGCCTCCTCGCTGGGCCACTTTGACACCTCCGACTACCTCCACCAGCTCAAGGGCGTCGTTCATCGGCCACGATAGAAGCATCTGGCGCGGACCTCTGGATCAGTAGCAAGCGTGCAAATGCCCCACCCTTGCGGAGGACCTGCCACAAACCTGGGCGACCACGAATCTCCGGCAAAATCTTCTCAAAAATAATTGTTGACAGTAAACTGTCACATACGGCATATTACTGCCATGAGTTCAGATTCCCCGGTTACCCTGAGAGAAAAACACGCGGCCACAACCCGCAATCACATCCTGAATGAGGCCTATGCGCTGCTGGTAGAGCATCCCGATCAGCCCTTCTCGCACGAGGCCGTGGCGGCCCGAGCCGGCGTTGGTGCAAGGACGGTGTATCGCTATTTTCCTGCGCAGAGCGATCTGTATGAGGAACTCTGGGTCAATTTGCGCAAGCAGTCGGGAACCATCTTTCCGTCACGAGAAGAAGACATTATCCCGCAGGTTCAGAGGATGTTTGAGAGATTTGAGCAGAACGAGAAACTCATTCGTGCAGTGCTGGAGTCTCCGGCGGGTCATCGGGTGCGCGAACGCGGCGCGGCGGAAGGCCGTGCAGCCTTTACCAGCAGTCTCGAGAAGCTGACCGCGGGTCTGCCTGCGCCAAGGAAGCGGCAGACGATTGCGGTTTTCCAGGCGCTCTACTCGGCGCCGTTCTGGGACATGCTGAAGACGCGGGGTGCGCTCTCAGGAAAAGATGCGATCGAAGCGACGACGTGGGCCATGAGCACTTTGTTGCATGGTCTGAGACAAGAATCAAAATCCGACAAGAGAGGTCGATAACATGACAACTTCAGTTTCAAGCCTGGCTGCATTTTCTCTTGGGGCAGAAGAAGGACGTACGCGCGAGCCCCTGGACATTCTCGGACAGATGACCTTGGTCAAGGTGGCAAGCGCCGACTCAAACGGGGCCGTTGCGGTATTTCAATTGACGGCTCCCCCAATGTCGGGCCCGCCGTTGCATCGCCACTCGCGCGAGGATGAGTGGTTCTACATTCTTGAAGGCGAAATCACTTTTGAGGTCGACGGAAAGCGGTCGGTGGCCAGAGCAGGCGGCTCGGGATTTGCGCCGCGCGGCACTGTGCACGCATACCAGAATTTCACCAACAAAACAGCGAAGCTGCTGGTGATGACCACGCCCGGAGGTTTCTGCGAGTTCTTTGAAGCGCTCTCGGCCGCCAACAAAGGATTGGCAGTCCCGGATTTCGCGCGCAGCGAAGAGATCATGAATGAGTACGGGATGGAGATGCTCGGGCCGCCCTTGTCGTGATTGGGGCGAGTGGCCCAATCTCAGTTCAGCCACAAATGTTGGTGCCCCATCCTTGCGATTCTTTCCTTCGCAAGGGTGGGATACCACGAACCCAAATCAAAGAGCTTTTCTACTTTCGGGAACTGACAACCGCAGGTATCCCTACAGGCGACAAAAAACGCTGAAAACAGCCACATTTTCAACGCCTTACGTCCTCAGCCTTCTCATTTTCGACTGCTTCACGGAATCGTGGTTCAATTCTCTGCAACCCTACGCTCAGAAATGGAACCTTGTGAACAGCCAATTCGCC
>CZKZ01000384.1_pt1 | contig 27906 bp, 20 predicted proteins | sample 1122171 | NCBI WGS metagenome assembly CZKZ01 (sample SAMEA3539301, study PRJEB10725) | soil metagenome | biome: tundra; feature: field; material: soil | place: USA | collected 2010-05 | depth 0.15 m
CAGCAAGAGCACCTGGCGCTGGGAGATGAAAGGGCAGAATCTCGGCCTGGAAACACGCAACGTGTATGCCGAATTCGGCAAGCAGGGCAAGTACCGGATCTTTGTTGGCTATTCCGAACTGCGGGCCAACCGCTCCGATACTTTCCAGACCCCTTACCTAGGCGCGGGCACGGGGAATCTCACCCTACCGTCCAATTGGGTTTTTCCGGCAGTTCCACAGCGCGGCGCAACATCGCTCAACTTCCGGGTCTTCGATCCGGTTGCCGGGTCCGGCAGCTACTACAACGCCTCCGGCGTGCTGACCGCGCCTACGGCAGCTCAACTGGCAACGGGGGCCAGCATCAGGGCCGCGGACGTTCCCGATTTTCGGAGCGTCTATCTTTCGACCAAGCGCACCAGGTTCGACGCCGGTTTAAGCTACAACGTTTCTGACAGGCTGGACATTCCACTCAGCTACACGCACGAGCACAAGTCCGGTCTCAAGGCCCTTGGCGCGGTTACTTCTCAGGTGTCGGAAAACGCCACGATCCTTCCCATCCCGATTGACTTCGACACCAGCCAGGCAAACGCGGCCGTGAACTACAGAGTGAAGCGGTTCTACTTGTCATTTGCATATTACGGGTCGTTCTTCAGCGACAACGTCAACTCGCTGACGTGGCAGGACGTGGCCGATCCGACCAAGAGCGCCACGATGGCGACCGCGCCGAGCAACCAGTTTAACCAGTTCACATTTATGGGAGTGGAGAAGTTTAAAGACACGATGAAGCTGGTCGTCGCCGGATCCTACGGGCGCAATACGCAGAACGATCCTTTCCTTGGACCCTCGACGGCGCAGAATGGACAGTTGGCATTCGGCCTGCCGGTTACGTCGCTCAATGGACTTGTGGTGAGCAGCATGGTGGACGCGAAGTTCACCGCAAAGCCCAACAAGAAATGGAACCTTGTTGCAGCGTATAAATTCTTTAACCGCGACAATCAAACCCCCGTACACACTTATTTGTTCCAGGATGCTAACGAGTCGAAGAGCGGCACTTCTTCTTTTAACGGTCTTTATGGATTGCCTGCCACGATGGGAAGCAACACGGATATTTACCAGAACCGCGCCTACAGCGCGACGACCAACCAGGCGGACGCGGAGGCGGAATACGCAATCGCGAAGAAGGAGTGGCTCAAGGCCAGCTACCAGTGGCAGAAGATCGACCGCAGCTGCCCCGGCGCCTGGATTGACTGCGCCGATGCGGCCAGGACCGATGAACACACGCTGGGCGGGGAGTGGCGCAGAACAGCTGTTGGGGGCGTGACCGGAAGAATGGACTACGCGTACTCGTGGCGACGGGGAAAGTATAACGAGAATGCGTTCCTGTCGCTTGTTCCGATGGCGAACCAAATTCCTTTGGGAGGCGCGACCCAGAGTGTTTACTCGTATATGAAACAGACCGGGCTGACGGCGTTCGGTCCGATCGCGGGGCTGCCGAGCGCTCCGTTGACAGGAGACGCAGCCATCTACAGCCCCCTTAACAACATTGTGCCCCAGGCTCTGTATGGCAGCCGTAACAACATCAACGAAATACCGGGGTTGAGAAGGTTCATGGAAGCGGACCGCAATCGCCACAAGGTATTTTCAGATCTGGATTGGCAGGCGACAGAGAAGTTTTCTCTGCACGGCAATGGCGAGTACAACGATGAAGATTACCTCAACTCATCGTATGGTCTGAAGAAAGACGTGTTCTGGGAAGCGAGCATGGATGCCAGCTACATGGTGAACGAAAACCTGGTCGCCGACGTTTTCTATACCTATGACAACCAGCGGCTCTTGACCAGGGGCGACGCTTACGGCAGCAACAGCACTGCGGCGTTTGTGGGGCAGGCCGCCGACACGGCGATCTCGGGCGGGTGCTATGCAACGGTTGTGGCCAGGAATGCTGCCGCGAAGCTCGATCCGTGCCTGAACTTTTCCAAGAGCGACCGCGACAAGAACGACACGCTTGGATTCTCCATCAGCAGGAAGAACCTGGCATCCGGCAATCTGCAACTGGCAGCTCAGGTGTTGTACACACGCGCGCGGACTGATACCGCGGTACAAGGTGGAAGCTATGTCAATAATCCGCTCGCGCTCGCGGCGCCTGCTCCGGCTTTGCCTGCCGGAACGGCTGCGGTGTTTTTCATCCCGGCTGCTAATTACCCGACGGTTAGAGATGACGAAGTTACGGTGACGCCGACGGCGCAGTACGTGATCAAGAAAAGGGCAACACTGCAGGCTTTTTATCTGTTCCAGAAGATGATGTCGACGGATTGGATCTACCAGGGCATGCAGTATGGCACGGGCACGAGTTACCTGCCTTCGAACGAGAGGGCGCCGAACTACGCGATCAGCGCCGGGGGACTTTCGCTGGTGTTCGTGTTCTAGTCAAGAGTGTGGACGGGAACACGGCTGAAGGACTAGGTTCTTGGTATCCCACCCTTCGCTAGAAAAAAGCGAAGGATGGGGCACCTGGTCGTCCCCACGGGACTGATCAATTCTAAAAGAACACTTACCCCGGGTTGCGTCCGCTGCGGCGGACTCCACCCGGGGCTATTCTCCTTCCTCCCTAACGGGAGGAGGACGTTCGGCTGCGTTCGATTAGCGGCTGGCGGCGATCATTTGGGCGGCGTGCTGGAGGCTGGTTTCGGTGACTTTGGCGCCGGAGACCATTCTGGCAACTTCGTGGGTGCGGGCGCGGTCGTCGAGGACGCGGATCTGGGTTTTGGTGCGGCCATCGGACTCGCGCTTTTCTACAACGAGATGCTGATCGGCGAAGGCGGCGATCTGCGGGAGATGAGTGACGCAGAGGACCTGCTGGCCGCGGCTGAGGGATTTTAGTTTCTGTCCGACAGCTTCGGCGGCGCGGCCTCCGATGCCTATGTCGATTTCGTCGAAGACGAGGGTGCGGGGGGTTGGATTCTTCTTGTTGGTTTTGGCGGAGTTCTCTTCGACGGTGACTTTGAGGGCCAGCATGACGCGGGACATTTCGCCGCCGGAAGCGATTTCGGCGAGGGGCTTGAGAGGCTCGCCGGGGTTGGTGGAGATGCGGCACTCGACTTCATCCCAGCCGGTGGTTGTCCAGTGGGCGTGGGCTCCCTCAGGGGCTAAAGCCCCGTCCTCTTTTGCTGAGCTAATGTGCGGGCTGAAGCCCGTACCCTTCATGACTGTCCCTGCCTCAGGGGCTAAAGCCCCGTCATTTTTTGCGGTGTTTTTGGCACGACTAAAGTCGTGCCCTGACACAGAGCCGGGCTCACCGGCACCCAGCGCTAGAGCTTCGGCGGGGTGGACGGAGACTTCGAATTTTGTTTTCATGGCCAGGGTGTTGATCTGGGCTTCCGCTAGTTTGGCGAGCTTGGTGGCGGCGGATTTGCGCTGCGCGGTGAGTGCGGCGGCGGCTTTGCGGTATTCCGATGCGGCTGCTTCGAGAGCGGCACGAAGTGCTTTGAGGATTTCGTCGCGGTCTTCTACTTCGGCTAGCTGGCGGGCTACGTCCTCGCCAAAGGCTACGACTTCCTGGATGGTGTGGCCGTACTTGCGCTTGAGACGGTCGATGAGGGCAAGACGGTCTTCGATTTCGGCGAGGCGCTCGGGAGAGGCGTCGATGCCTTCTGCGTAATCGCGGAGGGTGGCGGCAACGTCGCCGACTGTGGCGCGAACGGAGGTGAGCTGCTGGACAGCTTCAGTGAAGCGGCTGTCGTAGCGGGCCAGTTCCTCGGCGTTGCGGAGGGCGGCGCGTAGTGCGACTTCAGCAGAGGCTCCGCCTTCGTAGAGCTGGTCAAAGGCACCCATGGCGGCGGCGTAGAGCTTTTCGGCGTTTGCGAGGACACGCTTTTCAGTTTCGAGGGCTTCGTCTTCGCCGGCCTCGAGATGTGCGGACTCGATTTCCTTGCGTTGATAGCTCCAGAGATCGACCATGCGGAGACGGTCCTGCTCGCCCTGGAGGAGATCGTTGAGCTTGTTCTGGGCGGAGTGCCAGTTGGCATAGGCTGCGGCGACGCCCTCTGTGGAGACGCCGGCAAAGCGGTCGAGGAGGATGCGCTGCTGGGCCTGGTCGAAGCTGGTGTGGGTTTCAGTTTGCGCGTGGACGAGGGCCAGTTCGGGAGCCAGTTGCTTGAGGACGGCGACGGTGGCGGGCTGGTTGTTGACGAAGACGCGGCCCTTGCCGGTGGAGAGGATTTCGCGGCGGAGGATGATGTCGTTGCCTTCAGAGTCGATGCCGTTTTCTTCAAGGATGGCTTCGGCGCCGGGGGTGGACTCGAAAACGCAGGCGACTACGGCTTTTTCTGCGCCGTGGCGTACAACTTCCGCGGAGGATTTGCCACCCATAAGGAGCGCGAGCGCATCTACCAATATAGATTTGCCCGCGCCGGTTTCTCCGGTGAGCAGGTTCAGGCCGGGGCCGAGGGCGGCTATAGCGTGATCGATAACAGCGTAATTCTCAGCGCGGAGTTCTACGAGCATTTTGAGCGAACCTCTTGAAACCCGTTCACTTACCGGAACGTTGGCGGGTCATGCTTCACAGATTGCGGAACGGCCTGACTTTGGACGAAAGACACTGAAGCATCCATCAGGGGCTAAAGCCCAAGTTTATAGAGGTGAGTTTATGTACGGGCTAAAGCCCGTACCCTTCACCGAATTGGGGTTCTGGCGAATCCCACCGCAGGCGCAAAAACAAGAGCGCGCGACCCGGGGGTTCCCGATGGGGCACCACTCTGTATGTAACATCCAATCCGTGCGCAGCATAGCATGAATGGCGGGGTTGCGGGGTTGGGGAGGCGGCGAGAGGGCGCGTGGAGGGACCAGAGCGGTCACTTGGGTGGGGGACATGAGGTCTGATACCGTGAATATTGAGGTGAAATGCTGAATTTAACTGCTGCTTTTCTATACCTATTGCAGTCTGACAGCGGCGCGAGCCCTGCGGCGGCGCCCTCTGGAATTACGGGCTTCAGCGCCCTGGCAGACCTGATGGGCAACATAGGTCCGGTCGCGATCGGGGTACTGTTGCTGCTGTTGTTTGCCAGCCTGTACTCGTGGACGGTGATTCTAGGCAAGATTGCAACCTTCAAAAAGGCAACGAATCAGAGCCGCCGGTTTATCCGTGCGTTCCGCAAGGCGACGCAGCTGAAGGAGATTGCGGCGCTGACCGGCGAGTGCGCGGGGAGCCCGCTGGCGCAGGTTTTTGAGGATGTATACGAGACCTACAAGCGGCAGACGGGTGGGTCGGGACCGCCGCGCAATCTTGTTCCGCTGGAGCGGACGGCGCAGACGGCGGCCAGCGAGGCTGTGACAAGCCTGGAGCGGCGGATGCCGTGGCTGGCGACGATTGCATCGACAAGCCCGTTTGTGGGGCTGTTCGGAACGGTGATGGGCGTTGTGGATGCGTTTCACGGCCTGGGAACAGCGGGATCGGGCACGCTGCGTGCGGTTGCGCCGGGCATTGCAGAAGCGCTGATTACCACGGCGGCCGGCTTGTTTGTTGCGGTGCCGGCGGTGGTGGCTTACAACCAGCTTTCGGCGCGGATTCGGGTCTTTGCTTCGGCCATCGACGATTTTTCCCGGGAGCTGCTGAACTCGTTGGAGGAGATTCCGGTGCGGACTGGTGCTACGCAGCCGCTACCGCCGCGAGCGACAGAGACTGAGATGCCGCGGGAGGCTGAACGTGGCGTTTACAAGTAGCAACGGCCAGACGCGGAGTTCGCTTGCGGACATCAACATTACGCCGCTGGTGGACGTGGTGCTGGTGCTGCTGGTGATCTTCATGATTACCGCGCCGGTGCTGCAGTCGGGGATTGAAGTCAATGTACCCAAGACGCGGACGGTGAAACAGATTACCGAACAGCGGATGGTGGTGACGATTGACCACGATCAGCAGATTTTTCTTGGCGATCAGCCAATCAATATTCACGAGTTGCCGCAGAAGCTGAAGCAGGCGGGGACAGATCCGGCACACCAGGTGATTTATTTGCGGGCCGATCAGACGGTACCGTTCGGGGCCTTTGCCAGCGTGATGGACGCGGTGAAGCTGGCGGGGATTACGAACGTGTCAATTGTGACGCAGCCGCTGGATACGAAGCGGGCGGCGGCGGGGAATTGACGAGGGATCAGGGGTCAGGGATCAGAAAGGCTCCTGGGTTGACGCCTTTGGCTTCCCACCCATTCGCCAGAAAGAAGACGAATGGACGGGGCACGGGGTGGTTGGTGAGTCCGACGAGAAAAGCAACTGCAGGTCCTTCGAATCCGCTACGCTTCGCTCAGGATGACAGGATGATTTTTGATGACAGCATCATTTTTGATGGCGGCGTGGCGGTTGGTGACGGAATAGTTTTTTTACGGTGAACGATCAGGCTAGAGCATGAACGGTATTCTTGAGGGCGCGGAGCAGCTGGAACGGGAATTTACGCCGGAGCCGATTGCGGGGCCGGCGATGGGTTCCTTTGTGCTGCACGGGGTGCTGCTTGCCGGGCTGATTTTCTACACGATTCTTGGGGGGCTATTCCACCACAACCTGTGGGGCAACCAGGGTGCCGGGGGCGCGATGCAGGTGAACCTGGTGAGCAGTGCGATTCCGTTGCCGAACAATCAGCCTATGAATCAAAATGTGCTGGCCACGGAGAAGCCGAGCCCGGCCCCGGAAGCGCCGAGTCCAAAGGAACAGAAGGCCATTGATCAGACGGCGATTCCGATCCTGGGCAAACAAACGAAGCCGCAGGAAAAGACGACGCCGAAGACTCAGCTGCACCAGCCGCCGCCAAAGCAGGACAACCTGGCGCGGTACGGCGAGCAGAATGGCACGTCGATTCCGCGGTCGACGCAGCCGCAAAGTGCATCTAACGGTCCAACGGCAGTTGGAGACAGTGATTTTGCCAGCATGTTCGGGTGGTATGTAACCCAGATCAATATCAAGATGGCGAACAGCTGGTACAAGCAGGAGGTTGATCCGCGTACGCCGAAGGGCGCACGCGTTTACCTGATTTTCATGATTCACAAGGACGGAAGCCCATCGAACGTGAAATTGGACAAGTCGAGCGGAAGCCCCTCGCTGGATACGTCGTGTGCGCGCGCGGTGCAACGCGTGGACTCCTTCGGCGGACTGCCGGCGGCATACAACCAGAGCACGCTGATGGTGTCCTATTACTGTGAATACTAGCGTTCAAGCAAGTTCGGAGTCGGGCAACACAGGTTGCGGGCGTGCATACAACCCGTCCATTCTTCATCAGGAAGGAAAGCTCAACGCATGAAGGGATTTTTCTCGAAGGGATGTTTACGGCTTCTGCCTATTGTTGTGGTTTCCCTGGCATACTGGAATGCGCCCGAAATGGCCGCTCAGGACTGGGTGCACATCGGCACCAACCTGAGCAACCAGACGATTCGGCTGGCGGCGGCGGACTTCAAGCCGGTGGGGAACGATCCACAGACAACGGCTCTGAAGGCGGCATTTGACGCAACACTTTTCAGCGACCTGGGCAACGCCGGGATTTTCGATTTGGTGTCGAAGAGCATGGCTCCGCAGGTGATGCCGGGCGCGCCACAGGAGTTTGTGGCGAGCCAATGGTCGGCGGCGCCGGCGAGTGCTTCGATGGTGGCATTTGGGGCGCTTTCGACGAGCAATGGACGTCTGGCGGTGTCTGGGTGGCTCTTTGACACAAGCAACACCACAACCCCGCAGGTGCTGGGCAAGCAGTACAACGAAGCGGCCACCGAGGACATGGCGCGCACGGTGGCGCACCGGTTCGCGGATGAAATTATTGCGCGGCTGGGCGGCGGCATCAACGGGATCGCGGAGACGAAGATCTACTTTGTGAGCACGCGCAGCGGATCAAAAGAGATCTGGGTGATGGATTACGATGGGCAAAACCAGCACCAGGTGACGCATCTGGGCAGCATTTCATTGTCTCCGCGCATCTCCCCCGACAACTCGCGCATTGCATTTTCGTCGCTGGGCCGGGATGGCTGGTCGATTCGCATGTACTCGCTGGAACTGGGCCGCATGGTGAACTTTCCGGGAGGCTCGGCGGGAGGAAGCAACTTGTCGCCGGCATGGTCTTCAGACGGCACAAAGATTGCGTTTTCGTCGTCGCGATCGGGAGACTCGGAGATTTGGGTGGCGGATGAGAGCGGGGGCAACCTGCACAGGGTTACCTCGCTGCAAGGGCCCAACGTGGCGCCGGTATGGAATCCGCGAAGCAATGCGCAACTGGCCTTTGTTGGCGGGCGCACCAGCGAGCCACAGATTTACACCATGGGCCAGGACGGCTCAAACATACAGCGCATTACCGACAGCGGCTATGCTGTCTCTCCGTCGTGGGCACCCAACGGCGGATTGCTCACGTTCAGTTGGAACCGTAAGTACGGACCGGGCGACCCCGGCGGCCAGGATATCTATGTATTCGAGCTCGCTAGCATGCATTGGCTGCAAATTACGCACGAGTCGGGCAGCAACGATTTTCCGTCGTGGGCGCCGGATGGACGGCACATTGTGTTTCAGCGGACAGTCGGCAGGCATCCACAGATATGGATGATGCTGGCCGATGGCACACATCAGCAGCAATTGACGCGTGCAGGCGACAACTCGATGCCGAACTGGAGCATGAAGTGAGTTCCGGAATGGTAGCGTGCCGGGTGCGCGTCATCACAGTTGTCAACAGGGATCCGGGCTGTCGCTGTCTGAATGGGCTATGATTTTATACGTTACCGAAACCTTTCGGCAGCCATTGCCGGAGGGCACAGGTCTGGCGGCACGGAGTAGCTGAGGATGCCCGATAGTGTTGGAGTGGGCAGATAGAAAATGACCGAGCCGCAGGGATGAAGATTTTTGAATTTTGGGAAGGAGTACTAAATTGAGGATAAGTAATCGAGTTTATGTACCTGTTGTTCTGCTTGCTGCATTGCTCGCTGTTGCAGGATGCAAGAAGAAGCTGCCACCGCCACCGCCCACGCAGACAGCGCCGCCGGTAACCGCGCCAGCACCGACCGCACAACTGACCGCCACACCGACAGTGATTTCGGCCGGCGACCAGGTGCAACTGACCTGGCGGACGACCGACGCCACCTCGATTTCGATCGACGGGATTGGCGATGTGCCTTCAACGGGCGTGAAGACGGTGACCCCAACCGCTTCGACATCCTATCACCTGGTTGCACGCGGCGAGGGTGGATCGGCCGACGCTTCAGCCAGCGTAACCGTGAATGCGCCACCTGCGGTGCAGGTGCCTACCAACACGATGAGCGCGGAAGAAGAATTCAAGGCCAATGTTCAGGACATCTTCTTCGACTATGATGCCGATGCAATCCGCACCGATGCAGAGTCCACGCTCTCAAAGGACGCCAGCTACCTGGTGAGCCATGCGGACGTGAAGGTGGTAATTGGCGGATATTGCGACGAGCGCGGCTCCGACGAATACAACCTGGCGCTGGGCCAGCGGCGTGCCGACTCGACCAAGACCGCGCTGGTGGCGGCGGGAGTGGCGGCAAGCCGGATTCGGGTAATCAGCTACGGCAAGGAAAAGCCGTTCTGCAGTGAGTCGAACGAGGCGTGCTGGCAGCAGAATCGCCGCGCTGGATTCACGATGGACCGGTAAGAACCTGGGTGGGGTGATATCCCAGGTCTCACTCTTGAGACCTGGGGCACCCGGCTTCTCTTTGGAAGTTGGCTGGTAGAACGGAAAGCGGAAGGCCAAGGTTCGTGCTATCCCACCCTTCGCTAGAAAAGGCGAAGGATGGGGCACCCAGTTCGAGACTCACAATCGAGACTGGGGCAGATGAGGCAATGCAACAGCAATTCCAACGGCAGTCCCGCAGGATGACGAGGTTGCCGCACGCACTTGATATCATGGATGAAGTATGCAGATAGCACGTAAACTTCGCAATCGTCTTCTTGCCGCGGCGGTGTTTGCCGTCGTTCTTGCTTCGGCGCCCGTACCGGCACACGCGGTTTCGAAGGAGATCATCGAACTACAGACGCAGGTGCAGCAACTGCTGGACATGGTGCAGCGTCTCCAGTCCACGCTGGACACGCGCTTTGGCGTACTGCAGAACCTGGCGCAGCAAACCGCAGACCAGGCCAAGCAGATGAGCACGGCCGTGAACGACCTGCAACAGAAATTGAATGCGCAAACCGAAGCGGCGAACGGAAAGATGGACACCGTCAGCGGCCAGGTGCAATCGCTGAACGATTCGGTGGACGAGCTGAAATCGCGCATCGCCAAACTGGACAAGTCCGTTCAGGATTTGCAGACACAGTTGCAGAATATCCAGACTCCTCCGCAACCCGCAGCGACGCCGGGGGGTGCACCGGGAGGCACATTTCCGGGAGGCGGGCCTGGTGGCCCCTCAGGCAGTATGACTCCGAACGCGCCAGCGGCAAACCAGGCTCCGCCGCTGCAGGAGACCTACCAAAGCGGGTTACGCGACTTCAACGCCGCCAAGTACCAGTTGGCCGCCGCGGAGTTCCAGGACATTATTCACTACTATCCGCTTGACGATCTGGCGGGCACAGCGCAGTTCTACCTGGGCGAGATTGCTTACCAGCAGAAAAACTACCCGGACGCGGTGAATGCGTACAACGCCGTGCTGGAAGGGTTCAGCGGGAATCCCAAGGCTCCGACGGCGCAATTGCACAAGGGACTTGCGTTGATGGCACAGAACAAACGGGACGCCGGCATTCACGAATTGCGGCTGCTGATACAGCGCTATCCGCGGACGCCGGAGGCGGCGAGTGCGCGCACCAAGCTTAACGGTATGGGCGTTAAGATAGCTGCGCACTGAGTTTAGGTTGGGATTCTGGCAAGGAAAAGCCCCGCTGATGACGGGGCTTTTCTGTTGGTGGATGGATTGGAGAATTATTTTCGGTCGTTTGCCGGAAAATAAATGAAAGTTATCCGACTCCACTTTGGTCGCTCCGTCGAAAATTATCTAACTGCCTCGGACGCCCCTACGGGGCGTGCTGAACCAAATCGGGCTGCATTCCCAGGGCTGCGTCCGCCGCGGCGGACTTGCCCTGGGCTATTATCCGTTCTCCCTAACGGGAGAATGTGCGCAGCGGCGGGGAGACGCCGCCGGTACAGCCGGACTCCACCCCAGCGACAAGGACCAGTCGCCGGGGACCCCGGTCTGGAGACCGGCGCTACTATTTTGTCGCTATGTTTGGCGGGTGCGATCTAGCCCATGGCGTGGGGGTCGTTGGCACCGAGGATTACGCTCTTGTGGTGGCGAACGTCGGCGCCCTGGACCCAGAAGATGATGTCCTCGGCGATGTTGGTGGCGTGATCGGCCACGCGCTCGAGTCCGCGGCTGATCATGAGCGCGTTCAGAGCCTGGGGAGCGAGATGGCTCTGCTCTTCCATCAGCTTGGTGAGGGCCTTGTAGGCGGCGCGATTCATGGCATCGACGGCGTCGTCCATGGTGAGCACGACGCGGGCCAGTTCGGCGTCGGCTTCAATGAATGCCTGGAGGCTCTTGCGCACCATTTCAGAGGCAAGCGCGGCCATTCTAGGGATGTCGACGGGCAGATCGACTGCGGCCATTTTGTCCATGTGTCGCACGCGCTCGCTGATGTTCTTGGCGGTGTCGCCAACGCGCTCGAGGTCGGCGTTGATTTTGATGACGCTGAGGATGAAGCGCAGGTCGATGGCCATGGGCTGCTCCATGGCTAGCAGGTCTAGAGCGGCCTGGTCGATTTCGCGTTCGAGGCGGTTGATGGCGATTTCGCTGCGACTGACGAGGTCGCAGATGGAGAGGTCGCGGACCCGATAGGCCTCGATGGCGCGCTGAATAGCCTGCTCGGCAAGGCCTGCCATGACGAGCAGGTTCTCCTTCAGGTCATCCAGACTTTGTTGAAAGCGAATGCGTGTCATCCAAACCTGCCGGTGATGTAATCCTCAGTGCGCTTGTCACTGGGATTGGTGAAGATTTTGTGGGTGGCGTCGAACTCGACCATGCGGCCGTTGAGGAAGAAGCCGGTCTTCTCTGCCACGCGGGCTGCCTGCTGCATGTTGTGCGTCACAATCACAATAGTGTACTGCGATTTTAGCTGGAAGATGAGGTCTTCGATTTTGGAGGTGGACACGGGGTCGAGTGCGGAGGCGGGCTCGTCCATGAGAAGCACCTCGGGATCGACGGCGAGGGCGCGGGCGATGCAGAGTCGCTGCTGTTGTCCGCCCGAGAGGCTGGCGCCGGATTTCTTTTTGAGATCGTCTTTGACTTCGTCCCACAGAGCCGAATTTTTGAGCGAGCGTTCAACGATTTCGTCGAGTGCGCGGCGGTTGGAGTAGCCGTTGAGCTTGAGTCCGGCGGCGACGTTGTCGTAGATGGACATGGTGGGAAAGGGATTGGGGCGCTGGAAGACCATGCCGACGCGACGGCGAATTTGCACGGGCTTGGCGTCCTTGTAGATGTCGAGGTCGCCGATGAGAACGGTGCCGGTGACGCGGCCGATGGGATTGGTTTCGTGCATGCGGTTGATGCAGCGCACGAAGGTGCTTTTGCCGCAGCCGGAAGGGCCGATGAGGGCCGTGGCATGGTTGGCCGGGATGTTCAGGTTGATGTCCTGCAGCGTGTGATTGGTGCCGTACCACGCATTCAGGTTGATGACCTCGATGCCAACTCCCACTTAGCTAGCCCCTTTCAAAACGCCACGGCTGGTGACGAAGCGAACCAGCGAGACGGCAAGCACAATCAAGACGATCAAGACGAGCGAGCCCGCCCAAGCAAGGCGGTGCCAATCGTCGTATGGAGACAGAGCATAAACGTAGATTTGCAGCGGCAGTGCAGCGATGGGCTCGTTGAGGCTGGTGCTCCAGAACTGATTTCCGAGGGCGGTGAAGATGAGCGGTGCGGTTTCTCCGGCGACGCGGGCAAAGGCCAGCATGCAACCGGTAATGATGCCCGGCGAGGCGGTCTTGACGGTGATGGAGAGGACCGAACGCCAGTTGGGTACGCCCAGGCCGAGGGCTGCTTCGCGGATGACGTGAGGGACCATGAGCAGCATTTCTTCAGTGGTGCGGCAGACGGTGGGGATCATCATGATGGCCAGCGCGACGCCGCCGGAGAAGGCCGAGAAATGTTTTTGATGACTGACGATGAGCGCGTAGGCAGCGAGTCCCATGACGATGGAGGGCACGCCGTTGAGCACATCGGCGGTGAAGCGAACTGCGTTGGCCAGCCTGGTTCCGCGGCCGAACTCGGCGAGATAGATGCCGCCACCGATGCCGATGGGAACGCCGATGGCACTGGCGACACCGAGCAGAATTCCAGAACCGAGGATGGCGTTGGCCATGCCACCGCCGGTTTCGCCTACCGGCTTGGGAATCTGCGTGAAGAAGGCGAGGTTGAGCGAGCTGGCACCCTTGTAGATGAGATAGACGAAGATGGCCACAAGCGGAGCGACGACGATGAGCGTGGCGAGGATCGCGAGGCCGGTGATGAGGCCATCGGTAAGCGTGCGCATTCGCGATTTGAATTTAAACGTCTCGCTAATCACCGAAATCTCCTCAGCGCGCCTGTGCAGGGGTGCCCCTGGTGACCATCCAGATCAAGACCTGGGCCAGGGCATTCACGATGATGGTGACAATGAACAGTGCAAGGCCAATCTCAGTTAATGCGCTTAAATGCATACTGCCCACAGCTTCGGCGTACTCATTTGCGATGACGGTGGCCATCGAGCTTCCATTGGAGAGCAGCGAGCGATGAATTTCAGGCGTGGCGCCGATGACCATGGCTACCGCCATGGTTTCGCCGAGAGCGCGGCCGAGGCCGAGGATGATGGCGCCGACGATCCCGATGCGGGCATTGCGCAGAACGCCCATGCGGATCATCTCCCAGCGGGTGGCGCCGATGGCGAGTACCGCCTCACGCTGCGAGTGCGGAACGGCGGTCATGACCTCGCGGGTGAGCGAGGAGATGATGGGCAGAATCATGATGGCCAGAATGACTCCGGCGGAAAGATAACCGAGGCCGGTCGGGTTATCGTCGCTGAAGAAACCGGTCCAGCCGAGGGTGTGAATCAGCAGCGGATTTACATGTTCGCGGAGCAGGGGCACGAGAACAAAGACGGCCCAGAGGCCATAGATGACGCTTGGAATTGCGGCCAGCAACTCAGTAAGAAAAGCCAGCGGAACGCGCAGGGCGCGGGGGCACATTTCCGTAAGGAAGATAGCCAGGCCGATGGCGAGCGGGACCGCCATGAGGAGGGCCAGAAACGAAGAAACCAGCGTGCCGTAAACGAACGGGCGCGCGCTGAACTGTTCATTGACGGGATCCCAAAAGATGCGCAGGTTGGTGTAGGGATCGGTGAAGGCTTGATAAAAGAAGGCGAAACCGAACTTGTGCCAGGTAAGTTGGGAGCCTTTGACCAGTTCGAGAGCAATGAGCACGACGATGCCGAAGATGCTCAAAGCGCAGAGCAACATCAACAAGGAAAATGCGCGGTCGGCGATTGCGGAGTTTCCGCGCGCGAGCAGAAAGCTTCGGATTTCGGAGATACCGGCAGGATGGGTATCGGCCACGGCCTGGCCGTCGGGGGAGCCGGGTTCCGGCTGAAACTGAGCCTGAGAGATGCGAATTTCCGGCACTTTGGCGATCACCAAAGTCAGGCTATCGGACAAATGTGAACAGGAGGTTACAAGTGTGCTAAATCAAGCGCATAGAACGATAAAAATCGGGTTTGAGGCACGGTTTGGTGGGGCTGGAGCAGGAATATGTTCCTGCGTTGGCACCCCATTCCGTTAAGCTGTTGAATTGGAAATCGGAAGGCACGTATCATGCGCTCTGTTTTGAGAATCATTGGTATTGCACTCGCGATCCTCGCCGTTCAAACGCAAAGCCAAAGCCAAACCGTTACCCAGATCGACGGACCGCATCGTGACTGGCAGGCTGCGTGGGTGACACATCCTACAGCTCCGCTGCGAGAGCCGCTGGTGCTGCACTTTAGGCGGACGCTGACGCTGGGAGCGGTTCCGGCCAGCTATCCGGTGCGGGTGAGCGCGGATAACCGGTTTATTTTGTTTGTGAACGGGCAACGGGTTGGCGACGGGCCGGCTCGGGGCGACCTTTCGCACTGGCGCTACGAGCGGTTCGACCTGGCTCCGCTGCTGCATGCGGGAAAGAATCTGATTACCGCTACGGTGTGGAACTGGGGCGTTTTTGCTCCGATTGCGCAGATGAGCGATCGGATAGCGTTTCTGCTGGAAAGCGAGACGACGGGAGCGGAGGGTATCAGCACGCCGGAGGAATGGGAGGTGGAGATCGAATCGGGCCACAGGGCGCTGGATCGCAACTCAGTGGACCTGAAGACTTACTTTGCTTCCGGGCCAGGGGAAGAGATCAAAGCGGCGCTCTACGACTGGAACTGGCAATTGGAAACATATGCCGGCTCGAACTGGGTTGCCGTGGCGACGCCGATCCGGGACAGCGTTCACGGGAGCGTGAACAAGGCGCACTCGGCTGACACGACGGGGGACAATTTTTGGGGACTGGTGCCAGATGGGCTTCCGCATATGGAATATGCGCCGACCGGCGCTGGGGAAATTGTGCGGGTTGATGTTGTGAATCGCGGGGCCGTGGCGCCGGAAGTGAGCCAGTTCCCTGCTGCCGCCGTGACGTTGCCACCCGGGAGCCACGTGCACATTCTGCTTGATCGCAAGGCGCTGACTACGGCTTATCCGATTCTTACGGTTTCAGGCGGAAAGGGCGCAAAGATTTGGCTGACTTATTCAGAGGCTCTTTACGACAAGGATATCCACAAGGGCGATCGCGATGAGGTGGGCGACCGAACGGCGCGTGGGCTGAAGGACAGCTTTCTTCCGGATGGAGGGGAGCATCGGGTGTTTGAGCCGCTGTGGTGGCGGACGTGGCGCTATCTGGATCTCGACGTTGAGACGGCGGGCGAACCGCTGAATCTCGAATCGTTGACTGCCGCGTTCACTGCCTATCCGTTTGAGGAGCGGGCGACGTTTCAGGCGGACGATCAGGAGTTGAAGAAGATTTGGGAGATCAGCTGGCGGACGGCGCGGCTGGATGCGCATGAGACTTACATGGACACGCCGTATTACGAGCAACTGCAGTATGTGGGCGACACGCGGATACAGGCTCTGATTTCGTACGCGGTGGCGGGGGATGATCGGCTGGCACGGCAGGCGCTGGAGGCATTTGACGATTCGCGATTCCCAGATGGGATTACGCGAAGCCGCTATCCGAGCTCGCTGGCGCAGACGATTCCAACGTTCTCGCTGCTGTGGGTGGGGATGGTGCGGGACTACTGGATGTACAGGCCGGACCCTGAACCGGCGAAGGCGTCGATTGCGGGAACGCGCACGGTGATGGACTGGTTTGCCAAATACGAACAGCCGGACGGTCTGCTGAAACAGCTTCCGTGGTGGAGCTTCGTCGACTGGGTTCCTTCGGGGACGATTCCTACTTACGATGCGAAGGGTGAGTCGTGCGCAACGACGCTTGAATACCTGGGCGCGCTGGAGGATGCGGCAGCGCTGGAAAAAGGGCTTGGTGATCCGTTGCGGGCGGAGCGCTACCGGGTGCGCGCCGAGCATGTTCGAAGCGGGCTTTACGGGCAGTGCTGGAGCGCAGGGCGCGGGTTGCTTGCCGATACGCCAGACAAGAAGAACTTCAGCCAGCAGGCCAATATTCTCGGGGTGCTTTATGACGTTGTGCCAAAGGAGCGCCGGAACGCAGTACTGCGGCAGATGCTGGCGGTGGAGCCGGGCACGACGCCTGGCGGCGTTCTGAGCGCTTCGTACTATTTCCGCTACTACCTGGCACGGGCGCTGGAGCACACAGGCACGGCGGATTTGTATTTGAGCTCGATCGACCCATGGAGAAAACTGCTGCCGCTGCACTTCAGCACGTGGCCTGAGATACCCGGAGACACGCGGTCGGACTCGCATGCGTGGACGTCGCATCCGATCTACGATCTGCTGACACTGGTGGCGGGGATTGAGCCGGCGAGCCCAGGATTTGCTGCGGTGCGGATTGCTCCGCACATGGGGGCTCTGCCATCACTGACGGCTACTTACCCGCACCCGGAGGGAACGATCAGCGTAAAGTACACGCGGAACGGGACGGGGTTGAATGCGACTGTTACGCTGCCTGGAAAGCTGAGTGGCAGCTTTGTGTTCAATGGCAAGGAGTGGCCGCTTAAGCCGGGGCTGAATACGATTCAAGCTCGGTAGGGGGACAACCGCGACGGGCGAGGATTGGGGAATCCGAGGTGTCATACGCCGCGGTCCGCCACGGCGGAAGGCCCCTCGGCACGCGCAAATGAAAAATCGATGTAGTTGCAGGAATGGAATCGTTTACCCACAGGAGAAAAACGTGTTAAAACTCCTACATGGTAAAGAGTAAGCGGCCGGGGTCTGCGGGACACGTCAACCTGAGAATGCTGGCCGAGCATTTGAATCTTTCGCAGACGACTGTGTCTTTGGTTCTGAACGACTCACCCTCCGCCAAGTCGATTCCGCAGGAGACGCGAAAACGGGTGCAGGAAGCGGCCGAGAAGCTCAACTACCGGCCGAATTATTTTGCGCGGTCGCTGCGGCAAAGCCGCTCAATGAGCGTGGGCGTGCTGGCGCCAGACCTGAGCGAAGGGTATTTCACGCGGGTGATGAGCGGCGTGTTGGAAGAGCTGACGGCGGCCCACTATTTCTACTTCACAGCCTGCCATGACTGGAAGCGAGAGTTGATCGAGAAATACCCGCGGATGCTGGTAGAGCGTGCGGTGGACGGTTTTCTGCTGCTGAATACACCCGTGGATCAGATTGCGGTGCCAGTTCCGGTGGTGGCAATTTCGGCCCACAGCGTGGCTGAGAACGTGACCAACATTGTTCTGGATCATCACCAGGCCGTCGGACAGGCCCTGGAGCATCTGCACGCCCTGGGACACAGGCGTATCGCATTTATGCGTGGACCGCGCGCAATTCCCGACTCCGAGTTTCGCTGGGAAGCCATTCAACTGGTTGCCAGGGAGATAGGGCTCAAGCTCGATCCGGCGCTTGTGATTCGGATCGACGCAGCGGGATGGTCCATGAAGGCCGGACATCACCCGATGGCGCCGGAGATTGGCTATAAGCCGATGCAGGGGCTGCTGGAGCGGACGCGCGACTTCAGCGCAATTTTCTGCTTCAACGATATTGCAGCGATCGGCGCGATACGTGCGCTGAAGGATGCAGGGCTGAGCGTGCCGGGAGATGTTTCAGTGGTTGGATTCGACGATATCCAGTCGGCGGCTTACTCGACGCCATCGTTGACCACGGTGCGGCAGCCGCTGGCGGAGATGGGCAAGCGCGGGGCGCAGGTGCTGCTGGAGCGGATTGCGAACCGCGAGAAGGAATTTCCGGCGGAGATTGTGATGATGCCGGAGTTGGTGGTGCGGGAATCTACGGGGCCGGCTCCGGGCGGGTCGAAGGGATAAGGCGCCGGTGCGCACGCATATAGTCGCAGAAGAAAGCGAAAGGCTGAAGGCCTCGTAAACTTGCATTCATTCCGGGGACTGAAGCCCTCGGCTCCCTCTGGAATTGGCAATCTACGAGGGTGGTATTAGAACGGATTCATGAATGACTTACGACGTGGAGAGGGGATGTCCCTCAAGGGCTAAAGCCCCAGGTTTGATGTGCCAGTTGCGGCGCGGCTAAAGCCGCGCCCTTTCAAAATCCAATTCATGCGACCAGTTCTAGGAGCAGGCTGCTTCGAGCCAGCGGCTGACATAGACCTGGGCATGGGCCTCGCCGCAATAGTGTCGGGCGCCGGGCGCATTGGCGGCCTCTTTTGTCCACTTGTAGATTGTCAATTGGGCGCTATTGCAGTTGACGACAAGCCAGCGCATGGGTTTGTCGCTCTCTTCGCCGCAAATTTCACATCGGTAAATTGAACCGATCATTGCTCGACCTCCAATTTAATAATCCATTTACAGTACCGGATCAGGGCGCAGACTGCCAATGCAGGAGTCCAGTGTTGAACTGCCGGCCGCTTACTCGAGCATCTGCAGGTCCAGTGGTTCCTGGATGAGGCAATCCATGGTGCGAAAGGCGGCGATGGCGCGCTGCATGGCCGAGGACTTGCACGGCTCGACGGTGACGACGAAAGGCAGCGCGTGCTGGGGATAGCCGGGCTTTTGCACGATGGCGCGGATGTTGATTTTTTCTCTGGCGAGTGCGCCGGTGATCTCGGAGACAATGCCGGGACGGTCGACCACGGTGAAACGGATGTAGTGGGGCACCTCGAACTCGGCGCCGAGGCGCGCGGGGACCGAAGGAATTTCGACGCGGCGCGAATCGTGGGCGAGGGCGAGAAGATCGCTGACGACGGCGACTGCTGTTGGCTGGCCGCCGGCGCCGTGACCGGAGAAGACCACATCGCCGCCGTAGTGGCCGGTGAGGACAACCATGTTTTCAGTGCCGCGCGACCATGCGAGGGGCGAACGCAAATCGACGAGCATGGGGCCAACGGTGGCGGCGACACGGCCCTTGACCTGCTGAGCGCGGGCTACCTGGCGAATGGTGCAGCCGAGGTCGCGGGCATAACTGAAGTCGACGGCTGAAACGGCGGTAATGGATTGGGGAATGATTTCTTCGGGATCGACGACGACGCGTAGGGCCAGGCGCATGAGTATGGCGAGCTTGGAGCGGGCGTCGAAGCCGCCGACATCTTCAGTGGGGTCGGCCTCAGCGTAGCCTTTGGCCTGCGCTTCTGCCAGCACGGCAGAGTACTCGGCGCCCTCGTCCATTTTGCTGAGGATGAAGTTGCAAGTGCCGTTGAGAATGCCTTCCATGCGCTCGATGCGATCACCGGCGAGGCCCTGCTCGAGGCCGGGAATGACGGGAATGCCACCAGCGACGGCGGCGCCGTACTTGAGGTGTCCGCCTTTGGCAGCGGCAAGGCGCTCGAGATCGATGCCGTGATAGGCGATGAGCTTCTTGTTGGCGGTGACGACGCTTTTGCCGGCTTCAAGGGCGCTGCGGACCCAGTTGCCGGCAGGATCGAGGCCTCCGGCGAGTTCCACGATGACATCGACATCCGAGGACATTACGACGTCCGCATCTTCGCTCCACACGACGTTCGCGGGCACCCAGCTTACGCGCTTGCGGGAAACGCCACGGTTGAAGATGTGGGTAAGTTCCAACCCCTGGGGCTTTGACTCCACCAGAATCCGCGCAACCGAACTGCCTACTGTTCCAAAGCCGAAGAGCGCAATGCGCAACGGACGCCGGACAGTGGCGCTCTGCGCAGTTGCGGCGGAATGATCGAGCGGCGAGGCGGGATTTTTGGCTTGAGACACCTGGAATTCCTTTGAACTGAATTGAACGGGATGAGGAAACCGAATACATCGATGATACCTGAACGGAATACCTGAGCGGGCGGTTGCCGATGGGCGGTGAGGCGTGCTGAAGCGGGATTCGTGTAGCATCGGAACCAGATGCGGCGTGGGGTTTCAATCTTCCTGGTGCTGTGCTTTGGGCTGGGGCCCCTGACGGGGATGCTCAAGGCCAGCGACGAGTCGCGTCTGCCGGCGTGCTGCCGGCGGCACGGAGCGCATCACTGCGCGATGGCCATGGAGATGGCGGTGATGATGGCGTCCGGTTCGACGCCGACGCTGAATGCGCCGCCGACCTGTCCTTCGTTCCCCGGTTTCGCGGCGGGACCTTGTACGCCAAGACATGCGCTGGCGGCGGTTGTTGCGAGCCTGCCGGTTCTGATGGCGCGGGCGCACCTAGGTACACGAAGCTGCGTCAATGCGCAGATGAGGCCGATTCGCACACGCGCGGGGCGCGGACCTCCTGTTTCGAACCTGAGCTAAACAACTTCGGTGAATGCTGTTGTCCCGGTTTTGCGGCGCAAAGGGCTCAGTCCATTCCCTGGCTGAGCGGACTGGTTGCGCGCCGCTGTTTGCGGGTTGCGATGGTGACTTGCGTTTGAGTTGGCACTTCCCTTGAGGTCGTTCATGCGTCGTCTTTATTTTTCTGTGGCTGTGGCTTTGCTACTGGCCGCTTCCCTTCCCGCATGCGCTACGGTGTTTGCCACTGTGCATGGGGTGGTTCACGACCCTGGACACCGGCCTGTGGTTGGCGCGGAGGTGACGCTTCAAGCTGCGGACTCGGACTTTGTGCTGCATGCGGCGACTGGGGCCGATGGCTCGTTTGAGATGACGCAGGCGCCTATCGGGGTGTACAAGCTGACCGTTGCAGCGCCGGGATTTGCGACAGTAACGCAGACGCTGTCGGTGACTTCGGGGACGAATCCGGTGCTGCATATTGCACTTGCTGTTGGCGGAGCTACGCAATCGATAGTTGTGAATGGGTCAGCGAGTGCGGCCGATACGGTGACGCCTGCAACGCTGATTACGCGCGCGATGATCGAAGAGACTCCGGGCGCGAGCCGCACGCTGGGGATGGAGATGATTACCGACTACGTTCCCGGTGCGTACATGTCGCACAACATGCTGCACATTCGCGGCGGACACGAGACGAGTTGGCTGATCGATGGAGTGGCGATTCCGAACACCAAGATTGCATCGAACGTGGGGCCGCAGATCGATCCGAAAGATATTGATTCACTGGAGACACAGCGGGGCAGCTATGCGGCGGATGTGGGCGACCGCACCGACGGTGTGTTCGACGTGCTGCCGCGTAACGGATTTGAGCGCGACCGCGAGGGCGAACTGCTGGTGTCAGCGGGAAACTTTTTTACTGGCGAGACCGGAATCTCGCTGGGCGACCACACGGAGAAGACGGCTTGGTATGCGAGCGTGAATGGCTCGCGCTCCAACTATGGGTTGGCTACGCCGGTGGCGGCGATCTATCACGACGCGACGAATTCGCAGAGCGTGTTTGCGTCACTGATTCGCAACCAGACAGCGAAGGATCAACTGCGGGTGAACGCGCAGTATCGGCAGGATTATTTTCAGATTCCATACGACCCGGGCGCGAGCGATTGGGAGCAGGCCAGCCAGTATTACGAGTCGTACGGATTGCGCGACGGGCAGGCGGAGCGGGACTCGTTTGCGATTTTGGATTGGACGCATACGATTTCAGCGAAGGCGGAGCTTTCAGTGGCGCCGTTCTACCACTTCAACCAGGCGAGCTACGATTCACACGCAAACGACTTTCCGGTGGCGACCACATGGCACCAGAGATCGAACTACGTAGGCGGGCAGGCGGATGCGCGCGTGGATGTGGGGGCGAACAACTTCTCGGGAGGGCTTTACAGCTTTTACCAGGGAGAGAACGATCTGTTTGGCCTGGCAATCAACGACAAGAGCTTTGCGGTTAACAGTGTTCCCAACACTGCGGCTACATCGAAAGCCGGGCTGGTTGAGTTTCATGTGTCGGATCATCTGCGTGTGGGTGAATACATTACGCTGATGGGCGGAATGAGGTTTTCGATTTACCGAGCGGGATTCAACGAGAGCGCGGCTTATCCGCGAATTGGGGCTACGGTGCGGATTCCGCGATTGAACTGGATTTTGCGCGGATTTTACGGACACTTTTTTCAACCTGCGCCGATCCAGACGGTTTCGAATTCTTTTCTGGACTATGTGGTCAGCCAGAAGGGACAGAATGCTTTTGTGCCGCTACCTTCTGAGCGCAGCGAGGAGCACCAGTTCGGCATTGCGATTCCGTACCGGGGATGGATGGTGGATGTGGACACGTTCAAGAGCCGCGTGAACAATTTTCTGGATCACGCAAACGTTGGCGAGTCGAATGTCTATTTCCCGATCGCCGTGGATGGGGCGCTGGTGAGGGCGTGGGAGATGACGCTGCGTTCGCCAAGCCTGGCACGGCTGGGACAGTTTCACCTGACTTATTCGAACCAGATCGCGGAACAGCGCGGCAATGTGATCGGCGGATTTGCGTGCAGTGATCCTGCAGACCCGGCGTGCAACCTGGGGTTCATCTACACGCCGGTGGATCACGATCAACGCAATGCGCTAAATGCGGGGTTCACGGCAAATCTGCCGGCGCGCACGTGGTTTGCGACCAATGTTTACTACGGGTCGGGTTTTACGAACGGGCTGGCGGGATCGGGCGTGGGGCCGTATCAAGACGCGTATCTGCCGGTGCATACGACGTTTGATGTGTCGGCGGGACACGCGTTGGGCGAGCGCTGGAAGGTGTCGGCGTCGGTGGTGAATGTGACTAATCATCGCGTGCTGCTGGATAACTCGATTACGATTGGTGGGTTTCATTGGAACGATCCAAGAATGATTTCGGCGGAGGTGCGATATCGGTTTCATTTTTGAGTGGCCGGGATTTGTGATGCTTTTTGAGAGAAGTTTCCCTCAGGGGCTAAAGCCCGTCGAGATTTTTCTTGATTAATGTACGGGCTGAAGCCCGTACCCTTCACTGAAGTCCGCGCCATTCAAACGAGTTTGATTCCGAATTTGCAGATTTTATCGATGGATGGATTAGGATGGGAAACCATGGCGAGCGTATTTGAAAAACTCAATTTGAAAGATCGGCAAGAGATGGTGGTGCTGAATGCACCGGCGAGCTTTGAGGCGGAGCTTGCGCGGCTGTCGGTGATGACGATTCATCACAGCCTGGCATCGGTGGCGGAGACGGAATTTCTGCTGGCGTTTGTGACGAAGAAGAGCGAGGTGGATGCGCTGGCGAAACAAGTGGCGAAACGGGCCAAGGGCGATGCGGTGGTGTGGTTCGCTTATCCGAAGGGGACGTCGAAGAAGTACAAGTGCGACTTTAATCGGGATACGGGTTGGGATGAGCTGAAGGCCGCGGGGTTTGATACGGTGCGGGCTGTGGCGATTGACGAGGACTGGACGGGGTTGCGGTTCAGGCGGGTGGAGTTTATCAAGGCGCGGAAGTAGTGGGAGCGCGATTGATTCGGCCCTCGCCAGTTGCGGCGAGGTGATGTAAAAGCAAATGCAGGTGCCCGCGACGGCGGCCAGGTATTTGACTTCGTTACGCTCCTGAAGAACGGGCAGATTGAGTGACGTGGTATCCCACCCTTTCGCCAGAAAAAAGGCGAAAGGATGGGGCACGGGAGCTTTTGGGGGAGAACCAGCACCGCTTCATCCGGGACGTAACTCGCGGCGGCGAGTCAGGGTGCTCAGGATGACAGATTCTTTGTGGGAAGCGCTGCTTTGGAGCCGTACAATCCCTGTCTCAAAAAACAGACCTGGGGCACACAGATTTGTGATGTTCGAGCATCCATCCAGCGGACGATATCTTATTCGACTTGGAATAGGAACGGGAGGACTTCGCCGGCGTTGCCTTCTACTACCTGGGTGAAGGCGTGTGCGTTGAGGGGTGGCTCGGGGCCGATGTAGACGGTGCGGGCTCCGCCTTGCCGGGCCCAGTGGACGAAGCTGGCGGCGGGGTAGACGGAGCCCGATGTGCCGACGACGAGCATCAGCGTAGCTTTGGCGATTTCGCTCTGGATGCGGTCCATTTCGAGGGGGATTTCACCAAAGAAGACGATGTGGGGGCGGAGGCGGCCGCCGCATTCGCAATGTCCGACTTCGGCAAGGCTGGCATAGATGGCGTGGTCCTCGACGGGGGGCCGGCCGCAGTCGCGCTCGCAGTGGGCTTTGGTGAGTTCGCCGTGCATGTGAACGAGACGGACGGTGCCGGCGCGCTCGTGGAGATCGTCTACGTTTTGCGTGCAAAGAAAGAAGCGGTCGCCGATGCGTGCCTCAAGTTCGGCCAGCGCGAAGTGGGCTGGATTCGGCTGAGCGTTTGCGCCAGCTGCGCGGCGGGCGGAATAGAACTGCCAAACGAGCGCCGGATTGCGCTGCCAGGCTTCGGGAGTGCAGACGTCTTCAATGCGATTGCCGGCCCAGAGGCCGTCTTCGGCGCGGAAGGTGGGAAGGCCGCTCTCCGCGCTGATGCCTGCGCCGGTCAGGACGAAAACACGATCGGTGCGAGTGATGGATATTTTTGTCATGGTCTTCTTTCCTATGAAGCTATAGATCGAAGTTCGAGGTATCCCACCCTTTTCGCAAAGTACGCGAAAAGGATGGGGCACCCAGAATTTGTTGTGAATTCGATATTCCCTCAGAGGCTGAAGCCTGGAGGCGCTGATCGCTGCGACGCACGGGTTGAAGACCATACGCCTCAGAGCTTTCGCTTGACCAAGGACTTCGAGGTACGCCCGGCTCAAAACTTAGAACTGACCACTGACAACTGCTCCTATGGCTCGAGGAGGATTTTGCCGGTGGTGCTGCGGGATTCGAGATCCGCGTGTGCCTGGGCTGCTTCGGCGAGCGGGTAGATGTGCTCGGTACGGAGTTTGAGGGCGCCACTGGCGGCCCATCCCAGCACTTCGTCTGCGCGCCACTCCAACTCAGCGCGGGTGGCGACGTAATGCCACAGGGTTGGGCGGGTGACGAACAACGATCCTTTGCCGCTGAGCTGGATGAGGTCGAAGGGCGGTACTGGACCGCTTGAGCCGCCGAAGAGAGCCAACAGGCCACGGGGCCTGAGGCAATTGAGGCTCTGGTCGAACGTGGTTTTGCCGACGGAGTCGTACACGACATCGACACCTTTGCCGCCAGTGAGGCGCTTGGCCTCCACTTCGAAGTCCTGCTCGGTGTAGAGAATTGCATCGGAGGCGCCGGCCTCGCGGGAGAGTTCGGCTTTTGCGGGCGTGGAGACAGTTGTGATGACGCGGGCGCCCAGGCGCGTGGCCATTTGGGTGAGCAGCAGGCCAACGCCGCCGGCACCGGCATGCACAAGTGCCGTGTCTCCCGCCTTGAGCGGGAAGGTGGAGTAGGCGAGGTAATGGGCGGTCATGCCCTGGAGCATGGCCGCGGCGGCCTTTTCAGGAGCCAGGCTGACCGGAACCTTGACCAGTTGGGCGGCGGGCACGAGGGCGTACTCGGCATAGCTGCCGAGCACAGAGACCGAGGCGACAAGATCGCCGGCTGTGAATCCAGTTACTCCGGGACCGAGTTCTTCAACAGTTCCTGCGGCCTCGCTGCCGGGAGTGAGGGGAAACGATGCTTTGTACTGGCCCTTGCGGAAGTAGACCTCAATGAAATTGACGCCAGTGGCTTCAATGCGGATCAACACCTGGCCTGGGCCAGGATGGGGAATGGGCAAGTCGGCCAGTTGAAGAACCTCTGGGCCGCCTGTCTCGAGAATCTGGATAGCTTTCATATCAGGGTTAGCATGAACCTTTAGGGTGGGGTGCGGCAAGGGGGAAAACAGAGGTCAGGGGTCAGGAGAAGCCCAGGCTGATTTCGATCAAGCAATCGCAAAGGTCGCACAGTGGAGTATAGAAAACCCCGCGCACTTTGAAAGTGTGCGGGGGTTTTGGAGTTGTTCTGATCTCTGAAATCTGATCCCTGTATCTAGAAGTTGTCATCCTTGCTTTCCGACAGGAGGCTCTGCTCGTCGGCGGGGACAAGGCGGACGAGGCGATCTACGGTGTAGGACGAGGGATGCTGGCTGGTGTAGTAGTGGCGCACCTGAAGTTCGCCGAGAAGACCGATCGCTAGCATCTGAATACCGGAGACGATAAGCACCGAACCGATAACAAACATGGGGCCATGGTGATGCATGACGTCCATGCCGGGATTGAGAATCTTCATTCCCAGCAGGATGGCCGCCATGCAACTGCCGCCAATGATGCCCAATAGACCGAAGCCGCCGAAGAAGTGGAGCGGGCGGCTCATGTACTTGAGCAGGAAGCGGACTGTCATGAGGTCAAAGAAGACGCGGAAGGTGCGTCCGATTCCGTAATGACTCTTGCCGGACTCGCGATTGATGTTGCGGATTGGAATCTCGCAGATGGAGGCGCCATACCAACTGGCCAGGGCGGGAATGAAGCGGTGCATTTCGCCATAGAGCGGAATGTTGTGAATGACCTCGCGGCGATAGGCCTTGAATGTGGTGCCGAAGTCGTGAATGTCGACGCCGGAAAGTTTAGCCATGAGCCAGTTTGCGCAGCTGGAGGGAATGCGGCGCATTATGAAGTTGTCGATGCGGTCTTTGCGCCAGCCGGAGACGACGTCGTAGCCCTCATCGAGCTTTTGGATGAAGGCGGGAATGTCGTTGGGGTCGTGTTGCAGATCGCCATCCATGGCCAGGATGAACTCGCCGGAGGCATGGTCGAAGCCAGCGGACAGAGCCGAGGTCTGGCCAAAGTTGCGGCGCAGCTTGACCACAAGAACGCGGCTGTCGACTGCGGCAATTTCTTCGAGGAGCTTGTAGGTGCGGTCTTTGGAGCCGTCGTCGACAAGCACCATCTCAAAGCTTTCGCCCACCTGTTCCATTACCTGCTTCAGACGGGCATATAAGACGGTGACGTTCTCTTCTTCATTGTGGAAGGGCACAACAACGGAGTACTTCGCCATGATATTTCCTTAGACGCAGAATAGATTGAAGAAGACTACATTTTGTTTGTTGAACGTTTTGCTAAACTGGCCGCTGTTTTGAGTTTAGCCTTTCGGGCTCCCTGGATGGCGGCGGGAACTTTAGCGCATTCCGACTACTTTTAAAGAAAGCCGCCGGCGGGGAGAGATTTTTGCCTGGGAAAACTGCCGCATCCAGGCGTTGCCGAAGCTCGTAAATCCGAGGAAATTCCTAGCGGTCGATCTCGTCTAGCATCTGTTGCATCTCACTGATAGCATGATTGTTACCAGTGCGCTTTCCGGAGGCGATGCCGGCCTTCAGTTGCTCGATTGCCTCAGGAATCCGTGCCTCGTTGGCGAGGGTCTGCGCCGCCATGAAGTAAGCGGCTGTGTAATCCGGATCATTGGCGAGCAGGGTGGAAAACTCTGCCAGCGCTGCGTCGGTTTCGCCGCGGCCGGCGAGTTCCATCGCCATGCCGTAGCGGGCGAAGCTGTTCTTCGGGTCCAATTCCAGAATTTCTTTCAGTCCTGCAAGCTTATCCATTTCGCTCGAGTCCGGCGGTCCCAT
>CZKZ01000069.1_pt1 | contig 27101 bp, 16 predicted proteins | sample 1122171 | NCBI WGS metagenome assembly CZKZ01 (sample SAMEA3539301, study PRJEB10725) | soil metagenome | biome: tundra; feature: field; material: soil | place: USA | collected 2010-05 | depth 0.15 m
AGCACGCATGACAAACAGAGCATTGCACACGTAAAGGTCTACCCCGGAACAAACGCCAACTTCGCCCTCTACAGCGACGATGGGCTGACGTATGCCTACGAGAAAGGCGGCAGCCAGGTCACAAATCTGCATTGGGATGATGCGGCCAGGAAACTAACTCAAATCGGGACCCCGGCGTGGAGCGACGATGCAACCGTGGAAGTGATTCCGCGGTAGTGAATCTCTTCCTCCTGTGCAGTGAGTTCCCTAGCGCTTGAAGGGCCCGGAAAATCTGTATCAGTCGCCCGTCGCCCCGGCTGACCTCGACCAATTCTGTCAGCGTCTCACTGGCGAGGATGATTTTGGACAGGTATGCGCGATCTGGCTGAAACAAAGACTGGCCGAGATTTAATCATCTAAGTGCAACTTCGAAGAACCTCGACACCTGATCAGATCCATTCAAAGTGCACAGCCTCTCAGGGGGCGCTTACGCCAAAAAGCAGTATTAGGAGCGCCCCCATCTAAGACCATGCGGCTGCTCGCTGTTGCGTGACGGGACGCTCCAGTTACAGCACTAATACTTCGTCTTCTCGAGAATTCGCGGTTTTGGGAATTGATGCAGGCATCACTGCGTCTTGCTCTCGCTGACACTGCACGGGAATCACTTTCGTGCTAGACTGCTGCCTAATTTCAAACAACGAGAGAATTTCCGAATACCCTTTGTTGATGGAGCACCCGCAATTCGCTATAGATGACCGTTTGTTTTTGAAATAACGGACGGCCAAGTGATCTAGCTCACCGTTGCCGGAGTATGCCTTCATGATTTCCTTGCCTAGGTTCGTCTTTTCTTCAGTTTCTTGCTTTGATTCTAATCGTATCTCCAGTAATCCACGTAAGCTCATGGCGATATCGGCGGGTTACGCTGCTTCGGCTATCCTGATCTTCACGGCGTGGAGTATCGGGCAGGCGCAGCAACTGCCTCAAGTGCTGCATAGCCATGTGCGTTCCGTAGTTTCCCAAGGGAAGGCGACGGTTGTGGGGTTATTGCCGCCCGACCAGTTGCTGAATCTTTCCATTGTGCTTCCGCTACGCAACCAGGCCGAACTGACGAGCCTATTGGGTCGGCTCTATGACCCGTCCAGCCCCGATTACCGACACTTCCTCAGCGTCGATCAGTTCACTGAACAGTTCGGTCCGACTGTTGAAGATTACGAAGCCGTCGTCTCATTCGCCGAGGCCAACGGTTTTGTTGTGACCGACAGACCAGCGAACCGTCTGGTGGTGCCCATCAGCGGCTCGGTAGCGCAAATCAATAGGGCCTTTAACTTGAAGATGAGTGTGTATCAGCATCCGACCGAGGATCGCACCTTTTTTTCGCCTAATCGTGAACCATCGTTCAAATTGAGTGTGCCAGTGGCGCATATCGCGGGCCTGAACGATTTCTCTCTCCCGCACCCCATGTTGGAAATATCGCAAGAGGGAGTACAACTCGCGTCGGTCACCGGTTCGGGCCCGGGCGGATCCTACCTCGGCAGCGACATGCGTGCAGCTTACTACGGCGGAACCACCCTCTCCGGCAATGGCCAGACAGTAGGGCTTCTGGAGTTTGGCGGCTACAACCTCAGCGATGTGAATTCGACATTCAGCAATGCTGGACAGTCCTACACCGTCCCCATTAACAACGTGCTTCTGGATGGGGCCACGGGCGCTGCGGCTGGGAACGATGCCGAACAGGTCCTGGACATTGTGCAGGCCATCGGGATGGCTCCCAGCTTGAGCCAGGTTCGCGTGTACATTGGAAAGGGCCTGGACGACGCAAACATCTTCAACGCTATGGCCTCAGAAAACATCGCCAAGCAAATAAGTGTCTCGTGGGGTTGGTATCCCGATGACCCCCAAACGGACGATGTCTTCTTTCAGGAGTTTGCAGCGCAGGGCCAGAGCGTCTTTGTCGCCTCTGGGGATTCCGGTGCGTTCGATGCGGCAATCAGTCCATACTTCTATCCGTCTGAAGACGATTACGTGACGTCAGTCGGCGGCACGCACTTGACCACGAATGGCGCGGGCGGCAGTTGGGTTTCGGAAACGGTTTGGAACTCCGAGGGGGGTGGCAGCGGTGGCGGCATCAGCCCCGACAAGATTCCGATTCCGAGTTGGCAGGCCGGGGTAGCCACCACCGCAAACGGGGGTTCCACCACACTGCGCAATGAGCCGGACGTGGCCATGGAAGGCGACTTCGACAACTACTACTGTGCGTTGGGCTCGTGCGGAGGAGGCGCCGCCGGCACCAGCTTTGCCGCACCGCGCTGGGCCGGCTTCATGGCCTTGATCAATCAGCAGGCGGTCGAGGCAGGCAACGCGCCTTTGGGCGGTATAGGTTTTATAAACCCGGCTATCTATGCGATTGGCGCGGGCACCAGCTATGGCAGCGACTTCAACGATGTTACCAGCGGGAATAACCTCACCGCCAATCAGCCTGTGTGGTTCAGCGCCACTGGTGGATACGATCTGACCACTGGTTGGGGAAGCGCGCAGGGGCAAAACCTCATCGATGCCCTTGCCGGACCGCAAGTGCAGGGCTTCTGGATTGCACCTTCGTCAGGCACTTTGAATGTCAACCTGGGCGCGTCCGGCTCGACAACTCTTTCGATAACCAACGCTGGCGGATTCACCGGCAGTGTAACTCTGGCGGTGACGAGTACACTGCCCAGCGGGGTGACGGCATCGTGGAGCGCCAATCCCACCACTAGCTCCAGCGTGCTGACGCTATCGGCAGCCAGTAACGCAACCCCTGGTACAACGCCTGTGACGATCACCGGCACTTCTGGCTCATTGACGCAAACCACGCGCTTTAACCTTGCCGTCCATTCGCCAAGTTTTTCGCTCTCTGCTTCGCCTGGCGCCTTGTCGATTGGCCAAGGCGCGACCGGCACATCCACGATTACAGTGAATTCTCTCTACGGATTCACCGGCAGCGTCAATCTGGCAGTGACGTCGAGCCTGCCCAGCGGTGTAACTGCGACGTGGGGCACCAATCCCACAAGCGGAACCAGCGTCCTGACATTGACAGCGAGTAGCACCGCCGCGGGCGGAACCGCGAACGTGACCATTACCGGCACCGCCGGTTCTCTGACGGCAACCACCAATATTGCTCTGACCATCACTGCTCCGAACTTCACACTCACTGCGTCTCCGGCTACTGTGTCTATAGGCCAAGGAAGTTCGGGCACATCCTACATCTTTGTGAACTCCCAATATGGATTCGCCGGCAGCGTAAATCTCGCCGTGACATCGGGTCTGCCTAGCGGAGTGACAGCGACCTGGGGCACGAACCCCACATCAGGAAACAGTGTTCTGACGCTGACGACGAGCAGTTCCGCAGTCGTCGGCCAGTATCCCTTGACCATCACCGGCACAGCGGGCAACCTGACCGCAACCACTACCGTGACTCTGGGGATCTATGCACCGAGCTTCACGCTCTCAACGGGCGGCCTGAACATTGGACAAGGAACCTCCACCACATCCTACATCTACGTCAACCCTCAATACGGATTCAACGGCACTGTCAATCTGTCTGTGTCGGGATTGCCGGCCGGTGTTACCGCGTCCCTTACAATTCTTCGACTAAGAATGTATGCAGTTCCCTAATTTGGCTCAGGAGCGGTAGAATTTCGTCCGCTCGGCACTTAGGAGAGAATCGGCGCTGAACAAGGCATTCCCAGTAAAGAAACACCGAGCATCAGCCGCGCAGCCAGCACGTCAAGCAGTAAGTGAATAAACAACTTTGAAGCCACCAGACATCGAGGAGTGAGGCCACCATGAAGACTGAACTCACGCGAAGAGGGTTGCTAAAGGGATTAGTGACCACGGCGATGGCCCCCGCGCTTTTGCCCGCAGTGGCCCGAGCGCAACGGGAAGAAAAGCCGTGGTGGCTGGGGAGCGGCATGCCTCAGGAAGGTAGGGAGACCCCTAAAATTGCCATGATCATCAACCTCCACGACGGCGCAACGGACGACGTAATCCGCAGACTTGTTCAGACTGGGGTTACTCACGCCCTCTCGAGCATCCCGATAATCCCATGGGAAGTGGATCAGTTGCAGACGATCGTCGACAAACTGAAGGCTGGAGGCGTAACACTCGGCAATCTGATGATCAATGGGTTTCCGAATTGTATTTATGGGCGGCCCGGCCGGGACGAGGAGATTGAAAAAGTCAGACATTCCCTGGTGGCAGCGGGGAAAGTGGGTATTCCAGTTGTCGAATACAATTTCTATGCGCATCGCGCGACTGAGGGATATTTTGAAGAGCTTGGGCGTGGCGGCGCCGTGTTGACCGGTTCCGATTACGATCTGATGAAGGATCTTCCTCCATTGCCCAATGAAGGCGCGCATTCCCTATCCGAGATGTGGGACAACATCGCATATTTCCTCAAGGCCGTGATTCCCGTCGCAGAAAAGGCCAACGTGCGGATGGCCCTGCACCCCAACGATCCTCCCTATCCGTTGAGCCGCGGTTCACAGCAGATCATGGGGTCTGTGGATGGCTGGAAGCATCTGATCGAAATTGTAGACAGTCCATCGAACGGTATCACCTGGGACTGTGGCGTGACCCGCGAAATGGGAGAAGATCCGCTTGTGGTCGGTCATTATTTTGGAAGCCGGGACCGCATCAATCACATGCACTACCGCAATCCGCATGTTTTCAAGCCATACGTAAAGTATGTGGAGGACTTCATCGACGAGGGCGACAACAATATGCTTGCGATCATGCGTCTCCTGGTGAAGTTGAAGTATTCGCACGAACTGTATCCGGAACATCCCCGCGGACTGGACTACGATCGCGGACATCCAGGCGCGTATGCCGCAAATCTTTATGACATCGCGTACGCCAAGGCGATGCTACAGGCGGCGCTGCTGTTGGAAAAGAGTTGAAGAAGAATGCAGGACGAATTTCATGGCCCGCGCCTGACTGGCCTCTGATTGCTCTATTCGGCTCTGATCTTTAGGGAATGCGCGATGAGTAGACTGACCGGCACTTTTCGCCCTTGCGGTCGGGAGGGTGCCACCTGGATTGGAAACAAATTACGCAACTAGCGTTTTTTGCTTCAACGATTTTTGCATCGGAGCTCGCAGTCAACGGCCGGAGGGACTTTTGATGAAACTTGCTCGCAGCATAGGCACCATTTGCCTTTTTGCCACTCTTCCAGCCTACGCCATGCAGGTGCAGAGCTCAGCGGCCGCGGCGAGCCGGACCAAACGCCATTCTGCAACAAAGCATTTCCTTCTCTACATTGGCAGCTTCACCGGCTCAGCGCCCAATGGTCATCCCGACGCGAGCGCACTCAGTAAGGGTATTTATGTTGCCCACTTCAATGCCGAAACCGGCGAGCTGAACGCGCCGACACTTGCCGCCGAGGTGACCAACCCCTCATTTCTGGCGGTCTCGGCCAATCATCGGTTTCTCTACTCCATCACGGAGGCCGAGCCCGAAGCATTTGTCACCGCATACGCGGCCGACACACATACCGGGCGGCTGCGGATGCTCAATAAGCTGCCTACTGGGGGCGCCGGCACTGCATTCCTGTCTCTAGACAGGACCGGCAAGTTTGTTCTGCTAGCCAATTATGGCAGCGGCAGTATCTCCGCCATCCAAGTTCTGGCAGACGGCTCGCTCGGCAAGCTGACCTCCTTCGTTCAGCACTCGCTTCCCCGCGGTCCCAGGGGCGCACGGAGCACTCCTCCGCCACCGCCGACCATTCCGCATCCTCATACCATTATTGCCTCTCCGCGAAACCACTTCGTCGTTGTTCCTGACCTGGGGCTCAACAAGATCTTCATTTACGAATTCGACGCCGCCAACGGTGTCTTCAACCTTCCAGCCAAGGCGGTCGATCTCGCTCCTGACGATGGGCCGCGGCACTTCGTCTTTTCTCCGGACGGAAAATTTGGCTACCTGATCGCCCAGACCTCGGGAAACGTGGAAGCTTTCTCCTGGGACGAGGCCAGTGGCGCGCTTACACTGATCCAGACTGCGCCGTCACTACCGAAAGGTCTGGAGGCCAACAATATGAGCGCCGAGATTGGGCTGACTCCCGATGGCAGGTTTCTCTATGAATCGAACCGCCGCACGCACGGATCTACGCGCGAACTCGGGCCCGACAGCATCGGAGTCTACAACGTCAATCGCGAGACTGGAACGTTGACCGCGGTGCAGGAGTCTGATCAGGGCAATGCCATTCCGCGCTGCTTCTCGATCGATCCCACTGGCGGTTATCTGCTCGTCGGCGCCCAACAAAATAATCTCGTCGAGGTCTATCGCATTGACCCGCAAGACGGGAAGCTTTCAAAGACTGGCCAATCGATTTCAGTTCATGCACCTGCGTGCATGCAGTTTGTCCCTGCCTTGTAACGCAATTCTTAATGCTTGGTAGCAATGCGCATCGAGGTTGAACATATCGCCTGCCTCAATCGCTACTCCAACTTTGTAATTGCCGGAGCCGCGGAATATACCCTGCGCGCAGCAAGGTCCATTGGGAGTCGACCTTGACCACGCGTACCAAAGTCCGGGCGCGAACACATCAGAAGTGGACCCGGGAAATGGTCTCGCAGGTTGAGAATCCTTAAGGGAATCGCAATTTCTGTGGACAGGCGACTGTAATTTGTGGAACGATTCAAGGCCGTAGTCGATTTCCCCTTGCAAAATGGGCTTACCGGATTGTAGGCCATCCAGTTTGTATGACAAGTAGCGGTCGCACGCCAGTCTTTCATTCAAAACATGAGGAGCGATGCCAAAATGAAGAACGGATTCACGCGAAGAGGTTTATTCAAAGGAATTGCGTCAGCGGCACTTACCCCAGCATTTTTGCCCGTTGCCGCGCTTGCGCAATCGGGAGAAAAACCCTGGTGGCTGGGGAACGGAATGCCGCAGGAGGGTAAGGGCACGCCAAAGATTGCCTCGGCCATTAATCTCAGGGATGGCGTGACGGACCACGAGATTCGAGGCGTTACCGAGATCGGCGTTACTCATGTTCTCTCCGGCGGGCCTGCTCTCCCATGGGAAGCGGACAAGCTAAAAGCCACCGTCGATCAGCTGAAGGCGGGGGGTGTATCACTCGGTAACCTTATGATCAACGGTTTCCCCAATACGATTTATGGCAAGCCAGGGCGTGACGAAGAGATAGATAAAGTCAGCCAATCGATTCAAGCGGCGGGCAAAGCGGGAATTCCCGTAGTTGAATATAACTTTTATGCGCATCGCGCGATGGAAGGTTACTTTGAAGAGACGGGGCGCGGCGGTGCCGGATTGACCGGATCCGACTACGACCGGATGAAAGACCTGCCACCGCTTCCCAATGAAGGCGCACACAACCTGGACGAAATATGGGCGAATATCACATATTTCCTGAAGGCAGTGGTTCCGGTTGCGGAAAAGGCAAACGTCCGGCTGGCGCTCCACCCCAACGATCCGCCATATCCCATGAGCCGAGGCTCCCAGCAGATCATGGGCACGCTTGCCGGCTGGAAGCACCTGATTGAGATTGTAGACAGTCCCTCCAACGGCATTACATTCGACTGCGGCGTTACGATCGAAATGGGAGAGGATCCCATTGAAGTGTGCCACTATTTCGGAAGCCGCGATCGCATCAACCACATGCATTACCGTAATCCCCATGTGATGAAACCCTATGTGCAATACGTAGAAGGCTTCATCGATGAGGGAGACGTGAATATGCTGGCGGTGATGCGCGAGCTGCTGAAGGTGAATTACACGCACGAGCTCTATCCGGAACATCCTCGCGGAATCGACTATGACCGGGAACGCGGGCCTATTCGAGGATATCCAGGAGGAGGCGGTTACGCGGGGAATCTGTTCGACATTGCCTATGCCAAGGCGATGCTGCAGGCAGCACTTATCCTCGAACGGAGCTAAGAGATCGGGCTCACATGCGGCGTGCAGCTTCGAGACCTGGGCCTTCTGGGTCTTCCTCGACGCTTGCGCGCCTTCGTGCGACCGCCAACCCACCGGTGAATTCGCTGTTGTTGAATCGCTGGATTCAATAAGGCGAGCAGATATTCGTGGTGGGTGCAGGTGAGACGGGATATTTGATCGTAACCGGGCTTTTGGTTGCGCGCGAGGTCGCATTTCTGGACCGCGCCAATACTTGGTTCACCGGCGTATTGATCAAAAGGGAATTCAGGATAGACAACGCTCGGCTGGGATGGGTTTTTAGCGTGTTCCTGTTGGGGTGTACCGCTTAGGTTCCTGGCAAGACTTTGGTCAGAAGATTCGCCGCTTCGTGTTGATGTTAATCCTCCGTCAGATTCGCACTATCCGATCGGCCGGGAGAACGTTGACTCTCGATTTCAGCACGATCTCTTCAACAGAGTGCGCAGAATCCGGCAGATAAAAGATGACTGTCAGGTCGGGATGATGTCGGAGATAAACTTGACTTCGCTCCACCCCGGCCGCGAAGAAGGCCGTCGACAATGCGTCACTCGCAGTGTTTGATGCTGCAATTACCACTGTCATGTGCATTTTCTCCACGGGCTTGCCACTGCTCGGGTCAAGCAGGTGAGAGTAGAGCCTGCCTTCGAGCACAAAGGACTGCTCGTAGTCTCCGGAGATGGAGATAGACATGTTTTGGAGCCGAAGGGAGCGTGCTTGCTTCCTGCGATCGAGAGGGTCGCAGAGTGAGATCTCCCAGCCCAGCTCACCGGGAGGCGCCCCGAGCGCGTAAATGCTGCTTGTGCCGCTTGAAACCAGTGCACTCGCCACTCCCTCAGCTCGCAGTATCTCAACCACTCGATCTACGGCATAACCTTTCCCAATTGCGCCCAAGTCCAACTCAATACCAGTCTGGTCGAATGCAACGGAACGTGTTACGGCATCCAGCTTCATATGGCGATAGCCAATCAGCTTGAGCGCCTGCGCCAATTCGGACTGTTCGGGCAAGCGCCCCCAGCCGTGAAAGAATCCCCATAACTTCATCAGCGGTCCAACGGTTATATCGAATGCTCCGCCAGTTTCTTCGCTGTAGCGGAGGGAACTTTGAAGAAGACTGAAAAGCTCAGGTGCCACAACCACAGGTTGGAGATGGGCCTGGCGGTTAATTGTCGATAACTCGCTCTCCGGCTTGTAGTGGCTCATCATGTTGTCAAGGCGATCAATTTCATTGAAGGCACGGACCACAACTTCCTGAAGGCGAACGGAGCTCGATCCGTAGGCAGCTATGGAAAAAATGGTTCCCATCGCCTGGTGCGAGGCTTCATGGCGGACAAACGAGCCATCCGCCGCAACAGGAGGCATGGCCTTGCTGTGCTGGCCAGGAACATCTTCGCGTAATCGGTTGTGGGTGGTCTCTTCCATAGGCAGAGAGTAAGAGGGAATGAATTTGCGAGGTCCGAACTCTCGCGATTCTACTCAGCGAGGCAATTGTTGTGCGCCATCGCGGATGGGGAAGAGCCAATCATCGGGGGCCACTGAAACTCGAGCTGTCGTGACCTTCCGGACGCAGCTGTCCTGCGCAGAACGATCAGCCTGCAAAATGGCCTAGCCCGCCTGTGAAGCGAATCATCAAAAATCAAACGGTCGCAGTCCACGCCTTGCGGAAATCAAAGCGAGCTTTGGAAATCGGCGCGCCCGCAACCTCAACTTTGGTCAGGTCGCGCGTACCTACGCCGAGTTGCTCGGCCAGCCGAAGCGTACTATCGGACTTTTCAAACGGCGGCGTGCCGCGATCTGCCATTGGATCGAATCCCATGAGCGCCATGCAAGCCGCATCTGTGGAAACGCAGTTCGTACCCGCTATGAGCAGGCCGGGATGAACGGGAACATGCACCCCACCGAGCTGATTTGGTATTTCTCCTCCGGCCATGGTGTAGATGCCGTCAATCACCGCCAGGTGGATGGGCCTGGCTGCCACCAAGTCGGCAACCGCTCTTGGCACGCGATAGCCGCCTTCTTTCGGCCCATTCGGGTCAACTGCCGGGGGCGCGCTCTTCGGCGGCAAACGTCTGCCGGCATGCAAAAGAAAGCGGCCTCCGACCGGCGCGAGGGCGGGTTCATCCTCAGGAACATTCTCACTGTAGATGGTGCAGGGCGTGATGCCGAAACAGTTCTTCATCGAGAGCGTAACGCCGGTCGTTCTGTGCTCCTTCAACTTTGCCATCGAAATGAAGACGTCGCAGTTCTCGTAAGAGTGATTCAGGTCGTATCCAGTGAACAGCAAGCCTCCATGCGGGACCATGAATCGCGAATACGTTTTGCCGCTGCCCAGAAAATTGGTGTTCTCAAATTCCACTCGACCGGCAGCGCTTTGGAAATCTCCGGGCTTCCAACCAGCTGCAATCATGAATTCCTGCAGCGGTTCGGTGGTGGCCCAGGGACTCTCCAGCAGCCGGATGCGCTGTGCGCCCGCCTGACCGAGCAGATGAACCAAGGCTCCGATCACCTGAGGGTGCGGCCAAGTGGTTATCTCCGGCTGAAGATAAAGCAGGCGCACCGTGGGCGACCCAGTCAGGTTGAGTTTGATGGCTACAGTCTTGCCCCGAACCAGCTTCTCCAATCCACCGAGCTGATCGAACATCGTGGAAAGTACATCGACAACCTGCCGGTTATATTCGCGACATAGTCCCACGGCAACGCGGCCTGCGGGTGCCTGCTGGGCTGAAAGTATGGAGGGTCGCGCGACGTACGCGCCTGCTGCCATGGTCATGGCGCCAAGGAACTGTCTGCGGGACGAATTCATCTGCATTGTCACACCACCCTTTCAATCTCAACAGCGCAATTGACTGAAAGCACGGGAAGCTCGAAGCTTGTCCCGTCGCTCTCGGGAACACCCCCCAGGGGATTCGGAGTTTGCGAATTGGGAACATAGAGCTTCGCACCTTTCGCTTTCATACTTACCCAGAGAGCCACATAGCTGGCGGCATCGCTTGCATAGTTCACAATCTGGACGAGCTGTTTGCGGTGGTCGGGATTGATGCTTGTATAGCAGTTCGTGGTTCCAGGATTGTAAAGCCGGGCCAAATCGTTCTCTCGGCCCACCAGCAGATGAGTGTCTCTGGCTAGCTGATATGGGTCCGAGAATCCACCTGCCGCACGAACGATTCTGCCTTTGCTCACATCGTAAATGTCGTAATCGAACAACCAATTCTCGCGACGGGGAGCAATTCCGGCAGGTCCCCAGTATTTAGGAGCAATCACTGTACCGCCCTGCTGAACAAACGCGAGCAGGTTGCGATGTTGCACAGCGCTGGGCGCGTCTTCATCCACCCAAAGAATCGCTTTCAGCCCCGTTACCAAGCTGGTCAGCGCACGTCTTCGATCTAGAATCTCGAATTGCACCTGGCGGCGATTGAGAAGGTTGAGCGTTTCTCCCGCCATGAATGCGTTCTGTCCTCTGAAATCGGAAACCACAGCCAGAATTCCCATCGGCTTGTAGGCTTCCCAGGCCGCATGACCGTCAAAAAACGAGAGAGTTGCGTTGATCCTCTTCCAAGCAGCCATGGCCTGCGCATCCCCGTTTAGCATTCCCGTGCGCATCGCGTCGTCTAACGAGATTATCCAGCGGCTTCCATAAACCCGGGAGTCGGCGATCGCAAGGCAGTAGTTCTCTACCGGCAGCGCCTTGGATGACTTGGGAAGACCGATATCAAGCCAAAGGGACTTGCTCGCAACCATCTGTCGTGCGAGTAAGGCGAACCAACCGTTTGAATCCACCCACGGATCACCCGTCGGGCCGCCGACTCCCGTATCACCTCTCATCGTCGGAAGGGCTACACCAGGCCAGACATTGCCTGTTGCAGAAAAGATATCCGTTGTGAGATCCCAATCGATACTGTCACGAGGGAATTCGAGAATCGCCGGTAAATCCAGGGACTGTTTTGCGGGACCCTCCAGCATCACCGCTTCGAGGCCAGCCGCGCGTCCAGCCGCGACCATTGCAGTCAGATTCTTATTCGCCGCAACCTTGCCCACAAAGCTGAGCCCCAATTGGCGGCCATTGGCGATGAGATGCTTCAAGGCCAGTTGTTGAGCTTCATCATCTGACGTGCCCAAAGCCCAATCTACTACCAGGCAATTGATCGGTGTTCCCTTTAGCATCTGCAGGCTCGACGGCTGCGTCCATCCCTCAATAGTTTTCTTGAGTTCTTCGTTGCCGCCGGACTTGCTGAGTCGGGCTGCCTCAATCGGCCCACAAGGCCATCTCATCGGCACCCATTTTGGATTCAGGTTCATGTTTCATTCCCCGTCGCAACGCTTCACTGGTGGCACCGAGGTATTCCGTGGCGCCGTTGCGGAAAATACTACGGAATCCGCGCAGAAGGACGCGGAATCAGGACCTCGATAAAATAGTTCATTTGTTTCTCTTTGGAACTTCCACGGGCGATCTTATCTGCTGGATGTGGACTGTACACCACCGGAACTGCGCTTTGCAAGGATGAGCATCACGGGTTATTCAAAAGCTCACCACCTCCGAACACGAGATAGCGAATGCATAGATCATTCAAACGGGCGAAGTGCTTGAGGGGCAACTTCAATCCACCGTCCCACTGCGACAGATCCATGCCTCGCGCACCGACTGTCATGCATTTGTTCGACCAGTGCGCGCTCTATTGCACGCGGAGAGTAGATCGGTATATATTGATCCGGCTCACGACACAATCATCCAATGAGCCAAAAGGAGAAACCATGAAAAGGTCTATCATCGCCGCGCTTTTCGTCGCGACTATGTGCGGGACTTATGCCTTTGCCCAGGTCAAACAAACAAAAGATCAAATCATGTTCTACACTGCGGACTGGCACGGCGATCGCTTTCCTGACGGCCGCCCGAAGGTTTCCGACGACCTCCTCAAGCGCTCTCTCGATGTCTCCATTGAGGATATTTGGGACTTTCTCCGCGCCCGCGGATATGAGAATCAGTTTGAAGGCAACTGGATGGCCCTACATATTGAAAAGCCTGTTTCCGGCCGTGCGCTGACAACGCAATACATGCCGACTCGCCCGGATGTTGCGAAAGCGGAGGCCGCCGAAGGCAAGGCAGAGGGACGCATCGCATTCAACAACAACAACAGCTGGCCGATCAACGATCTGGTTCAGGGCGATATCTATGTTGCTGACGGCTACGCAAAGATCTTCGAGGGGACGCTCATCGGATCAAACCTCGGAAACGGCATTGCCGCACACACCCACAACGGCTTCGTCTTCTACGGCGGCATTCGCGATGAGGAGGAGAACCGCGATATTCCCGAATTCAACGGATTCTATAAGGGCTACGATCCTTCCGGTTGGAGGTCAGAACAGCTGACGTGCATCAATTGCCCGATTCGCATCGGTCACGCCGTCGTGCTGCCTGGCGATCTCGTCATTGCCAAGGCTCAGGGAATCATCTTCGTCCCCGCCATTCTTGCCGAAGACGCTATCAGCTCCGCCGAGTTCACCAACCTGATGGATGCATATAACTTCGAGCTCAACAAGGCAGGCAAGAACGGCGGCCAATTCGAGGGTGGCTGGAATGCGCAGAAGTTTGCCGGCTTCAAGGAATGGGTTGCAGGGCATCCTGATCAGCTGAAGATGACGCAAGAACAGTTCACGAAATTACTCACCGAGAGGCAGGAGCGCATGGCGCGCCGCTCAGCCGCGCCGGCATCCAGCGTTTCGCCGACGGTTCCTTAGTTACGTCGAGATCTTTAAGACATTTTGCCGGAGAAATCCCAATTCCTGTTCGAGTTCGTTTCCGCGGGACTGGGACTTTCTCTGTGCATTTTCAAAAAGAGAATTGTGGTTCGCCGAGAGAGTTGGCCCGAAGAGGAGCGGGAGGGAATTCGACCCGGATAGTTCGACTGGAGACTTAAAGAGCAGTTGTATAACAAGCATCCTACCTTGTGATCGAGATACCGTATGGTCAGGTAGAAGGAATTTATTCTTGACAGCCCTCTGTCTGTCCAATATAAGGGACTTCTTCCTTGATGGCATTCCCCGTCAGGCATGGTTGGTTTCTTCGATGTGTCCTGAAGCTGGTAAAAGCACTGCGTGATTTGCGTGGAGGTCCCCACGGCCCGTATCGCCGGTTTTACATTCCCGGCTCTCGATGCCATTGCACTTTACGATGCCGCGAGTTCAGAGGCGGCCCCCTCAGGACATGTCCCATGCTCTGTTTGTTCAAGGGGAAGTTTCGGTTGGCAAAATTCGGGCGATTGTGACGTGAATTCCCAGCGATCACTCCAGTGTGAATGGAATACCAATTTCCAGAATTGAAATCAGGAGGAGGAATGATAAGAATTCAGGCATTTGCGGCGTTGGTTCTGGAATCGGTTCTATGCGCCGCCGGTGTATGCGTCGCACAAGTTCCAGGGCAATCGGGGACGAGCGCCATAGATGACTGGCCGGTAACTGGAGGACAGCCCGGACAGGATCACTACTCCAGCCTTTCGCAAATCAATCGCAAAAATGCAAACAGGTTGGTGGTAGCGTGGAAGTATGACACGGGTCAGCAGGGCAACCTGGAGTCGAACCCAGTCGTGGTCGGCCGGGTCCTCTACACGCTCACGTCACAACCTGGCGTCATCGCCCTCGATGCCGCTACGGGGAAATTGTTATGGAAGTTTGACCCGGGCATTGGAGGCAGGTCGCGCGCGCGGGGAGTGTCTTATTGGAGCGATGGTCATGAAAGCCGGATCTTCGCCGGCTTTCGCTATTACCTATTCGCGATCGATGCCAAAACGGGCAAGCTCATTCCGAGCTTCGGCGAGAAGGGCCGAATTGATTTGCGGAAAGGCCTGCGCGAACCCTTCGAGCAGCAGAATGTCTCCATCACTTCGCCAGGCACGGTCTACAAGGATCTGATAATCGTCGGCGGCGAGAATCCTGAAACACATCCCGCGCCTCCGGGCGACATTCGCGCATACGATGTGCATACTGGAGCACTGCGCTGGACATTCCACACCATTCCCCATCCTGGCGAGTTCGGTTATGAAACCTGGCCAAAGGACGCCTGGAAAGATGCCGGCGCCGCCAACAACTGGGCGGGGATGACCCTGGATACCGAACGTGGCGTCGTATATGTTCCGACGGGGTCAGCGGTCTTCGACTTCTACGGTGGCGATCGCGTCGGGAACGATCTGTTTGCCGACACGTTGCTTGCTCTCGATGCGGAGACCGGGAAGATGATCTGGTATTTCCAGGGCGTGCATCATGACCTGTGGGATCGCGATTTCCCAGCCCCGCCGGCCCTCCTGACTGTGATGCGTGACGGCAAGCCAGTGGATGCAATCGCGCAGACCACCAAGTCGGGCTATGTCTTTCTGCTCGATCGCACCACTGGAAAGCCACTGTTCCCTCTCAAAGAGTCGAGCTACCCTGCCAGCACTGTGCCTGGCGAAGTCACGTCGCCGACGCAGGAGCTGCCGACGTTGCCCGCGCCGTTCACACAGCAGAGCGTTACATCGCAAACACTCACCAACCGCACTCCGGCCGCACATGCATGGGCGGTCAAGCATTTCAAGACATTCATCAGTGGAGGACAGTTTATTCCTCCGAGCGTGGATAAGCTGACCATCGATATACCCGGATTTGCAGGCGGCGGCGAGTGGGGCGGTCCGGCGGTAGATCCGAAGTCAGGGGTGCTTTACGTCAATGCCAACAACACCGCATGGCTGGTCGGCCTGACCGTGCCTCCTCCGCCTGGAAGTGTGGGCGAGCGCGTCTACCAGAATCAGTGCAGCATGTGCCACGGCATCAACAGAGCCGGCACACCGCCCGAAATTCCGGCCTTGCGCGGCATCGAAGGTATCCGCACCGATGCTGAGATCGCAGCCGTCATCAAGCAGGGACGAGGCCGCATGCCTCCCTTCAACAGCCTGAGCAATGACGAAGTAGCATCTGTCGTTCAGTACCTCACCAAGTACCCGCAGCAGCAAGGCAGACCGCCGCAGCCGGGGCAGGCTGCGCCGCCGCCACCGCCCCCAAGTTTGAGCAGCACCGGGGTGAATAACATGCCGTATAAAACCATCGGATTTCGTCGCTTTCTCGATCCAGATGACTATCCCGCGACGGCGCCGCCCTGGGGCAGTCTGAGTGCGATCGACATGAACACAGGCAAGTATTTGTGGAAGATTCCGTTCGGAGAGTATCCGGAGTTGGTGGCCAAGGGGAAAGGAAATACCGGCTCGGATAACTACGGTGGCCCTGTTGTCACCGCGGGCGGACTGCTCTTCATCGGTGCCACTGTCTTCGACGACAAGTTCCATGTTTATGACTCAAGCACCGGAAAGGTGCTGTGGGAGACCAAGCTTCCCTTTGCCGGCTTGGCCACACCGACTACTTACATGGTCGATGGAAAGCAGTATGTGGTGATCGCAGCCAGCGGAGGGCAATCCAGCAAGGAGCCCACGGGCGGCGTGTATATTGCCTTCGCACTGCCCTGACTTGGCAGCGTGGCCAGAAAATCTTTTCTGGTCATTGTGGGGAGCTTTATGATGCGCACCCTCTGGAATCCGAGAGCTAAGTCTGTTGCGATGTAATCGATTTACTTCTTGCTTTATCACGCAAATAGAGGGCGGGATTTCGACGTGCCGACAATTGTACGGCGACTCTGATTTTGCGCTCAGGCCTGGTTGGAATGGCATGGAAGGTCTGACGCTGCAGAAGCAATCCAAGAAGAATTCGAGCCCGGAACCTGAATGGCTAGTGCTATTTCGGTATTCAACAGACGCTCCGAGGATTCATGTTGTATGACAACATGCTTATCAAGTAGACATATAAGCGAATTATCATCAAGTCGCTAATATTTTCCTTGACATCCGTGTAATTGCTTATTTACGGTCCCCAATGTCTTTAGTTTGCACCGGATTCCCCTGTCTCAATTCATTCAGAGTGAGCTGCCGGGCCAGGCAAGAGACACACTTCCCAAAACCCAAAGCCGCACGCAAAAGAAACCTGCCAAGGAGGCCAACTGATGAAATATCTTCAGACTCTCGTGTTGATGAAGGATTTCTGCTCCGGAGATCGTGCGAAGCAGCAGACAAGACCCCGCCTGACACAGTCAGTAGCTATGGTCGCCCTTACTGGCCTGATGTGCATGTTTGCCCTGTGCCCATCAATGCTGCGCGCACAGAACGCCTATGGATCGTGCATTGGGACCATCACCGAAACTTCCGGCAACGCAGTTGCAGGTGCAACAGTGAGCCTGACGAATGTCGATACCGGCGACAAGAGAACCCTGAAGGCGAATGACCAGGGCGATTACGATTTTGTGAACATCGTGCCGGGCAACTACAAAGTCGATGTCGAGAACACGGGATTCAAGCACTTCACGCGCCTCAATGTTGTTGTCCAGGTCCAAGGCTCCACCCGTGTCGACGCGGTGCTGCAATTGGGAACAGTAACGCAAACCGTGGAAGTCACCGGTGCTGCGCCATTGATGGAGACCCAGCAAGCTACGGTCGGGCAGGTGGTTGAAGGCAGAGCGGTCAGTGATATGCCGCTGAATGGGAAGATGGTCTATAACCTCCTCGCGCTTTCGCCGGGCGTTGTTCCCCAGGGCGGAACTGCAGGCTCGGCCTCCAATGCTGCGTCCGGCAATGCGGGCAATGGCTTCTCGCAAGGCAACTATCAAATCTCAGGCGGTATACCCAACACCGAGGCCGTCTTTGTGGACGGCGCGCCAATCAACAATGGCTACATCAATGCGATTGCATATGCTCCTGCGCAGGAATCAATTCAGGAGTTCCGCATTGAGGCCAACAACATTGGGCCTGAATTCGGCAGCACCGAAGACGGCGTGATGACCATGATTACCAGGAGCGGAACGAATGAGTTTCATGGCGTCGCCTATGACTATCTTCGGAATACGGTTCTGAATGCCAATAGCTTCTTCGGAGACCGCGCGGGAACCAAGAAGCCGGCCTTTATCCAGAATCAATTCGGTGGAACACTTGGCGGTCCGGTGAAAAAGGACAGGCTATTCTTCTTTTTCAGCTACGAGGGTATTCGCGCTGCCATCGGCTCTACCACGGCCTACTCTGTACCGAACTACACAACAGACGGGGCCGGCAACATTACCCTGAACAACGTGACCACGGCCCTCACCGATCCTGGGTACTGGACATCCGCACCCTGTTCGGGTGCCAGCTGCCCCAACTCGGGCGTGCTTTCCACCTGGAATCCCGCGGCTCCCGGGTCGACATTCTCAAACTTCACCATTCCCGCCAACCGGGTTAACCCGACGGCGAAGGCCATGCTGTATCTCTGGCCCCAGCCGCAGGCGGCCTTCCTCAACTCGAATGCCAACAATTACATTGTCAACACGACGGTCCGCCCCACTCTGAATCAGTATGTTTCCCGCGTCGACTGGAACGCCAGCGCAAGAAATCGCATCTTTGGGCGATACAGCTATCACAAGTACCTTCAGGTCGGCGCTCCGCCCTTTGGCGTCATTCTGAGCAATCTCACGCTGGCCCGCAATACGGTGAACAGCATGGTTCTCGGCGATAACATCACGCTCAACTCATCGACGGTTCTGAACATCGACATCTCCTATTTCCGTGATGTGGGCTGGAGCGGTGCTACGGGCATCCCGTTCAATCTTTCCAACTTCGGATGGCCAGCGGCAACCATTCCTCAACTGCAGAACCCCGTGCTTCCACGCGCCACCGTATCGGGCTATTCGACAAACGGCGGCGGCGGACAGTATATTCCGGCGACGACGGAGAACTATGCGGTCTCCGGGAGCTTGACCAAGATGCTGGGCCGCCACACAATCGTGGCGGGCGGCGAAGCGCGGCGCGCTCCCGATAACTACGGGCAAACCAACTCCACCAACGTGGAGACCTTCAACTTCAACAGCAACTTCGCCAACAACCCATTTGTAAACTTCCTGCTGGGCATTCCTCAGGCCACAATTGAGGAGAACGTGATCATCCCAGCGAACGTGATGTACTACTCCGGCATCTACGGAGGCGATACTTTCCGCGTCAATAATAAGCTGACTCTCAACCTTGGAGTCCGGTGGGAGTATCCGGGATATTGGAAGGAACGGCATGATCGGCAGGGCGTCTTCCTTGCCAACCTGACTAATCCAATGGCCACCTCCACGGGCTTGCCTCTCAAGGGTGATGAGGTCCTTGTGAACACTCCGGCATATCCTCGCAGGACCAGCGAGGTCCCTCACTATGACGACTTCGCACCTCGTCTGGGAGCCGCATACCGGATCACGGACCGGATGGTGATCCGCGGCGGATGGGGAATGTTCTATGCTCCGACGGCGGCAATTCAACAGGACGCGCAGCCTTACCAGAATCCTGTTGAGCTTGCCTTTACCAACCTGGCCGCTGGCGCTACCGCGCCGACCAACGCACTGAACAACCCATTCCCAACTGGGGTGCTGCAGCCGGTGGGAAGGGCGTCCAACTATGAAAGCGTGATCGAAGGACAAAATGTCGATGCGGTGGTTCCCAACGAGCCATCGACCTATACGGAGCAGTGGAACATCGACTTCCAGCGGGACCTCGGTCACAACATGATGGTGGACATCGCCTTTGTAGGCAATCATGGAATTCACCAGCAGGGACCGGCCGGATTGAACGACTTGGGTAAGTCGCTGAACCAACTTCCCGATCAGTACGATTCCATGGGTGCTGCACTTTCGGCTCCGGTGGCGAATCCGCTTATCGGCGCCGGAACCTTGATCACCTCGGGAAACCTCTCAGGGCCCACGATTCCCGCTGGGCAGCTCCTACGTCCCTTTCCGCAGTATTACCAGCTGTACAACGCCGCGGCGGTTGAGTATTTCTCGAAGTACAAATCGCTGCAAGCCAAAGTGCAGAAGAAGTTCAGCTCGGGTGGCACGCTACTCGGCGTTTATACCTGGGCCAATGACTTCGGTAACGCTGATACTCAGACCGGTTTTCAGGAAGGCATTCAGCCCGGCGAGGTCCAGGACTTCACAAACCTCGCTGCGGAGAACTCGCAGCTCAGCTACAACGTTCCGCACCGCGCCGTGATCAGCTATGTGCTTGACGCTCCTTTTGGTCAAGGCAAGCGCTTTCTGGCGACCGTAAACCCCGCCGTAAACAGAATCGTCGGAGGCTGGGGCCTGGATGGAATCACAACCTTTCAAAGCGGCTTTCCGCTGATCTTTCTTGAACAGCCCACTCAGTTGACTGCCAACTTCGGCGCCGGATCTCCTCGCCCCAACGTGGTTCCAGGCTGTAATAAGCAAATCGGCGGTTCGGCTTTCTCCAAAACCCTCAAAGGCGCAACCTGGTTCAATACCGCTTGCTACACCCAGACGAGCCAATACTCCTTTGGAAACGAACCGCGCGTCGATCCTGACCTTCGCACGCAGGGCATTGCTAACTGGGACATGGCCATCTTCAAGCAAACTCAAATCACCGAGCGCTTGGGATTCCAGTTCCGTGCCGAGATCTTTAACACATTCAACCGTGTTCAGTTCGGCTATCCGAACATTACTTGCTGCGCAGCCAACGGATCCACACCTGCTTCCAACGGCTCGTTCGGCGTTATCAGTGGCGTATTCAGCACCAATAACCCACGGCAGCTTCAGTTCGCGATGAAGCTCACTTACTAGGTCCTTAGGTGACGGGGAAAGAGGTAGCGCTCTTTCCCCGTCTTTGGATTTGAAAATATCAAATTATCTCCAGATAAGCGGGATTGCGGAGCAGCCGTGCTGCCTGGGTACCACGGATGCTCGCAGTGGCCATTAAGGAGGCTGCGATGGGAAGCATCAGGGAAGCTAGCAAAGCGCCGGAATCAACGGGTATACTCGCCAACCCGGACCGCAGAGAGTTCGTCAAGCTCGCAATGGGGGGTGCACTCGGCGTCCCGGCACTCTTGTCGTCCACAAGCACCGCATCGGCAACTGTGCACCAAAATGAACCGGGATTCAAACTGACGGGCCAAGGACCGGCGAAGCCCACAGACGACGACCTTCTCTTCTTCAATCAGATTGGCGCCAAGTATGTCAGCGTGGGGTCGACTCCCGATCTGCGAACCGCTGAAGGGTTCATGCAGATCAAGAAACGCTATGCGGATGCAGGAATCACCGTGTGGAATATTGGCAACTCGAGCGTTCACAACATGCCCGAGGTCACGCTGAATCTCCCCGGACGCGACCAGAAGATAGAGGAATACAAGCAATACATCCGAAATCTGGGCCAAGCCGGCATTTACTACACCACCTATGCGCACATGGGCAACGGGATTTGGAACAGCGGCAGGGCCACGATCCGCGGAGCCGAGGCACGCGAGTTCGATATGGCAAGCCCAAACAAGGTGGGTATCTGGGGCGGCGTAAAGTTCTATGAGCCGCTATCTCACGGGCGTGTCTTTACTCAAGATGAGATTTGGGAGAATTTTACTTACTTCATCAAGCAGGTTGCCCCAGTTTTAGAGGAGAACAGCGTTCGAATGGGCATCCACCCGGACGATCCGCCGGAGCCGATCCTTGCCGGGGTCCCGCGCTGCATTTTCGCGAGCTTCGCAGGCTATAAGCGAGCGATGGAGATTGCCAATAGCCCGAATGTCGGTATTTGCCTGTGCTGCGGGTGCTGGAACGAAGGCGGCCCCAAGCTCATGGGCAAGGATCCTGCGGAAATGATCCGGTACTTTGGACCGGAAAAGATCTGGAAACTTCACTTTCGCAACGTCAGCGCGCCGCTCCCACACTTTGTTGAAACCTTCATGGATAACGGTTACTACGATATGTACCAGATTGCGAAAGCTGCCGTGGAAGTAAAGTACGACGGCATCGTCATCCTCGATCACACACCAACTGTTGTGGGTGGACGCAATGCAGAGTATGGCTACGGCTTTGCTTATATGAAGGCCTTGTGGAACCGGGCGCACGCTGAATCACAATCAAGGGCGTAGCGAGAAACTGTAGTCTTCTTGAAGAGAATGACCTTGCGATGGGTGAGTTAAATTCGGCAACGGCAGGCTCACCCGACTCCCTTGCGTGGTTTTAGGCAAGAGTGTGGACAAGGCACTTCGATTCCGCCCGATCAAGGCTGAAACTCCGACTGCGGAATTCGAGGGGTACTGAATGAAGATCCTAAGTGCACGGTTCATGTTAGTGTCCTTCACATTAATCGCATTTGTTCTCCAGGCTGGAAGAGGGTGGGCACAAAGCGCCGGCACCAACACCGAAAATCCATGCGCTAACCTGCCGCAAACAGATGCTCCGCAAGCCACGCTTTCAAACGGTTTGATTAATGCGCTCATCTATCCTCCTGATCCTCTGCATGGCTACTACCGGTCAACACGATTTGATTGGGCCGGTGTAATCCCATGCCTGGCCTACAAAGGTCATACTTATTTTGGTGCATGGTCCCCGAATCACAATCCGCTCGTTGCCGATTCAATCGCTGGACCGGTAGAGGAATTCCGATCGGAGGACGGCAGCCTCGGTTATGGCGATGCGAAATCCGGAGATCTATTTGTCAAGCCCGGTGTGGGTGTATTGCGCAAGATAAGTGATGCCGCGTACAAATATCAGTTCGTGTATCCCATAGTCGATACAGGCAAATGGACTACACGTTCCAAGCGTAGCGAAATCTCCTTTACGCAGAAACTTCACTCTACGGTCGGTTACTCCTATGTCTACACAAAGACGCTGCTACTTGAAAAGAACGAGCCCATTATGGTTATGCAACACCACTTGAAGAACACCGGCGTTAAGGTAATTGATACAGACGTATACGAGCACGATTTCTTCATGTTAGACAATGCGCCAACCGGCCCTGGTATGGTCATTCACTTCGCATTTGAGCCCAAGGCGACGAGGCCGTTGCAGCATGGCGGGGAGATTGTGGGGAAGGATATCGTTTATCACGAAGAATTGGCGGCCACAGGCAGAGGGGCGGTCACGAGCTTTCTCACTGGCTTTTCCAACAACGCTTCCGATTACGACTTCACCCTTGAAAACCGATATACCGGAGTTGGCGTGGAGCAGTCGGGTGACTCTCCGATGTCAAACTTCAACTTATGGTCCGTCCGCACGACGATTGCCCCGGAAGCTTATGTTCATCTGCATATCCTGCCAGGACAAACACAATCCTGGAACCTCCGCTACCGATTCTTCGCAAAATGATTCAGGATTCGCCTCTTAGCCAGCCTAAATTGTTGTGCCGATGTGACCGTTGGCGCAGCGCCACGGTTGGGAGGCACGATCTTTCTCTCCGGCGAGAGCCATGTTGGCCAATACCGTCAGGCACCGAAAAGAACGTCAGGTAGACGAATCGCAAGAGCGAGCCTTGCTCGGCCTGATATGGTCCAAACTGCTCAGACGATGATGACCCGTGCCATTAAGCTGAGAAATGCTGATATCCGAGATCGAAGCCACGAAACGCGTCCCTGAACTCGCGCCCGGAATCAGCTTTATCGCTTTAGCCGCAGTTGCTGTTGCTTTCACGAGCTGATTCCACGGAGGTGGACCCATGAATAAAGATCAAGCCAAGGGCACAATCGATGAGGAGGCGGGAAGCGCAAAGCGCAAGGCGGGTGAGCTGACAGGCAATACAATGCTCCAGGTGGAAGGCGCTGTTCAGCAAGTGAAGGGCAAGGTTGAGAATGCCTGGGGTAAGGCGAAAGACGCCGTCAAGGATGCAAACGAGGAAGCCGCTGTCGAACATCAAACCCGCACCGAAGTAGCGTTGGAGTGCGCAGCCGCAGAAGACAACCCCCGCAAGAAGCGATCGTAGCGGTTCGCGCTCCGGCAGACAACTCATTTTTCCGCGGATAAACTCCAGGCAATTCCAGCTACAATCAGCATCGAAAAACACGCAAGAGAGGATTTACATGCTCGATCTATCTTTATTGGTTCGTACCGGCCGGATGCCCATCATAGCGTTGGTGCTTGCAGGGACCATGCTCTCAGGATGCAAATCCAGGCAGGATGAGGCGCTCGATCAGGCCAGGAAGCAGGCGTCTGCAACCGGCCAGGCGCAGCAGGTAGTTTCAGTAGACAAGAATGGTGCTACAACGACAACAATCGTGCAGCCCCCAGCAGCCGGACAAAACGTCGCAGCAATTACAACGACAACTGTACCGCCGGTACCAGGTGCTCCTATACCTGCACCTTCAAGGCCGACGGTTTCTGCAGTGCCGGCGCCGGTTAACGCGAACATCCCGGCGGGTACCTCTCTGACAATCCGGATTGATCAACGCATCAGCGTGAAGACCAGCCGGAGTGGCGACACGTTTACCGGCGAAATCGTTGAACCTGTCCTGGCCAGCGACAATGGCGTGCTGCTTCCAAAGGGCACGCAGGTAGCAGGCGTGGTGGACGCGTCACATCGGCGCGGACACTTCAAGGGTAGATCGCTGCTCGAGTTACGGTTGACCTCGCTGACGCTCAATGGAACTCAGTATCCGCTAGAGACAAATGACCTGGCGCGCAGCAAGAAGGGCAAAGGCAAGCGTTCGGCAGCGATGATTGGCGGGGGTGCAGGGCTCGGCATGCTGGTGGGTGGCTTGGCCAGTGGCGGCGCGGGGCTCGTGATAGGCGGCCTGGCGGGTGGCGGCGCTGGAACCGCTGTTGCGGGGCTGACGGGCAACCGGGATATCGACATACCGGCGGAGTCGATTGTGCGCTTCAGGCTGGCAAACGACCTCGTGGTCCGGTTAAGTTTGTAAAGCGATTTTCCTCTCCTCCTTTGCATCCTGGCGCGAGTCCGCTCACGCTTCCGGCTCGATTCAAGCTAAGATACGAAGGGAACGTACATCAGTCCATTTGTGCCTAAGCCTCGCTCATCCCGATGGATTAAATTGCTCCTACAGTCGCTCGGCCCTGGAATTATCACCGGGGCTGCAGACGATGACCCCTCCGGCATCGCCACATATTCCGTTGCCGGCGCGCAGTTAGGAACTAAACTTCTTTGGACCGCACTCTTGACGTGGCCTTTAATGGCCGCCGTCCAAATGATGTGTGCCCGAATTGGCAAAGTGACAGGGCAAGGTCTGGCCGGAAACTTCAAGCAACGATTTCCAAAATGGCTCTTGCTTACAGTTGTCATCGCCCTGTTGATTGCAAATACGATTAACATCGCCGCGGATCTTGCCGGGATGGCGGATGCGGCCGCCATGCTATCGGGAATCAATTCCCATTGGTTTGTTGTACTGTTCGCACTTCTCATTTCGTGGGCAACGGTTCGTCTCCAGTATCAACAGATCGCAAATGTGCTCAAGTGGCTGGTGCTTGTGCTTTTCGCCTACCCCATCACTGCGTTCGTGGTGGGAGCAGACTGGGGTCAGGTTCTCCGCGCTACTTTCGTGCCTTCAATGCCCCATACGAGAAACGAATGGGCAACGCTGGTCGCTATCCTCGGCACAACTATAAGCCCGTACCTGTTCTTCTGGCAGGCAAGTGAAGAAGTGGAAGAGGAGAAGTCGGCAGGCCAAAGCACGCTGGCTATGCGGAAAGGCGCTACATCCGAAGAGCTTGAGTTGAGAAATATCGATGTAGGCGTCGGCGCGTTTTTCTCCAACATGGTCATGTTCTTTATCATCCTGACCACTGCAATCACCCTCAACCGTCACAAGATTACAAACATCGAAACCTCGCGCCAGGCTGCTGAAGCCCTCAGACCTTTTGCCGGAAACTTCGCTGGAACCCTGTTCACCCTGGGAATTGTTGGCGTCGGATTCCTTGCCATCCCCACGCTTGCAGGTTCGGCTGCATACGCCTTCGCCGAGACCCTGGGGTGGCGCCAGGGCCTGAACAAGAAACTGCGACAGGCTCGTTGGTTTTATGCATTGATTCTTGTTTCTACCGCAGCGGGCGTTGCGCTGGACTTTATCGGTATCAACCCTGTGAAAGCGCTCTACTGGACAGCTGTCATCAACGGACTGCTGGCGCCCTTTTTGCTGGTGGCAATCCTCATCGTCGCAGCGGACAAGAAGCTGATGCAGAACCAACCGAGTTCCCGCCTGGGGTGGGTTGTTGTCGCGTTCACGACTATTGCGATGTTCGCCGCGGGCGTAGCTATGTTTGTTGTATAGGACGGGATTGTCTGGTCAGGCGTCTCGGCAGTTCACCTCGAACGTACGCTTTGAGATTGCTGTGCAGGCCTCTTCCCGGAGGACGGTTTGCGCAAACCTCGCACCTTCCATACCCCATAGCAGGCGCCGGCCACCAGCAGGCCTGCGAACACGCAAAGCAGTGGGGTCGACCACTTCAGTAGTGTTCCTGACCATAGCAGCACGATCCTGCGTCCGTAGGCCACACCAAGCCACGCAATGAAGGAGTAGCGCAGGCAGCGAGCCGCACCGTAGACAGCGAGGAAGCGTATGCGCGAGACCCCAAGAGCGCCGGCTGCAAGCGCAAATGGCAGGAGCGGAATGGGCGGAGGAAGCACGGCGGGAAGAAAGACCGCGAGGATTCGGTGACGCTCGACCCATTTGACGATTCGCCCAAGATAGCGCGCCGGCACATAGTGACGCAGCGCCGTTTCGCCGCCTTTGCTGCCGACGCTCCAGGTGGTATATCCGCCCAGGATGCTGCCTGCAATGGCACAGGGGGCCAGCAGCCATGGATTGCCGCTGTGCGCCACCAGCCAAAGCAGCAACAGATCAGTGCTGCCGGGCAGAGGAAGAGGAATGACCGAGGAATCTACCACCGCGACAGAGAAGAGCCCCAGCGCACCAAGGTGCGTAAGCCAATGCGGCATTAGCGGATGATTCATCCGCGCCACGGCAGGTTGAGCTGCACCTAGGGGAGAGTCATTCATACAGTTAGCCAGGCGATAATGCTTAAAATGCGCCACGACCCCTCTCGAGGCCGTGGCGCGTTGAATTGTTTCATTGTCACATAAGTCTCAACTGCGATATCGGGATGACTACGGTTGATCAGTTATTAGCCTGACTGCTCCCTTTTTCGAGAACCCTTGCGTTCGTTAGCGTAAGCTTCCAACCGTTGAATTGACGGGACTTCCAATCGCTTCACCGGATACGACGAGTTCAACTCTTCGGTTCTCCTGACGTCCGCTGGAGTTTTCGTTTGAGGCCACAGGTGAAGAATTCCCAAAGCCTGTTGCGCCCACCGTATTTGTCGCAACTCCCTGTGCCACAAGATAGTCGCGGACCGCGCCAGCTCGATTCTCTGA
>CZKZ01000556.1_pt1 | contig 26727 bp, 24 predicted proteins | sample 1122171 | NCBI WGS metagenome assembly CZKZ01 (sample SAMEA3539301, study PRJEB10725) | soil metagenome | biome: tundra; feature: field; material: soil | place: USA | collected 2010-05 | depth 0.15 m
CCACTCGCCAGGACCTCGCGAAGGAAGTCATCGCAGAAGCAAAGCTGCGCAGCGGCGATAATCCGGTCGCGCGCGAATCCCTCGATCGCAACGGGCTCGTGATCGTTGCAGCCAGCGTTGACGAAGCGCGAGCGATCACCAATCTACTCGCACCCGAGCACTTGACTGTGGACGCCGCCAGCGACCTGAAGTGGGTAGAGAACGCGGGCTCGGTGTTTGTGGGCCGCTGGTCCGCGCAGCCCATGGGCGATTACATCTCTGGCCCCAACCACACACTGCCCACCGGCGGCACAGCGCGCGTGCGTGGCGGCTTGAGCGTCTACGACTTCGTCAAGCTCATCACCGTGCAGGAATATTCTGCCGAAGGCCTGCGTGCGCTGGGACCGCAAGCTGCATTGCTGGCTGAGGCCGAGGGCCTTGTAGGCCATGCAGAAGCCATTCGCACCCGGCTGCGGAAGAGTCCAAATACAAGGAGGTCGCGTGCCTGAAGCCGTAACAACATGCAATCCCGCACCGCGCGCGCGTGTGCAGGCAATGAAGGAGTATCACCCTCCGCTCGGTTGCCGCGATGCGCTGCGTCTGGACTTCAACGAAAACACGCTGGCCTGTTCGCCGAAAGTGCGCGAGGTGCTTGGCCGCATTTCTGCAGGGTCTCTCACGCGCTATCCCGAGCGTGAACCGGTCGAGGCGGTCGTGGCTGCGCATCTCGGTGTCGCGGCACAGCAGCTGGCCCTCACGAATGGCGTAGACGAAGCCATTCACGTGCTCTTCGAAACGTTTCTTGAAGCAGACGATGAGCTCTTGCTGCCCGTTCCTACCTACACGATGTATGAAGTGTATGTTTCAGCAACCGATGCACGCGCGATTGCTGTCCAGGCCGCGGACGACCTGAAGTTTCCTTTCGAGCGGCTGCTGGCTGCAATTACTCCGCGCACCAAGATCATCGCCATCGCCAACCCCAACAGCCCTTCCGGCTCCGTAGCCACACGCACGCAGCTTCTCACAATCGCGCAGCGCGCACCGCACGCGATCCTCCTTGTCGACGAAGCGTACTTCCATTTTCACGGCGAAACGGTGATGGATCTCGTCGGCACTGTGCCCAATCTTGTCGTCGCACGCACCTTCTCAAAGGCATACGGGCTGGCTGGCTTACGACTCGGCTTGCTGGCCGGCCCGGCCGAATTGATGCGCTGGGTGCGCCGCGTCCTTTCGCCGTACAGCGTGAACTCGCTGGCGCTTGCTTGTCTGCAGCCGGCGCTTGAAGACACAACCTATCTCGATTGGTACGTCGCCGAAGTGCTTGGCGCACGTGCTGAGTTTGAAGCCGTTCTCGATGCTGCTGGAGTGCGCCGCTGGCCGAGCCAAGCCAACTTCATTTTGGTCGATATAGGCCCTCAGCACACCGAGTTTGTTCGCCTCATGCGGGCCGCCGGCGTGCTCGTCCGCGACCGCTCCAGCGATCCCGGCTGTGATGGACGCGTTCGCATCACGATTGGAACGCGCGAGCAGATGAGGCAAGCCGTCCCAGCCCTCAATGATGCACTGGCCGCATTGAGATCTGGTTTGAATGCCGAAAAAGGAAAAGAGCAATGACAACGAAGAAGATTGCAAAAGCGGTAGCTGGCAAGCGCGTTCGCAAAGCAGGATTTGAGCGCAATACGACGGAGACACGCATTGCCATCAAGTTGACGATAGAAGGCAAAGGCCAATATAAGGTTGCGACCGGCATTCGCTTCTTCGATCACATGCTTGAGCTGTTCACACGCCACGGCGCCTTCGATCTTGAGCTCCGGTGCGATGGTGATCTCGACGTGGATCAGCATCACACGGTCGAAGACGTTGGCATCGCGCTCGGCGAGGCTTTTGACCGTGCCCTCGGCGACAAGCGCGGAATTCTGCGCGCCGGATATTTTCTGATGCCGATGGACGAGACCCTCGCGATTGCCGCCGTTGACCTGAGCGGGCGCGCGGCCTTCGCCGTAGACACTCAGGTACGAACGCGCCTGGTCGGCGATCTGCAAACCGAACTCGTCACCGACTTCTTCGAAGGCTTCGCGCGCGGCGCGCGCGCCAACGTCCATGTCAAGACGATGTATGGCCGCTCGAACCATCACAAGATTGAAGCCATCTTCAAGGCATTTGCACGCGCACTTCGCGTTGCTTGTTCACGCGACAAGCAGTTGGGCGAGATGCTTCCCTCAACAAAAGGATTGTTGTGATGCACGTAACGGTGATCGACTACAAAGCGGGAAATCTGACCTCAGTGCTGAAGGCGCTGCGGCATCTCGGCGCGGAGCCGGAGGTAACAGACGCCGACCTTGCGCCTGTGGAAGCCGCCGAGCGATTAGTGCTCCCCGGCGTCGGTCACTTCGCGGCCACAGAGCGGCTGGATGCAACCGGCCTCACACCCGCCATCCGCGCGGCGATCGCGCGCGGCGTGCCTTTTCTAGGCATCTGTGTTGGCATGCAATGGCTTTATGCAGGTTCAAGTGAAGCACCCGAGCAGCGGGGGCTTGGGCATTTTGCCGAGTCATGCACCCGCTTCGCCGAGAGCACCGAAAAAGTCCCGCACGTTGGCTGGAATTCACTTGAGGTCCGCAAAGGCTCGCGCCTGCTGGCAGGCGTGGAACCCGGTGAGTACGTCTACTTCACACATTCCTACAAGGGGCCGGTGACTGCAGATACGGCAGCGACTACGTTTTACATCGAGCCCTTTGCTGCATCCTTAGAGCGTGGCAACGTGATGGGCGTGCAATTTCATCCGGAAAAATCCGGTTCGACGGGACTGAAGATCCTCCGGAATTTTCTCTCTTGGAAAGCGGAGGGAACGAAATGATTACCAAGCGCATCATCGCGTGCCTCGACGTGCATGGCGGCCGTGTCGTCAAAGGCGTCCAATTTGTCGACCTCGTCGACGCAGGCGACCCGGCCACCCAGGCCGCGCGCCATGCCCGCGAGGGCGCGGACGAAATCGTTCTGCTCGATATCACCGCAACACACGAGGGCCGGCAGACGCTGCTCGACACCGTGCGCCGCACAGCGCGCGAACTCTTCGTGCCCTTCTGCGTGGGCGGCGGCATTCGTACCGCGGACGACGCGGCACAGGTCTTCGAGGCCGGTGCGGACAAGGTAAGCGTGAACTCAGCGGCGCTGCAGGACCCCATGTTAATCGACGCCATCGGCCGCAGCTTTGGCGCGCAGGCCGTGGTCGTAGCGATCGACGCGCGCCGCGATCCTGCGGCCGCCGATCCGGTGCGCGATGCGCAGGTATTTGTGCAGGGTGGGCGCAAGCCAACCGGCCGCCGCGTTGTGGAGTGGGCGCGCGAAGCCGAGGCCCGCGGCGCCGGAGAAATCCTCCTCACCTCGATGGACTCCGATGGAACACGCGCAGGCTTCGATTGCGAGCTTACTGCCGCGGTGAGCGAGTCGGTCGGCATTCCCGTGATTGCCTCGGGCGGCGCCGGAACGGTGGGTCACTTTGCCGATGTGTTTGCGCGCGGAAAAGCCGATGCCGCTCTCGCAGCAAGCATCTTTCACTTCGGCGTTTCGAGCGCGCGTTCGCTCAAGGAAGAGCTGGCAAAAGCCGGCGTGTCTGTGAGGTTGCCGTGCTGATTCCATCTATCGATTTGCTGGGCGGGCGCATCGTTCAGCTCGTGCAGGGCGAAAAACTCCGCCTTGCCTTTGATGACTTTGAGTACTGGATCGAGAAGTTTTCCAAATTCCCCTTGGTCCAGCTGATCGACCTCGATGCAGCCATGCGCCAGGGCGATAACTCCGCACTCGTTGCCCAAATTGCCAAGCGGCTTCCGGTCCAGGCGGGCGGCGGCATTCACTCCGTCGAGCGCGCCCGGCAGGTTCTCGACGCAGGTGCGAAGCGCGTGATTATTGGCTCAGCTCTCTTCTCTGAGGAGGGCAGCGTGAACACGGCCTTCGCCGCAGAGTTAGCGGCGAGCGTTGGCGCGGAGCAAATCGTCGCCGGCATCGATACCAAGAACGGCTGCATCGCCGTGAAAGGTTGGAAGGCGCGGGTGGCGCTCACACCCGACGAAGCCATTCCGCAACTCGAGCCCCACGTCGCTGCATTCCTTTACACACACGTTGATGGAGAGGGAATGATGCAGGGATTTCCCATTGACACTGCCGCGCGTCTCCGCAAACTGACTCAACGGCAGCTGATCGTTGCCGGCGGTATCCGTAGTCAGCAAGAGGTAGATGCGTTGCATGCGCTGGGCGCCGATGCCGTTGTGGGGATGGCTGTTTACACCGAGATCCTCGCCGTCTAGGTTTGGCTGTCCGGCTTCGTCGCGCCGCGCGGAATCGCGTCTTCGCGCAATTCCTGTTTCTGCATTTCTCCAACAGCGCGGCTGGTCTCAATGCGCGAGGCTCGCAACAGACGTGCAATCTGCTTCAGGTGCAGTTGCACGGCGTAAGCACGCAATATCTCCGCCTGCGAAAAGCCGATGCCTGTGTGCCGCACAGCGTCCATGCGGGCTTCCAGGTCCACGATGTCCTGCTCCAGGTTCATCCCTTGCGGCGGAATGTCAAAGCGCCATTTGTGAATTCGCCCGGCCACGTGGTGGAAGCCGGTACGAATGTCCACAGCCAGCCTTCCCAGAGCCGGCTCCAATTGCAGCGCAAATCCATCTTCGCGACTGCCTTCGACAGAGAACTGCAGCGCAAGCAAAGCGTCGAAAATGGAATGGCCGAACTGTGAGAGCATGTTCAGTCCCTCGCGCCATCCGGGACCGCCCGAGGGCTCGTTGCGTGCGGCCTCCAGCAGTTTGTTGTTGCTGCGCAACAGTGCCTGCGCATCGTCGCGCAGCGCAGACAGGTTCTCAGCAGGCGCACCGCGAAAGCCTTCCAGGATAGCCTCGAAAAAACTGCCCAGTACTAGAAACTCCTGCGCCAAGCCCTCGCGTAGCCGCAACCTGGCGCGGTCAGGAAACACCAGCGTGGTGACAGCGAGAGCCACCACGATGCCAAGAACGACCTCGCCGACTCGATCCATCGCCAAACCCCAGCGCGGACCTTCCTTGTGCACCAGCATGATGATGGTGATGGTGACTCCGGCCAGACGCGAACTGCTTCGGAGACCGAGCAAACCGCAGACGATGACCGCGACCAGCACGGCGAGAATGTAATTCCATGGAAGCACGCCAAACATCGAGAACGAGAAGCCAAGCAGCGCGCCAATGAACGTGCCAAACAGGCGGTCGCGCGAGGCGCTCACGGTGGAGCCAACATTGGACTGCAGGACGATGATCGCGCTGATGGAGCCCCAATAGCCGTCGTGCAGGCCGAAGCGCAGCGCCAGCCACCAGCAGAGCGCCGCTGCAAGCGCCGTCTTTGCAGCGTGAATCAGAATGCGCCGGTGCTCCCAGGAGAGGAGCCCGGATTTCTCCGCCGCCTCCACGCGCAGCTTTACCGCGAGCTGATGCTGCGAGTGCGTCTTGTTAAACCTGAGGCGCATAAATGGTATCCGCCGTTGAATTTTCTCACAGTCGGACGATGGTGGAAACAGGTGCGGCCCACGCGGCGGTTGCGATAGCATGAAAGCAAGGCCCTCGCACTTGACGGGCCGTCCCTAACACCATGCTGCGAGTTGGATACCCAGGCACACTGCCAGCTGAACTCTTTCGCGAATTCCCCGAGGGAGTCGAGCTGATTCGAATACCGGACCCACCGGACCACGACATCGAGATCGATGTATGGATTCCCGACCCGTATTCGAACCGCGCAACCCGCGCATGGCCCCGGCTGCACGGCGTGCGCCTGGTGCTTTCAATGTTGGCCGGCACGGAGTGGATACCGCCCCTTGTCGGGCCGCACGTAACCATTTGCAATGCTCGCGGCGCGCACAACATCTCCACAGCGGAGTTGACGCTGGCCGCTATTCTGTCCATGCTCAAGTACTTTCCCATGTATTACGACATTCAGCGGGAAGGCCGATGGAAGCGCCGCTTTGAAGCGCCTCCGCACTACGCGGCAATCACAGGAGACGAGCGCCCGTGGTATCCGCCCGTGATGGTTGAGGAGTTGACCGGCAAGACAGTGCTGTTGGTAGGCTACGGTTCCATTGGCAAGGAGATCGAGCGAATGCTTGAGCCGTTCCATGTGGAGCTGTTGCGCGTGGCCCGCAACGCGCACACCGAACCCGTGGTCCATCCCGTGAGTGCTCTTGACAGCCTGCTTCCACGGGCCGAGGTAGTAGTCTTGATTCTTCCCTCTACCGCTGAGTCGCGCGGGCTCATCGGCGGCCATCAGTTCGCACTTATGCAGCAGGGCACGCTTCTCGTAAACGCCGCCCGCGGACCGATTGTGCAAACGGATGCATTGGTTGAAGCTCTGCAATCGGGAAAAATTCGCGCCGCAATCGACGTAACCGATCCCGAGCCGCTTCCGGATGGACATCCGCTGTGGAGCTGCCCAAACCTGCTGATCACGCCACACATCGGCGGATCGAGCGTGCAATTTGCGCCCCGCGCCCTGCGCGCCGCGGCCAACGAACTACGCCGCTACATGAACGGCGAACCGCTGCACAACGTGGTGCAGGCAGCAATCTAAGTGGCTACCGGCGCGCGTCGCCAATCGCGCAAGCCCAACACAGCCAGGACCACCAACCCGGCGTAGAGGACGGCCGTCATTCTCAAATCCTTGTAGAGATACTCGCCAATGTAGATGAGGTCTACTGCAATCCAGAGCCACCAGTTTGCAATGTGTTTGCGCGCGCCCCACCAACTGGCAACCAGGCTATAACTGGTCAGAGTCGCATCCAGGTGAGGTAACGCCGCACCAATGCGCACCATTAACCATCCAAGCAACACGGAGCCCACGGCGCCAGCGGCCAGGCCAGAAAGCCAGCCGCGCAGGTGCAGCTGCACCACGCGCACCTCGCCATCAGCACGCACACCGCGCCACCAGTGCCACCAGCCGTAAAGCGTGAAAGCTACAAAGAAGACCTGCAGTAGCGCATCGGAGAAAAGGCGCGCGCGGAAAAAGACTGCAAGGTACAGAAAATCTGCAGCCAGCACTACAGGCCAGCAGATAAGCAGGCGTCGCGTCGTAAGCCAGATGCCAACCACCGTAGTGACGGTGCCCGCGATCTCAAGCCAGTGCTCGGCCAGGTAATTTATGATTGCAGTCCAGTTCATTATTTTTCAACTTCTTTCGGACGCCGGTGGCGGATTGCCGCCCATCGTTCAATCGCATCCAACAACTTCGTGCCGCCGGGACCACGGAACCAGCGCGCGTGTCCTACAAGCCAGCCGTCGTAGGCCATCTGCGCTTTCTCGTTCGAGTGCAGCACGCCGAGAAAATAGTCAGCCTCAGAAAGCGCAAACTCGGCGTGGCAAAGAGCAGTCACGGGCGCGAGAGCCGCTGCCTCTTCATCAGAGAGCGCACGCACCGACTCGTAGCCGTCGAGCAGCGCATTCAAGTGGTCAAAATGTACAGGCACATCGTCCGGGTGCGCGGGGTCTGCAACAAGGACGAGCCATTCGACGATGTTGCGCTCGATGGCGTTGGCCAGATCGTGGACTGCATTCGTGCAGTCGGCGAGCCCGAAGTCAATGATCGTCGTGGCCTGCGCGTCGTCGCCCATGTTGCTCCAAAACAGATTCGAAGCGTGCAGATCATTGTGTGTCCACAGCGGCGGCAGCGCCGGCAGCAGCGGCATAAGTTGCGCATGAAACGGCGCGAGCAATTGCAGAGCCTGTTTACAGCAAACCCGCACCGCAGCACTCGAAGCTAATGCCGGCCTCACCGCAAGATAGCGTTCGAGCTCCACGCCCGGATCTCGCGCCGCAAGAATCGTGAGGCCGGCAACAAGTGGCTGCGGCTTGCGGCGCGGCACATCAAATCCCTGCGAGGCAAGATGAAGCCGCGCCAGCGCCTGACCCGCCGAGTGCGCGTGCGCCACAGTGCGGAAGGGTGTCCAGGAGATGGCGTCTTGATACAGGTCCACGCCATCGGGCGTCTCGTGCACCTCGTAGGTCCACTCACCTATTTCGATAGCCGTCTGGCCGGATGCAGCTGTAATGACGCGCGGCACCTGTGCTCCCGCCCCGTGCAGGTGCGCAAGAAAGCGATGCTCCTCGAGTAGCCCAGCGCGGTCGCGCACAGTGCGGTGATGGCGCTTGATGAAGACTCGCCCACCCGATGTATTCACTACCCCGGCCGCAGAAAGCGGCCGCGGGCTTAAGGACAAAATCTCGATCGGCTCGCCAAGGCCTTGAAACTGTGCAAGCAACCCGCGCACTTCCGCCAGCGTGAACGGCGGCCAATCTGGTTCCACCAGCGTGCCGTCCATGCCGTGCACTTTTATGGTTGCGCTCATTGCGGAATCATCCCTTGCCTGAATCTGCAGTCCTAGAAAGTGTAATGCGCGGAGAGGCGCACCGTCGTGGGCGCGCCCAGGTGGATGAATGTATCTCCGTAGCTGGCGCCAGTGTCTTTCCAGTAGCGCTTGTCAGTGATGTTGTCGGCGTAGAGCCGCACCGTTACGCGGCCCTGCTCGCCGCCGGGCGTGTAGCGCGCGCCCAGACTGAAGAGGTTGTAGCCGGGCACGCTCACCGCGTTATCGCGCGTTGCTTCCTTGCGGCCGGTGTAGCTCCAGCCGGGCATCAGGTGCAGGCCATGCGCGTGCGGCAGGAGCCAATCGGCAAACAACGCAGTGCGCAAATGTGGAACGTTGAGCACCTGTTTGTTGTCGAAGGTCGGCGTTCCCGTATCGCTGCCAAGCGCGCGAATAGCCGCCACCGATCCCGTGAGCCGCAGCCAGTTGGCGACCTTGCCTTCCGCGTTTAGCTCGATGCCGTCATGAGTTTCGTGTCCCTCGGATTCAAAGCACAGATCGCCAGGACCATTGAAAATAGATGCCGGACAAAAACTGTCAGGAGCCTGAATCACCTTGGGATAGAAGAACGGCGCGCGCATCCTGAACAGCGCCGTTGTAATCAGGATGCGCTGGCCGGGTTCATACTTTGCGCCGATCTCGGCTTGGCGCGTTAGGAATGGCGCAAGAAATTCGCTTCCGTTATCGACCCACCACGGCGCTTGCGGTCCCAGCGAAAGCAGCACGCCGTAATTACCGTACAGCGTCAGTTTCTCGGCCGGGTTGAAAGTGACAGCATATTGCGGCAGCCAGATTCCTTTGTCGGTAAATATCGGCGCACATGCCGTCGGATCGGAGAAATCCGCACAACCTGCATACGGGGAATAGTTATGGTCTCGCAGGGAATCGTAGCGGCCGCTGGCGAGAAGTTGAATGCGGCCAGGCAGATGAATACGATCCTGCATCACGAGAGCGGCCTGATGACTGTCTTCCCATAGGCGCCGGGGGCCTGCGGATTGATGCGGGTCCTCCGCCGTGCTCAGGTCAACCGGCGCCGTGGGCTGATAAATGTTGTCCGAGCCGACATAGGTGTAAACAGCGCCGTCCTGAACAACTCCGTCGGGCGAGTAGGGATCAGCAACAGTGAAGAACCCTGGCTGCTGCACACTGCGCAGAAAAGCCACGCCGCCTGCGGTCACGTCTTGAGTGATCGGTCCGGTGGTAATGTGGCCGGTGATAATTGCTTCGGCCTCGGCATCGATGCGCAGTTCGCCAGGGTTGCGGTAGTCGTAGATGTCGTAGCCACCGTCTGGAGCGAAGAAATAGTCGGGCGCTGTACCACCACCGCTCGCGCATGCGGCCTCGTACCCGCATCCGTACGCGTAGACCACGTTGTCGTCGATGAGCGAATGACTGAAGCTGGCAGCAGCAAAAGCCCGCCACCCGTGCGGTAAATCGTAGTCCAGTCGCGCGCCCGTGTTGAAGGTGTCAAAAGTGTTGGGCTTGGCCCATGACTGCTCGCCCAGCATCGTCGATGGAAAAATCCGGCTCAGATCGGGCACTGTCGTTCCGCCAAGCAACTGATAGCCGCTCACCGACCGCTCCACCTTGTGCTGGTATTCGAAGTCGCCATTCAGCGTAGCTTTGGGGCTCAACTTCCAGTCGGCAGCACCCGCACCCATGGCGCGCCAACCGTCGGCGTCGTTGACATAGCTCTGAATCTTTTCACCGGCGAGATTGACGCGCGCACCCACCTGTTTGCGGCTGCCGAACAGATGGCCCAGGTCAACGGCTCCGTATGCGGTTCCACGATGATCGGTGGCCAGATCGACCGCTTGAATTGCCGCCGGCCGCTTCGTGACATAGTCGATGAGCCCGCCGGCCGAGGCCACGCCGCTCTCCACGCCGGCAATGCCCTTGAGAAATTCGACGCTCTGCTTGTTTTCCAGGGGTACGTCCTGTTCGCCGGCAATCGTCATGCCGTTGATCTCCAGGCCGGTAGCCAGATCGATGGGAAATCCGCGAATCTCGAAGTCGCCGTAGTAGCCCACCGGCGCATAATCCTCGCCAATGGATGCGTCGTTCTTCACCACATCAGAGAGCAGGCGCGAAACCTGGTCGGTAAGCAGGTCGCGCGTTACAACGGTGGCTGAAAGCGGCGTCTGCTGCAGCGTTGCGCCGTCCAGAGTGCCCACCGTAACAGTCTCGGGAAGATAATCGTCTTTCACTTCGCCATGGACCACCACCGTAGTCGTGACTGGCGGCACCTTCTGCCGAGCCGGAGCGGGATTCGACGCGGCCGCTGCTGAATTCGCCGGCGCCTGCGACTGGTTCTGTGCCATGGAACGGACAGAAAATACCAGGCAACATGCCAGTGTTATCACCGTGACGAGAGAACAGCGAGACTTGGCGGAATGGGTCGATAAAATGCGAGCGGCTGTGAGATGGAACATGATTCTCCCCTTTTGCTCATCATGAAAAAGGGGAACTCTGATTGATTCGAGGAAGAGGGCCGTTCGGCTTCGAAAGCTTCCCACGCCGGCATTATCCGGATCGGGTTCTAGGGTATTTCTCAGCCCCACTTCGTGGAGCACCCCTGTTTCAATAGTTCGATTGAAACACTGCAAGCCGGGTTAATGCAACTAGGCCACGCCTTCTTAGGCTCTATCGCCTGGTCTGCCTCGCTAGCGAAGAGATACAGACCGTATTGCTCGGCCGGTGCCCCGACTTCACCGGATACCCCGTTTTAGCCGCCAGGGCCTCGAAGGCCAGTTCCGCAACCATAGCTCTGGAAAGAACTTCCAGCATGGCCATCTGCGCCTGCGCCCAAACCGGATGCGCCGGACAATGCGCCTTCCGTTGGCAGGATTTGCCCGAGATCAGGCAAACATTCAGGCAGATTGGACCGTCGATGGCCTCAATCACTTTCAGCATCGATGCCTCGCGCCCGCCCTGCGAAATCTGAAAGCCGCCCGACTGTCCGCGTCGCGAAGATATCAACCCACCGCGCGATAAGGCCTGCAACACCTTGGAGAGGAAACTCTCCGGCGCATCCGTGGCCGCGGCCAATTCGGGAAGCGAGACACGCCCTTCCGTGTGCGGCGCCGCAAGATGAATCATTACCCTGACCGCATAATCGGCGGCGCGGGTCAGTTGCATCGACGAATTGGCTCTCTTCATGCGTTCGTCCTGTCGAACAGGCCCTCATCCCAAGGCCCCGGATGCCGATCAATCCTGCAAGCAACAAAAAGTGCAGTCGCTCATTGGGCCAGGATGATGTGTGCAGTCAACTCGGAGCCTAATCAAATTTGTCACAGCGGAATGTATTCTCCGTCACAGACCACCGGTTATCGCAGGTTATACGTTGACCTTTACCAATCCAAATTGGAGAGAAACAGTCCAGAATGTCCCCTGAGAAATCTTCCGCGGCTTCCTCCTTCCGTTCCATCCTGCCCCACACTGGCCACGTGACCAACGACGTCAGTCTTGAGCCATCGCACTGGCTCGCATTCGTCTTCGATCCCGCACAAGCCGCAGAGTGAAAGGAACTTCCGGAATTCTATGAATCCATATCCCGCTGTCGACCCCATTCCACTTCCGGCGCCTGTATGGTTGCTCAAATTGCTCCACGTCGTCACCCTGTCGCTGCATTTCGTTGCGGTTGAAATGTTGCTCGGCGGACTGCTGATTGCGGTTTTGCTCAGCCTGTTCCGCAATTCGCCGCTATCGCTCGTCACCGCGCGGGCGCTGGCTCGCAGGCTCACGGTGGTCATGACGTTTGTGATCAATCTGGCCGTGCCGCCGCTGCTCTTTGCTCAGGTGCTCTACGGGCGCGCTCTCTACACCAGCAGCGTGTTGATGGGCGTCTACTGGATCTCAATCATCGGCATTCTCATGCTCACCTACTGGCTGCTCTATCGCTTCTCGGCACGGCTGGAGGCGGGCAAGTCCGCATGGTGGGTTGGCTTGAGCGCATGGCTGCTCGCAGGCTTCATTGGACGGCTGCTCTCCAGCAATATGACACTGATGCTCCGCCCTGAAGCGTGGCGCGACATGTACTCCGCCTCGGCCATGGGCGCCTATCTTCCCACCGGCGATCCAACTCTGACGCCGCGCTGGCTGCTCATGATGGCCGGCGGCTTGTTCATCGGCGGCCTGTGGCTCTTGTATCTGGCTGGCCGCAGCACCTTCACCGCGGAGGAGAAGAAATTTGTCGCCGGGCTCGGCGGTAAAGTTGCCGCTGCTTTTGGGTTGGTATATCTTGCTGCCGGATTGTGGGCAGTAAGTGTGCAGCCAGCAATCGTCAAAGCCGGGCTCGCAGGCCACAGCGGCTATCCCCTCTACAAAATTGCCGGATTTGCCGGATACGGCTGGCTGGCGCTGGTCGTTGTGGCCGTGCTGGTGAGCGCGATTGCCGGGTTTGGAAAACTCTCCGCCGGGTGGGTTGCCTGGGCGGGCCTGCTGCTCGCGGTGCTGATTGAAATCACTTTAGTCGTTTACCGTGACGGCGTTCGCGACCTCACCCTGCTGAGCAAGAACTATGACGTTTGGGATCGAGTAGTGGTGACCAACTGGAGCGTGGTGGGGTTGTTCCTGGTGCTCTTTGTCGCCGGGTTGGGCGTAATTGGATGGCTCGTGTCCGTTGTGGCGCGCGCAGAGAAGGTTATGGAGGGTGCGGCTTAGCTTATGAGCGTACTTGCAAATTCCGCAAACATTGTCGAAGAGCGCCTGGAGAACGGCGAACGGAACACGCGCCGGGCCTTTCTGGCGGCTGCCGGAGCGGCGGGGCTGTGCTACACCGCTGCGCTGGCCTATCCTATCTATCGTTACCTCGCATCGCCCGCAGAGATGGCGCTAAGCGCAACGGCCGTGACCGAGGTGATGCTGAAGGATGCACAGAAGCTGCCCGCGGGCTCGGTGTTGATGTTCAAGTTTGGCACTGCACCGGCCATGCTGATTCACCATGCGGACGGCCGCTGGATTGCGCTGACTGCGGTATGCACGCACCTGGGATGCACGGTTCAGTACGAACCCCAGGCCGACCGCGTTCATTGCGCCTGCCATGGCGGCGTCTATAACCCCTACACCGGCGCCAACGTAAGTGGGCCGCCGCCCAAGCCGCTCAAGCTCTTCAAAGTTGCGGTGAACGACACCGGTGTGGAAGTTTCGCGGGCATAAGAATCTAAACCAGGAGAACGACTCACCTCGCGAGACATAAGGAGCAATGCCATGGGAATCCTCGATTTATTCAGCCTCAAGGGCAAGAACGCGCTGGTCACCGGATCCGGACAAGGTCTCGGCGCCGGAATGGCCATCGCCTTTGCACAGGCAGGCGCGAATGTAACGCTGCACAATTACGACCAGGTTTTGGAGTCGACGATTGAAGAAGTGAAGAAGACCGGCGTCAAGTACATTTGCCGGTCCGGCGATGTATGCGACAAGGCCATCGGCCAGATGCTCGTCGACGACACGGTCAAGGAGTTCGGCTCCATCGACATTCTGGTCAACAACGCGGGCACTATCCGCCGCGCTCCCGCTGCCGAGCACTCTGAAGAATTCTGGAAGACAGTAATCGACACCAATCTCAACAGCGTATGGTTCCTCAGCCAGTACGCGGGCCGCAAGATGATCGCGCAGGGGCACGGCAAAATCATCAACACTGCCTCACTGCTGTCGTTCCAGGGCGGAATCCTGGTGCCCGGCTATGCCGCGGCCAAAGGCGCAGTAGCGCAACTCACCAAGGCTCTCGCCAATGAGTGGGCAGACAAGGGCATCAATGTCAACGCCATCGCACCCGGCTACATGGCCACCGACAACACAACGGCTCTGCGCGCCGACCCCGTGCGCTCCGCCGCAATTCTCAACAGAATTCCCATGGGCCGCTGGGGCCTGCCTTCCGACCTCGCCGGCGCTGCTGTGTTGTTGGCCTCAGATGCCGGCAACTATATCCAGGGTCACGTCCTGGTAGTCGATGGCGGATGGCTCTGCCGCTGAGGTAATTCCCGGACAGGGAAAGGAACAAGCGAGTTTTAAGGAAAGAAGCATGACTTCAAAGACGATCACGAGCAATGTTTACGATTGGGTGGATGAGCGGCTGGGCCTCTCGGAACTGGCCGCCTTCGCACGCCACAAGACCGTCCCGGTTCACTCTCAATCCTTCTGGTACTACTGGGGCGGAATCTCGCTGTTCCTTTTTCTTGTTCAGTGTTTCACCGGCGTGTTGCTGCTGGTTTACTACCGGCCCGGAGCTGAAGCCTACGAATCAGTCCGCCAAATCACCTTTGTGATGCACTTTGGCTGGCTCATCCGTTCAGCCCACTCCTGGTCGGCCAATCTGATGATCTTCTCCATCCTGGTGCACATGTTCTCAGTCTTCTTTATGAAGGCCTACCGCAAGCCGCGCGAGTTTGGCTGGCTCAGCGGCATGGCGCTGCTGGGACTGGCTTCGGTCTTCGGCTTCTCCGGCTACCTGCTACCCATGGATGAACTAAGCTACTTCGCCACCAAGGTGGGCCTGCAGATTCCGGTCGCAATTCCTTTGATCGGCTCCGCAATCGCCAACATGCTGCGCGGAGGTCCTGACGTAAGCGAGTTCACAGTGCAGCGCTTCTTTGCATTGCACGTTGTGGTGCTGCCGGCAATCTTCTTGCCTCTGCTCGGCTTCCATCTCTGGCTAGTTCAAAAGCACGGCAACGCGTTGCCGCCCAGCGAAGAAGAAAAGCCCGCCATCCAACGCAAGAGCATGCCCTTCATGCCCAACTTCATGCGCAAGGATCTGGCCATGTGGCTGATCTCGCTGAACATTCTTGCGCTGTTGGCTTCGGTCTTTCCGTGGTCGCTCGGCAAGCCGTTCGACTCGCTGGCCCCCGCTCCGGCCGGCATTCATCCGGAGTGGTACTTCATGAGCCCCTTCGAGATGCTCAAACTGCTGGGCTCGTTTCTGCCCGGCGAATCCGGAGAGATCGCGGGCATCCTGCTCTTCACGCTCGGCATCGTACTCTGGATTCTGATTCCGTTCTACGACAAGAACAAGCAGAGCGGACAGCGCGCCCGCGCCGCACATTATTTCGGCCTGTTGGCAGTCGTTGCCCTGCTGGCCACCACAGTCATTGGTTATTGGACCATCCGGTAAAGCAGGGAACAGTGGACAGTGAGCAGTGCGCAGTGGGCAATGCGATGAAAAGCACGAGAGTCCAATCCTTCCGCGATCTGAAGGTCTGGCAAAAGTCTATGGAACTGACTGTGGCCATATATGGCCTCACAAAGACTTTTCCTCGCGAAGAAGCATTTGGGCTCACAAGTCAATTGCGGCGTTCTGCAATTTCAATCCCAAGCAACATCGCCGAAGGTCAGGGAAGATTGAACACTCGCGAGTTTCAGCAATTTCTTGGCGTCGCTCGTGGATCGAATTGTGAACTGCAAACCCAATTGGAAATCGCCCGAAGAATTGGACTGGGAGATTCTCAACTCATTAACGACGCCGAAAGCCTATCGCATGAAATCGGCAAAATGATTTTCTCAATACTACGAACGCTAAAGTCGCAGGGAATTGTTCACTGACAACTGACCACTGCTCACTGTCCACTGTTCACTGTTTCGGAGAAACCATGAACTATCCTTTCTGGGAAATTCCATATCTCGGCTCGGGCTGGGTGATCGGCATTATCGCCATCTTCCACGTCATGATCTCGCAGTTCGCCGTCGGCGGCGGCCTCTATCTGCCCATGGCCGAGCGCAAGGCCATGCGCATCGCCGACCCCGAACTCCGCGCCGCATGGCTCAAGCAACTGGCCAGCCATTCCAAGTTCTTCCTGATTCTTACCGCAGTCTTCGGCACGGTTTCCGGTGTCGGCATCTGGTTCGCCATCGGCCTCACGCATCCCGAGGCCACCAGCACGCTGATTCACAACTTCGTCTTCGGCTGGGCAATGGAGTGGGTCTTCTTCCTGGTCGAGCTCACCACCGTCGCCGTCTACTACTACACGTGGAACCGCATCGATCCCAAACTTCACCTCAAGGTGGGTTGGGTTTATGCCGGCGCTTCGGCCGCCACGCTCATCATCATCAATGGAATTCTCGCCTTCATGCTCACGCCGGGCGACACCTGGCTTGCCGTTGCCGGAACCGGCCATGAAGCCAGCAAGTTCTGGAACGCCTTCTTCAATCCCACCTACTGGCCCAGCCTGCTGCTGCGCGCCTGCGTATGCTGCTCGCTCGCCGGCGTCTGGGCGCTCATCACTTCCAGCCAGATTGATGGCGAAAAGCAGCCCGCGCTCAAGATCAGCACGGTCCAGTGGAGCGTCAAGTGGCTGGTGCCTTCCTTCGTCGCCATTCCTTTCCTCATGATCTGGTATTACATGATGGTCCCCGCATCGCAGCAGGCACTGCTTACCCTGGGCATCGACACCATCAACGCGGGCACATTCTCCGCCGTCACCCGCATGGCGCTGGTCATCATCGTCACTTCCGCCACCATTGTCGGCGTCGCCTACTACCTGGCCTATCGCAACCCGCTGGACTTCAATCTGTCGCACGCGCTGGCAGTGCTGCTGCTCGCGCTCATGGCCACCGGCGCCGGAGAGTACTCGCGCGAGATGCTGCGCAAACCCTACGTCATCGGCCACTGGATGTATTCGAACGGCGTGCGCGTCCCATACGTGAACCGAATTAATCAGGACGGTTATCTGGTGCACTCCAACTGGGTGTGGAGCGGGTCGGACGCCAGCTACTCCCGCGGCGAAGCCATCTTCCGCGGCGAGTGTGGCTCCTGCCACACCATGGACGGCTACCGGCCCATGCGCCAACTGCTCAGCGGACGCGACCGCGCCAACATCGGCAGCTTCGTCACCATGCTGCACGACTACAAACCCGACATGCCCTACCGGCGCTTCATGCCGCCGATGGTAGGCACGCAGCAGGATGTAAACGACCTGACAGATTTCCTGAACGCCAAGGTCAACCCGCCCGCAACAAGCGGGCAACAGACCGTGCAAACGGCCCAGAAGTAACCCATTCCACTGATCTGCGAATTACAGCATGCACTCGTTCAATCCCAGCATGATGAGTGCATGCTGCAAACTGTGTCAGGGCATGACTTCAGTCGCGCCGAAAGCCGGGTGCCCCAGGTCCCGATTCTGAGACCTGGGATTCGCCAGCATCGTCAAGACCCCTACTCGTTCTTGATCACCGTCGCTTTATTCCTGACATACGTAATCGTCCAGTGCTTCCCATCCTGGTCGTATGTCACAGTGCGGTCGCCCTGCTCGCCGGCGCCGGCGTGTATGCTCTGGCCAATCGCCATGCGGGTTTCCAGTTCGCTCATGCCGGGCTTCACCTGGTGGGAATCGATGGCAGACCACACATCTTTGGGCCAGTGGTCATAGATCGAGTGCGGGTCGTCGTAAAAGAAAAGTACGTCGCAGTAGTAGGCTTCCTCGTTGCCCTGCATCTGGCCAATAGGCGTGGCGAACAATTGCGCACCGCCCGGAAGTGAGAAGACAGCAAAGGCCTGACGACTGCCATGCGCAATGCCATCATCCACCTTCGCCGGAACTGCGGCTTTGACAATCTTCTTCACATCGAGCCGTTGGGCTGAAGAAATGACCCCCACGCGTTTGCCGAACTGCACCTGCCCACCCTCGTAACGGAAGTAAGGCATCGTGTAGCCATTCTTCATCCAGACTGCGGTACCCTGCAGCCGCAGCGTGTCCTCAAAGTGCTGCGGAGAAAAAGCCCGCATCACCACCAGGTCGTCTTTGCTGAGTGTTTGGTCGGCGTCCGGCTGGGCGATAACGCCGGGTTTCTGACGCTGCTTCCATACCGAGAACAGGTAGATGCCGCCGATGGTCAACGTGATCAGAGTCGAAACGAGAAATAACTTCCAGGCTTTCACGCATTCTCCCCTTCAATTACTCGTGAGATGCGCTGCTTGACCGAGCGGTTGTGGGTGCCTCTTGGTCGAGCAGTTGCGGCTCTGGCCCGACAAACTGTTCAAAGGCCGGATGCGGTCTCGCGCGAAGCCGCCTGCGGACGCAAGGCCTCAGCGTTGAGTTCATCTGCCTGCCGCAGGCTGGGGAAGATCGCAGACCACACGCCGGCCACGACCAGCGCGCCGATTCCACCATACACCGTGGCTCGCACCGCGCCCCACCACTGCGCGGTCAGGCCGCTCTCAAACTCACCCAGTTCATTCGATGCACCAATGAACAGCGAGTTGACAGCGCTCACGCGTCCGCGCATCTCCGCCGGGGTGGCCAGTTGCAGCAGCGAACCGCGGATGATCACGCTGATCGAGTCCGCCGCTCCCGCCACAAAAAGCGCGCCCAGTGAGAGAGCTAGGCTGCGCGAGAAGCCGAAGACCACCGTAGCAACGCCAAAGACGGCTACACACACAAACAGGCGCAAGCCAGCCTTGCGGCGGAAGGGAAAACGCGCCATCAGCAGCGACATGGTTACCGCACCCGCGGCAGGCGCCGCGCGCAGCATTCCCAGTCCGCGTGGGCCGGTGTGCAGAATGTCGTTCGCAAAGATAGGCGTCAGGGCCACTGCCCCGCCCAGCAGCACCGCAAACAAATCGAGAGAAGAGGCTCCCAGCAGCAGCGGCGAACGCCCCATGTATTGAAAGCCGGCCATCACCACCTTGAGCGACAAGGCGCGGTGTTCCATGCGGCCAACGCGCGTGTGCATGCTGCCCACCAGCACCAGCGACCAGCCCAGCGTGCCCAGTGTGAACACATACACAATGCCCGGGCCTTCCAACAGGGTGTCAGGGACAAAATGGGCAAGAGGCAGCGAAAACAGCACCCCACCCAGCGCCGGCCCAATGATGGTGGCAAATTGGAAGATGGTCGCACCCCAGGTTACCGCGTTCACAAAGTGCTCTTCAGGAACGAGGTGCGGAATCAGCGCCGAATTGGCCGGTCCTGAGAAAGTGCGGGCCGTGCCAATAAAGAACAGAACCACGTAGATGGAATACACACTGTGCAGGCTCATGCGCGCAAGCAGCAGCAGTGCTGTGGTGCAAAGCGCCTGCAGACCATAGCAGACCAGGATGATCTGCCGGCGGTCGAAGCGATCGGCTACGTGTCCGGCAGGCAGCAGAAAAAGCAACCCCGGCACAAACTGGACCAGCCCGGTGTAGCCCAGGTCGATGGCCCGATGGGTAATGGAATACACCTGCCACGCCACAGCCACCGACTGCGCCGCGTATCCCAGCACGGCCGCCACGCGCGCAAACTGGAACCGCCTGAAGTCGCGAGAGGCAAAAGCCTCCATACCGCGTCGGGGCTGCTTTCGGGGGAGAGAGTGCATATCCGTGCCCTAAGGTTATATCGCGCTGGCGCACAAGTGAAAGCCGCCGTTCGCATTCGGACTATCCTAGAACATTGGAACCTCACTCCCAAGCTGGCCATCCGGCGCCCAGCAAGCTGGCGGCCGCCGCCGTTGCTCTTTGCGGCGTGTGCGCCTTCCTTGAGCTGTATTGCACCCAGCCGCTCCTCCCGCTCCTCGCGCGGCTGTTCCATGCTTCGAAGACCGGCGTGGGCATGACCGTATCGGCGGCAACGCTCGGCGTAGCCCTGTCGGCGCCTGTGTTTGGAGCGCTCGCTGAGAGGCTCGCTCGCAAACGCGTGATCGTGGTTTCCCTGCTCGGAGTGAGCGTACCAACGCTCCTCGCAGCCACTTCCACTTCACTCGCGCAGCTCATCTTCTGGCGGTTTCTTCAGGGCATCACGGTGCCTGGCATCATTGCCGTTGTCATTACCTACATCGGCGAGGAATGGCCGCCGGACCGAGTGCCCCTCATCATGAGCTTCTACGTCAGCGGAACCGCGCTGGGCGGCTTTATCGGAAGAGTTTCGAGCGGCATCCTCGCCGACCGGTTTAGTTGGCGGGTCAGCTTTCTCGTGTTGGGTGCAGCGTCTCTGGCCGGAGCAGCAGCCGTTGCGGCATGGCTGCCGCACGGGCGCCAGCGTGCCCATCAGCCAGCCACCAATACAATTGGGTTAGGCTTTCTCTACCAGGTTCAGGGGCTCTTTCACAGCCGCCGCCTCGTGGCCACCTTTGCCGTCGGCTTCAACGTGTTGTTTTCGCTGGTGGGCGTCTTCACCTGGATTACCTTTCACCTGAGTGCCGCGCCGTTTCTGCTTTCCACCACCGCCCTGAGTTCGCTGTTTTTCGTCTACCTGATCGGCCTCTTGATCACGCCCGCCGCCGGCTACCTGATCACCCGGGTTGGTCTGCGCGCAGGCATATCCGGTGCCATCCTCTGCTCTATCGCCGGTGTCCTCCTCACGCTGGCGCCTTCACTCGCGGTTGTGATTGTGGGACTCACGCTCCTGTCGTCCGGCGTCTTTATCGCGCAAACCGCTTCCAGCACCCACCTGCGCGTGGCCGCTCCGGCAGGAGCACGAGTTACAGCAGCCGGGATTTACATCACCTTCTACTATCTCGGTGGCGCGGCTGCCGGCGTGGTTCCGGGGGCCTTCTGGGCTATCGGCGGGTGGCCTGCATGCGTGGGCTTCATCGTGTTCATGCAGGCCGTGGCGCTGGCGATTGCGCTGGTAGGCTGGCGGACGCCCCAAACTCCCTGAAACGAACAAATCGCAATCCATGAACCCCAACAGCCCCGAAACGAATCTATTGAAAAGTACCGACATCGTGCAGCGGGCCTGAGCAGAGCGTTCTCAAGCCAGCTCCACACCCCGCGGCGCCTCACCTCCCCGGTCAGAAGAAAAGAAGAGAAGCGAAACAGAGGAGAAGACTGTTGCCAGAGTTGCAGCCCGCATCGCCGGCCCCGGCCAGGCACATGGAGAATCCCAACCCCGTCGATCAGGCGAGTTGGAAGCCGCGGGTCAATCCCTGGCTGATCGCCATGACAGTGGCATTGGCGGCATTCATGGAGGTGCTCGACACCTCCATCGCCAACGTAGCGCTGCCGCACATTGCCGGAACCCTCGGCGCCAGCACGGATGAGGGAACCTGGGTACTGACTAGCTATTTGGTCTCGAACGCCATAGTCCTGCCGCTGGGCGGCTGGGCCTCAAGCCTCATGGGTCGGCGCAACTTCTTTGTTTTCTGCATCATCGTGTTCACCGTCGCCAGTTTTCTTTGCGGCGCTGCGCCCACGCTTCCCATGCTGCTTGTCTTCCGCGTCATCCAGGGGGCAGGCGGCGGCGGAATGCAGCCCATGGCTCAGGCCATCATGGCCGACTCGTTCGAACCCCAAAAGCGCGGCCAGGCATTCTCCATCTACGGCTTGGTCACGGTCCTCGCGCCCTCCATCGGGCCCACTTTGGGCGGTTGGATCACCGACAACTTTTCCTGGCGCTGGATCTTCTTCATCAACATCCCGGTCGGCATCCTGGCATTCATTCTTGTCACCCGCCTGGTCGACGATCCGCCGTGGATCAGGCCAGACCGCTCGCGGCTGCGGCAAATGGACTACGTCGGCCTGGGTTTTCTCACCGTCGCCATGGGCGGGCTGCAGATCATGCTCGACAAGGGTGAGGAGAACGACTGGTTCTCTTCAGGCTTCATCCAGTTCTTCGCATTCCTGTTCGTGGCCGGCATGATCGGCTTGGTCATGTGGGAGTGGAGCCAGAAGAACCCTCTCATGAACCTCAAGCTCTTCCGCTACAAAAACTTCGCCATCTGTTGCTTCTTGATGATGCTGGTGGGTGGTGTTCTGAACGCCAACACCGTGCTGCAGCCGCAGTTCATGCAGCAACTGCTTGGGTGGACCGCGACCAACGCCGGCATGGCGCTCACTGCGGGAGGCATCGCATTGCTTTTCGTCATGCCCATGGCAGGCTACGCCACCGGTAAGGTCTCCGCGCGCACGCTCACGGTCATCGGATTCAGCATGTTTGTGCTCACATTCCGTTACGCGGCCAAGGTCACCACCCTCGACATGACCTTCCCTGCGGCCTCGTGGCTGCGCGTCGTCCAGATGCTTCCTCTGCCGTTTTGCTTCATCTCCATCACCACTGCGGCCTACGTTGGCATGCCCAGGGAGCAGAGCAACCAGGTCGCGGGTCTCATCAACTTCGCTCGCAACATAGGCGGCAGCATCCTCATCGCCATCACCAACGCCCAGGTTACTAATCGTGCCGAATGGCACCAGCAGCATCTGCAGAGTGGGATGCAGCCCGGCTCCATCGCTTTCCAGCAGCAATCTCAGGCTCTTTCGGGCTTCTTCGCCGGCCACTTTGGCGATCCCAATAGCATGAGTATGGCGCTCGCTAACCTCTATTCCCAACTCAACCGCCAGGCGCAAATGCAGGGCTACCAGGACGTGTACATGGAGTTGTCGTGGATGTCGATGGGTCTGGTGGTGCTGGCCTTCCTGCTCAACAAGAACAGGCCCGGCGCTGGCCCAGGTTCGTCGGCGATGCACTGAGGCCCACACTGCGGGATGCCGCTTCCCGATTTGATATCTTGAAGTTCGCACCACACCATCGAGCGACAAACTGCGTCAGCCGCCTGCCTCCGTTGGCCCTTCCAGCGAATTCGGCCTATAATTCGTGCCAGAAATCAATCAACTCGAAACGATGCCTGTGTCCGGCATCTATTTTTGAGGAGGGCTGCTATGTTGAAGTCGTTTCTGCTACTTTCCGCAGTAATTTTATTCGCGTTTACTCCGACGCCGACCATGGGAGGCAGGCCGCAAGAGCCCAGCCCCGCGCCTATGCCTGCAACCGAACCCGCGCCCCCACCCGTAACCACCAAAACCAATCCTGTAAAGCCGACGGCTGAATCGCAGGCCAAGGCGAAGGCTCTTTATCAAATCGACTGTGCCATGTGCCATGGTGACAATGGAAACGGCCAGACCGACGTGGCCAAGAGCATGGGCCTCACGATGACTGACTTCTCTGATCCAAAGACGCTGGCAAGCGCGCAGGATGGAGCATTTTTTGACACCATCCGCAACGGCAAGGACAAGATGCCTCCCGAGGCTGCAGGCCGCGCAAATGACACGATGGTTTGGAATCTGATCCTCTACATTCGCGGTCTTTCCAAGTCGCAGCCGATGGCGCCGGCAAAGTAGCCTTCACTGGGGCCCGCGCTTCGCGAACAGTCAATTAAACTGTGCGTCAGTGGAGTCGCCGATGAAAGCGCTCGCCCTCTCATTCATGATGCTGACCGGGGTGGTTGGATGCCACATGCACTCTAATCAGACAGCTGCGCCCGTGGCTTTGTCCACGGCGAATGCATCAAGCGTTGTGAGCGGCAATTTCTCGCCCCAGGAGTTGCGCGCGTTCGCCGCGCTCCAGCCAATCGATACGCACGCGCATGTCCGCCGCGTCGATCCGCAATTCAATGCAATGCTCGACAAACTCAATGTTCACCTGCTCGATATTATTCTTGTCGACGACCAAAACCCTGAAGAGAATGACCTGCATGTGGAGCGCAACGGTGCATTGAACTTCATCCGCAGCAGCAGTGGCCGCGCGGTTCTCTGCACTTCCATCGACCCCTTCAGGATGCGCAAACCTGGATTTACCGCATCGGCAATTACCGGCATCAATCGTGATTTCGATCATGGAGCCATCGCGGTAAAGATTTGGAAGAACCTCGGCATGGAGGTCAAGGATGCCGCCGGCAATTACGTGCTTCCCGACGATCCGGCTCTGATGCCGATCTATAAAGACATAGCCGCCCACAACAAGACCCTGGTTGCGCACGTTGCGGACCCCGACAGCTCGTGGGCTCCGCCCAACCCTGCCTCGCCTGATTATTCCTACTACAACGAAAATCCCATCTGGTTCATGTACAACAAGCCTCATCCCGCTTCAAAGGAACAGATTCTTCGCGCACGCGATCACATCCTTGAGCAGAATCCAAATCTGCGCGTTGTAGGAGCGCACCTGGGCAGCATGGAAGCCGACTTCCATGTGCTTGCGCAGCATCTCGATCGTTATCCCAACCTCGCTGTGGACCTGGCGGCCCGCATGCCATACCTCGCGCTGCTGCCGCGTACCGATGCAATCGCCTTCATTACCAAATACCAGGACCGGCTGATCTACGGAACAGACCTCGAATTCCACGCCAGGGATAAGGTGGAGGCCAGAATGAGGTATTGGGAGAATTCCTACGCGCGCGACTGGCGCTTCTTCGCGACCAACGACACGGTCGACTTCGACGGCATCACAGGAAAAGGCTTGGCACTACCCGATTCGGTATTACGCAAGATCTATCACGACAACGCCGTGCACTGGTTCCCCGGCATCTTCCCCGGTTCGCATTAATCGATCTCTCGGCTGGCGTACCGAGTCAAAGGTTTGCGTAGCAAATCGAAGCAACAAGACTTGAGGCGCTTGGTTGCAACACGAATGAATGGCACCCGAAGTCTCATCCGTCGCACCATTCCGCTGACTTGCTGTCTTTAACCAAACACTTCGGCAAATTCCTGCGATGGACCCTGGATCGACACACTTGAAGGAAATTACAGGTTGCCCCTCTCTCAGCGCTGATCCAGCATCAGCCTCAATCGTTCCTCAATCGTCTTTACATCGGTCTCGCCCTGAAACTGCGCGCGCACTACCCCGTTCCTGTCGATCAGGTAGATGAGTGGCAGTCCAAGCACGCCGCCATACCGTGCGCCGAGCCTGGCATCGCCCATGGCTATGGGATAGTTCAGCTTCATCTTTGCTACCAGGCTCCGCACCGGCGCGGCCTCATCGTCCATCGAGATTCCGATCACCTGCAGGCCTCGCGGGCCGTATTCCCGCTGCCACGTGGCAAACTCAGGCATCTCAATCAGGCACGGAGCACACCAGGTGGCCCAGAAATCGAGCAGCACTACCTTGCCTCGCAGACTCTTGAGATCAATTCTCGTGCCAGTCAGGTCCCTGCGCGCGAACTCCGGCGCCTTCTTGTTGATGAGTGTGCCGATGGCAAAGGCAGTGACAGTAGCTGAGCAGATTCCGAGTACCACGCTGGCGATGAGAAGCTTGCCGATCAACGTGCGAGTTCTGAAGATCGCTCCGCTTCGAGCCGATGTCGTGTCTCTCGAATTCCTGCTAGTGGCTGCGCTCAACCGAATACCCCTTGTCAGCCCAGTCGGCTCCGAAGTTGTCCGCCAGGTAGAGAGCCTTGACGCGGGTGAACCCAAGGTCGCGCAGAAGCTTCATGGCAGGCGCGATGTTCGGGCAGCGATTCCACGGGCAGCATCCGCAATAGAGCACGATGAAAGTCTTGCGCGAGAGCGGAGCAACCCTGCCCTGGAGCTGCTGAAGCCCTGCGGCCTGCGACCCGGCCCCCGCGTATTCCGAACCCGCGATGTGCGCCTGCTCAAACAGCACGCGCGAACCCACCTGCAACACCAGCGGCTTGTCCACGCCCCCGGCTTTCAGCAACTGGTTCAGTTCTTCCGGCTGAATCAACTGCGCCTGGGCAATTGAAAACGCGCTGCTCTCCGACGGCGCACCAAATTGTGCCTGCGCGAAACAACCGGGCAGCATCACGAGAACGGCAACCACTCCCGCTCGCAGAAAAAAGCCAAATTTCATTGGGTAGCTCCGCAACCAGTTTACGCCGCAGAGAATACAGCATTTTCGAGTTGAGTGTTAACACAACTTCGGGTACCCCATCCTTTGTGCGTTCTTTGCGCAAAGGGTGGGAGACTACTGACATCCATCGCAACTGTAAACACCCCGGCCGAAAGGGCTCTAGTGCTGTGAAAAAGCTGCCCACAAACGAAGACGCCAGAGACCGGAGTCTCTGGCGCCTCAATAGGGTGAACTCACAAGTTACTCGGACCACGCATCAACCCGTTCAGCCTTGCGCTAAGTCTTCAGGTTTCCCTGAATCCTGCATCTCAAAGGCCGTGCCCGCGATGGACATTCGAGTCGCCTCGAATCTCGCATCCTTCGACGCTACCGGCGCTGGTACCTCAGGTCACCCCTCGGCTTCGCTCTTCCAGTTGCGCCTCCCGATGTGGCTGCGGGTTGCCCCGCACCCTGGCATCTTCAGGCTTTGCCGGCGATGGACATTCAGGTTGCCCCGAATTTCGCATCCTTCGACGCTCCCAGCGGTGAAGCTCCAGGTTGCCCCTCGGCTTCGGTCCACCCGTCGCGCCTCTCGATGAGCCCCGGGTTGCCCCGGCTTTCTCATCTTCCGGCCTTGCCGGCGATGGATATTCGAGTTGCCCCGAATTTCGCATCCTTCAGCGCCTCTGTCGCGTGAGCCCCGGGTCGCCCCACAGCTTCGCATTTCCAGTTGCGCTTGCCGATGTAGTCCCCGGGTTGCCCCGGTTCCTGCATCTTCCGGCTCTGCCGGCGACGGATATTCGAGTTACCCCGAACCTCGCGTCCTTCGGCACCTCTGGCGCTGAAACCTCAGGTTGCCCCTCGGCTCCGCTCTTCCAGCTGCGCCTCCCGGTGCGGTTGCGAGTT
>CZKZ01000274.1_pt1 | contig 26437 bp, 20 predicted proteins | sample 1122171 | NCBI WGS metagenome assembly CZKZ01 (sample SAMEA3539301, study PRJEB10725) | soil metagenome | biome: tundra; feature: field; material: soil | place: USA | collected 2010-05 | depth 0.15 m
GATGCGGCTACGGTAAGATTGCCTCTTGCCTCCTGACCTCTTCTTTCTTGCGAACTTTAGGGTTCGATTAGGGTGCTGAAGGGTGTTTTAGGGTGCTTATGTGCGCTTTCTGAGCCATCAGTGCGCTTTAGAATCAATGGGTTACGATCATCTTCCTATTTGACACGGAAGAGGTCGCTGGTTCGAGTCCAGTCGTGCCGCGTACTTGCAGCAATCGGCGGGAATCCGCTTGACTCTCCATCCGATTCAGGCAGGAAAGTTGATCGAGAACGGCCAGCTGACGAATTCAGTGCGCCGGGACTACGAAAGTATTGCTGCTGACGGGTTGCTGGAGTTTGCCGCTGAGCAACCCGGAGGATACCAAGCTCCTGCTCTCGCCGCGCAAACCTAGCTTGCGTGCCGTTTCACTTCAACGTGTGCCAGCTTCTCGTAAAACCGCACGATGGCACCATGATCGAGATTGCCCATGCCGTCAGCCTTGAGCGCCTGCAATATCTCCATCACGACGGCCGTCAGTGGCAGCGGTACGCCGATTTCGTGGCTGGTTTCGAGGACGTTTGCAATGTCCTTGAGATTCGTACTAATCCTGCCTCCAGGATCGAATTTCCGGTCGAGCATCAGCGGGGCTTTGGCATCCAGGACAGTGCTTCCGGCCAGTCCTCCGCGGATTGCCTTGTACACCAGCTCCGGATCCACGCCCGCTTTGGTCGCCATCACCAACGCTTCAGAGACTGCTGCAATATTCAACTGAACAATGATCTGATTTGCGAGCTTGGTTACACTGCCGGCACCGCTACCGCCTGTCAACACTGCGGAAGACCCCATCGCCTTGAAGATTGGCAGCACTTCATCAAAATCCGCTTGGGCTCCACCAACCATGATGGAAAGACTGCCGTCGATAGCCTTGGGTTCGCCGCCGCTGACCGGCGCGTCCAACATCCTGATGCCCTTTTGAGCGAGCGCTTCAGAGATTTCCCTGCTGACGATTGGGGTGATCGAACTCATGTCTACAACAATTGAGCCCTTGTGGGCGCCCTCAATCACTCCATCCTTGCCCAGAACGGCGGCCTTCACATGGGGTGAATTGGGAAGCATGGTAATGATGACGTGCGCTCTGGCCGCCACATCCATGGGCGATAGGCCGACTTCAGCTCCTGCCTGCTTCAGTTCCTCGACTGGTGCCTTATCGATGTCATAGATAACGAGCTGAAATCCCGCCTTGAGTAGATTCCTGCTCATGGGCTTGCCCATGATTCCTAAACCAATGAAGCCGATCTTGCTCATTTTTCTGTGACCTTTCTGCCACGATGGGAACGAAATGCCCCACCACTTGGTTTGACTACCATTGCCGCAGTTTTTCTGACTGAATCAACTCTATTTTAGAACTGCTGTACCGAACTCAAATGAGCCCAAGTGGCTCCTTCGTCATGAAAGATCCAACTGGGCTTAATCATTGCAGCAATTCACTGGCGCAAAAGATGCCTTAGAGCTTCAGCTTGCGTGAAAGCTGCTCCATGCGTGGAACATAGTTTTTTGTCAGGCCGGATACTGTGCCAAAGCTGCTGATTCGCAACTGGGCCCCGCGCAAAGGGCAAACCTGGATGTGGTTGTCCCATTGAAAAGCTCGACGCGGAACCCCAGATCTATTAGTTCGTAAGATGTCCAGTCCTCACGCAGCGCCCGTGCGCCGAATTCCGGGCGGGGAAATTCCCGAGAAATGTCTTGACAATGGTATGACCATTAGAACTAAGCTTCTCCTTACCCAGGCAGACGGGGCCGACGGGCGAGGTAGGTCGGCCTTAATTCGCGCGCCTGCAAAGGCGGGTGGAGGGCAGGCGTTGCAGTAAGTTGTCTCTTCACAAGGGTCTTTGAATGTGGCCCTTAGTCATTTTCTTTGGTTTGCAAACCACACGGTAACAGGTATCTGTTCTTGCCTCTTTAAGTCTTTTACTTGTATAGTTTTAGCATTGGATGTAGGTTTCGCTGGTGGCTGCCGGGCTCGAATCGAATCTGGCTCCAATCGTGGTTTGCCTGCAAGTAGCCGGCAATCGCGCATAACAGGGGGTTCAGAAAAAGATACCGGAAGGTACCGTATTTGAAGGAAAGGGCACGTAGATTTCAGATGAAAAGACTCCGTCAATCACGCGCAAAATCCGTCGAATCCAAGATTCGACGCGTGACCAAGATCTCCATCAGCGAGGAAATCGCCAAGCAGATCATGGAACTGATCTCAAACGGCGACCTCAAGCCAGGGCAACATCTGCCTTCAGAACGGGAGCTGTGCATCAACTTCGGCGCCAGCCGTTCATCGCTGCGGGAAGCTCTGCGTTGCCTGTCGATTGTGGGTGTGTTGAATGCGCGCGTCGGAGAAGGGACCTCTGTCGCGGTTGATGGCGAGAAGTTTCTGCGGAAGATTATCGAATGGCGACTGATTACTGAGAGACACGACATCGAAAATCTGCTTGAAGTGCGCATAGCGCTGGAGGGCGTATCTGCCGCAAATACTGCTCTGCATGGAACCCCAGCACAAATCGAGAAACTGCACAAGTTGCTCGCGAAGATGAAGGCTGCTCTCAAAGATGAAAAGGCATTTGCCGCGCTCGATCTTGAGTTTCACATGTTGCTTGCGAACGCCTCCGGAAATACCCTCATCTCTGACTTGATCTCGTTAATTAGAAGTCAGCTGATGAAAGCTCTGCACAAGGTCCTACTTATTCCCCACGCATTACCGCTCTCGCACAAGGAACACACGGCCATTGTTGATGCAATTGAGCGCCATGATGCGGAAGCCGCGAGCAGTGCAATGCACACGCATCTTGAAGCACATCTTCGCCGTTACACTGACGCTACGGGAAGCACTGTTAGTGCGGAATCGAATGGATCCAAGGCTTCGAAGAATGGGCACAAACTAGCTCGTATCGCGAAGTAGAGAAAGAACGAAGCGATCCGCGTGCAGGTTCCATCTTGTCGTGCTTGCCTCTGCGGCGCGTCAGACTCCGCGGAGCCAGGTTCAGGGACTGCGCAAAGCCTTCCTCACAATCTAGTGGTCCAGCAGCGCGGCTGAAGGCCAGCCGCCCTTCCAGACAATCGTGGAGATTTGAAGCGAGGGCTTGCCGGTCTCGTGGTCGTAGGCGTGGAAAACGATCAGGTCCGGTTCGTTGTTCCGAAGCAGAATCGACTCGCCACCGGGGCCGAGCCAACGCTCGTTCGCAGAGAGCAGCGGGCTGCCGCCGCTCTGAAGCATGGGAACGCCGTCGCGGTCGAGATAGGGCCCGGTGATGGACTTCGAGCGTCCGACGACAGTCCGATAGGTGCTCTTCACTCCCCTGCAGCAGAGATCAAACGAAACGAATAGATAGTAGTAGCCCCCACGACGAACGATGAAGGGTGCTTCGACGGCTTGCCAGTTTCCTGGAAGGCCAGGAGGGTTCGGCTCCACATTGGCTGGCCGCGCACGGCTCGCAAGCGAGTACGTTGTGGTATCGGTTGTCGATAGCTTGCCTGTGGCGGCATCGAGCGAACGCATCTTGATACCCGTCCAAAAGCTGCCGAACGCGAGCCATGCGTGATGCGTGGCGTCTTCGATGTAATTCGGATCGATTGCGTTGTAGTCATCTGCCGCAATGGACTCCAGCACCAGGCCCTCGTCGTGCCAGCCATGCTGAGGACTGTTCGGATCAAGCGTCTGCGCTGTTGCCAGGGCAATGCCGGAAGTGTTCTTGCCGAAGAGCGAGTAGGCGTAATACAGATGGTACCTTCCGCCGGAGTAGGAGATATCCGGCGCCCAAAGGTCCCTTGTGCCCGGACTGCGCTGCTTTATCCATACAGGAACCGCTTCGAACACCTGGCCGCAATGGCGCCAGTGGATCAAGTCGCTGGAACAGCGGATTGCCAACTGGCCGCCAGCCGGTGATTTGCCCGTTGTAAATACGTAGTAGGTTTCACCCTCGCGGATCATGGATGGATCGTGCGCGCCCATGACGTCGCCTTCAACCTTGAGCGCTTCGGGATTCTTGGCTGCCTGCGCGGTTCCACCCCACAAGATGATTGCCGAGACTAGAGTTGGTGCGAAGATTCGAAGCCAGAAATGTCTGTTCATAACGACTTTCCTCAGGCGTGCGGGCACGCAACGCGACGGATGAAGGCAGGCATCGCCGAGTTGAACCACGTCATATCCTCGCGGCTGGAGTGGAGTTGACCCTGCGCCAGTTCTGCATTGGTGAGGCGCTATTTCGCCGCCACTTGCAACTGTGTTCGTAAACGAATATCAACCGACGACGAGCCGATCATTACGTCAAACATTCCCGGAGCCACAATGAATTTCTTGGTCACCACATCGTAGTAAGAGAGCTGCGACACAGGAAGTTTGAAGCTGACGTGCTTGGTTTCGCCGGCATCGAGGCTAACACGCTGGAAGCCGCGCAGGCGTTTCATTGGTTGCACGACATCCGACTTCACCTGGTGAATATACAACTGCGGGACTTCAGCACCTTTGCGTGCGCCGCTATTCTGTAGGTCGAAGGAGACTTCAACATCTCCGAAAAGACCCACCTTGCTCGCGGAGAGCTTCAGGTGACTGTATTTGAACTCTGTATAACTCAGGCCATGCCCGAAGGGATAAAGCGGCACTCCCTTGAAGTACATGTACGTGAATCCCTTTGTCACGTCGTATTCGTTCGGCGGAGGCACGCCATCGAGACTCTGGTAAACGGTGTAAGGCAGATGGCCGCCGGGGTTGTTGTCGCCAAACAGTGTCTGTGCAATGGCGGTTCCGGCAAACTCGCCCGGATACCACGCGTCGAGAATTGCAGGCAGGTGGTCGTTCGCCCAACTGGCCGCGATAGGGCCCGCATTCATCAGGACCAGAACCGTCTTCGGATTGGCACCATAGACAGCTTCCATCAGTTCTTCCTGGGCGCCAGTGAGGTTCAGGTCGCGGCGGTCGCGGCCTTCGGCTTCAACCCTGAGATTGGTTCCCAAAAAGAGGAATGCCACGTCCGACTTGCGCGCAAGCTCAACTGCGCGTGCTATGGCGGCTGCATCTCGCACTTCGGTGAAGCCAGCTCCCTGCTCGTAGCTGACTTGCACTCCCGGGCCCAGCAACTCTTTCAGTCCTTGCACTGGGCTGATCTTCTGTGTTGGCTTGCCGTAGTAGTTTCCAGTTTCGTAAGCATCGTCTCCGGCGGGCCCAATCGCTGCGACACTCTTGATCTCCTGCTTGTTGAGAGGGAGGAAATTTCTGCGATTCGAAAGCAACGTCATCGACTCAAGCGCCGTCTGCAGCGAGAGCTGCAAATGTTCGGGCGAGCGAATGACGCTGGCGGTGATCTTCGAATAGGGATTCATCTCCGGCGGGTCGAAGGCGCCGAGGCGGAACCCGACGCTCAGCACATGTGAAAGCGCTCGATTGACGTCGGCTTCGGTGAGCAGGCCGCGCTTCACCGCGAGTGGAATGTTCTTTTCATATTCCGCGTCGTCGGAGTCGCCTCCCGCTTTGATGGCCCAGGCCGTCGACTCCACCGGATCTTCGGTGATATGGTGCGTGCCGACGAGATTGTTCACTGCACCCAGATCGTCAGTGACAAAGCCCTTGAATCCCCACTGCCCGCGCAGGATGTCCGTAAGCAGATATTTGTTGATGGTATTCGGAGTTCCATTGATCGCGTTGTAAGAGGACATGACGGACTGTGCATGTGCCTCCATGATGGCGTCTTTCCAATGCGGCAGCCAGTATTCCATCAAGCTGCGTTCATCCACTTGTGCAGAAAGTCGTTGACGGTCGGTTTCGACGTTATTGACCGCGAAGTGCTTGACGGTCGCTGCAAGTTCCAGATAGTGCGGATCGTTTCCCTGAAGACCAGTGACGTAGGCGACTGCCATTCTTCCAGTCAGGTACGGGTCCTCACTGAAGACCTCTTGAATGCGGCCCCAGAGAGGATTGCGGCTGATATTGATGACTGGTGAACGGTAGACCAGGCCATGCTTGCTGCGCGGACCGTCGGCGCCGATGTTGTAAAGCGCCCGGCCCTCGTCGGCCATGGAATGAGTGATGGTGTTCACCAGCGGCGTGTCCCATGTTGCGCCCATGGCGATGGCTGCGGGAAATAGTGTCGTTGGTTCCTTTGACCAGACTCCATGAAGGGTCTGATTCCAGCCGCCCCAGGCGTTGATGCCGAGCCGAGGTATGCCCTTGTTGAGATGATTCAGTTGCTGCGCCTTCTCTTCGAGCGTCATGCGTCCAATGAGATCGGCGATCCGCACGTCCATTGGCTTGGAGGGGTCCCGAAAAACGGGCTGCGTGCTTGTCTGCGAAAGACAATTGCCTGCCAGACAAGCCAGAGAAATTACAAGTGCAACTACAGCCTTCATCGAGACCCTCCAGGCGATACGAGTATTAGTTATGCGAGCAATGGTTCTGAGAGTGGCGCAGTAACTACCACTTCAAATGCATGAGTGATGTGGCCTGCCTGGGCAGACTGGTGGCAATCGTTACCTTGCCATTGCTCACGTCAAGCCATTCAGGAGAAGTAAGAAGCTCCAATTGCCCTGCTGCTTTGAGTTGCGCATACTGCTCGGCAGTGGGAGATTGCGGAGAGCCCATCTTCTGCCAAACGCTGTAGGAATTGCTGTGCGATTGATCGATCCGGTAGTGCTCCAACAGTACCTTCTTCACCCCGACCGGAATCCCCGCGACCGTGACCTGCACATCTGCATCGGGAGCGGACACATCATCGTCATGGTAGTTCCACAGCATGACAGCCGCTTCGTGTGCCGCCTTGGTTGCAAAGGCGTCGACGTCTGGTGCTTGTCGCACACCTGCGCTCACAATGTCCTTGACCGGGACCTGCCCGGTGCTGCTCGCAGCCACGCGCTCGCCGGACATGAGACCGGCCATGCGGAACACGTTCAACACCGGCTTGTCGACTCCGTTCGTCGCCAGCGTGCGGAATCCCTCGAAGTAGTCCTTGCCCTCGAACTCGAACGACCAGGAGAGCATCGAGATCAGGTTCACCTTGGACGCATCCTCCAGGTCGATCAATGCCTTCATGGCCGTTGCCGTATACGAGGCATAGAGCGGCCCATTCCGATAGGCGTTTGCAGGATTCACCTTCATCGAACAGCCGGCGCAACCCTCGGGATCGGCCTCGCTCAGAATGATTGGAACATGAATAAACTTCGGGTATTTCGCAACAATTTGAAAACCATTTTCAGCTGACTTCATTTCGTCCGAGAGACCCATGCGCACATGTCCATCGACGAGAGCTGGCCGACCCTTGGGATGGAACGAGATGAAGTCGAGCGGTACCGGCTGGCCGTCTGCCGCGCTCTTGTCGTTCTGGCAATGCTTCAGAAAGTCATTCAGAAAGGTGGAGGCTTTTCCGTTTGCGGGTCCGGTGCTCGCCGGTCCGCCAACAATTGCGTTGGGCAGTGCAGCGCGGACTCCCGCCACCGCATAGTCATAGAGCTTGAAGTACTCGGCCGGGGTTCCGTGCCAGTACATAATGTCTGGCTCGTTCCACACCTCGAAGTACCAGGTGCTCACCTGCTCCCGCCCGTAGCGCTGAACAAGGTGCTCAGTGTACTTGCGCGCCAACTCGCCCCACATCTTGTAGTCCTTGGGCGGATTGTTGACCGATCCTCCCATGGTGGGCTTGGGATAGTGAAGCTGATATTCGGTGATTGCGGGGACCGTCGCTGCAAGATCCTTCGGCATAAAGCCAAGTTCCACCATCGGCCGCACACCGGCATTCTTGTATGCGTCGAATGTCTGGTCGGTGATGGTGAAGTCATAGACCGGCTTGCCATTCTGATCGAGGGTGAAGACGTTAGACGAACTCCACTTGAGTTCAGGAACTCCGTTACCCGACGTGAGAAGATGATGGGCGCGGATGTATACCGGCGCTGGGCTCAGGTCGTGCAACTCCTTCATCAGCTGCGTGCCATATTTCATAGCACCGTAGTTTGATTCGTCGAAACCGAACCAGCTGTAGATCGGCTTGTAGGCGCCCTGCGGCTTCGACAATTCCACATTCACGCTTACCTGTGTTTGTGCATGGCACGCGATCGCTAAAATGGCAGAGCTCAAAATGCATCCAAACTTACGCATTTTCATTCCTATTTCTCCCTGGAGCGAGATTATGGCTGCCGCGTTGAACTGTAGTTGGCGGCCGTCACTTCTCCTATCATTGGTTAGATAGTTGATTAGTTAGTCGTTCTCACTGCCTGCAAGCGCAAATCCGTTCATCTCTGCACGGTGGCGTAATTGCCGTCCGACGCTCGCGTAGTTAGTTCGCTGGCAGGCCATTGGCCGGCCGTTGTTACTGTGAAGCTGCCCTTGTCGCGGATATCGTCCGAAGAGCTTCCGACCAGAACGTCAAACGCCCCCGGATTCACCACGAACGCTCGCTTGTGTGTGTCCCAAAACGATAGCTGCTCAACGGGCAGCGAGAAATTCACGGACTTCTTTTCTCCAGGGTTCAGGCTGATGCGCTCAAAGCCTTGCAACTGTTCTTTCGGTTGACTCGCGCCGGAGTCGTTGTTGTGTACATATAACTGCACCACTTCATCGCCGGCGCGAGTGCCGGAGTTCTGGACGTCCACACTCACTTGTACGGAACCATCACTCGCAATCTGGGCGGATGAGATTTTTAGATTGCTGTAATCAAAGGTCGTATAGCTCAGCCCGCGGCCGAACGCGAAGACGGGCTTTGCGTCGAGGTACATATACGTAAATCCTTTGCTTATGTCGTATTCGGTCATGGGAGGAAGGTTTCGCTCAGAGGCGTACACGGTATAAGGCAGTCTGCCGCTTGGGTTGTAGTCGCCGAATAACACGTCGGCAATGGCAGTTCCGCCTTCCTCCCCGGCCCAGAACATATCGAGGACGGTGGGGAAGCTCATGGCTTGTGAGCGCTGTCCTCCTCCTGCATAAGGTGGTGCAAGCGAGATTGGGCCACCGTTGAGCAGGACAATCACTGTCTTCGGATTGGCTTCCATAACCTTTTGCACCAGCGTCAACTGAACCGGTGGCAGGTTGAGGAATTCGCGGTCTAGCCCTTCCCGTTCCAGCAACTGATTGGTCCCCACGAACAGGATCGCTACGTCCGCTTGCTTTGCTGCCGAAACTGCCTCGGCGACGCTGGCTTCAGAATTGTCGGTTTCCATAATCCCGCTTCCGCGAGCGTAAAGTACTTTGGTTCCCTGTCCGACTTTCGCCTGAATGCCTTCAAGCGGTTTGACAAATTTCGAATACTGTCCCGTGTAGTTAGGCCCTGTCTGCGCATAATCGGCGAACGGTCCAATTACCGCGACGGATTGAATCTTGCTCTTGTCCAGCGGTAAAAGGTGCTTCTCGTTCGACAGCAGAACGATCGATTCCTGTGCGGTGCGTAACGCTAACTTCCTGTGCGCGGGCGAGTCAATTACATCCGCAGCAAGCTTGCTGTAAGGGACCATCTCCGGTGGATCGAACTCTCCAAGGCGAAAGCGCACATTCAACACTCTGCGCAATGACTGGTCAATATCCTTTTCTGTCAGGAGACCTTGCGCAAGCGCCTTCGGCAGCGCCACCGCGTATGAGCCATCATCAAGATCGCTGCCCGCAAGAATGGTTTTTGCAGATGCTATTTCGAGAGTCGGGTACTTTTTGTAGGCACTCACAAGATTCTGCACCGCTCCGCTATCGGGAACCACGAAACCATCGAACTTCCATTCATCGCGCAGGATATCGGTAAGCAGGAGTTTGTTCTCAACGTTTGGCATGCCGTTGATGCCGTTGTATGAGGACATGATGGAAACTGCTTTTCCAGCCATGATGCCTGCTTTGAATTGCGGCATGTAAAAGTCGCGCATCATGCGGTCGCTCACCTGATCGTTGCCGGTCTTGATGCGGTCTCTTTCATCGTCATATGCGGCATAGTGCTTGAGCGTGGCTGCCAGCTCCAGATATTTCGGGTCGTTCCCCTGCGTTCCCTGCACGTAGGCTACGGTGATGCGCGATGCGAGCAGTGGGTCCTCGCCGAATGTCTCCCAGATCCTGCCCCAGCGGGGATCGCGGTCCATGTTGATTACCGGTGAGCGATAGACGAGCCCGTTGTGCGCGATTCTTTTTCCATCCGCGGTAACTGTGACGGCCATGCCGCGGATTTGCGGTTCAACGGTGCCGGGGACTGTGTGCCAGTAGTTATAAACAGCCCTGCCCTCGTCGGCAATCGCACTTGCTACATCGTGGACCAATGCAGGATCAAAGGTTGCCGCCATGCTGATGGGAACCGGGAACATGGTTGTCGGTTGGCTCCACACGATTCCATGCAGACTTTGATTCCAGCCATTCATCGCCGGTATCTTCAACCGCTCGATGGCCGGAGCAGTTGTACTCAGCAGCGAAGTTTTCTCAGCCGGAGTGAGTTGATGAATCAGGTCATCGACCCGTTTGTCGATCGGCTGAGTTGGATCAAGATAAATGGATTGCGCGCATGCCCACAATGGAAGGCCGAACAAGATTGCCGTTATGACCGAAGCAGCTTTCTTCATTGTCTTGTCTCCTGAAAAGCAAGCTTTTTGATCCTGTGACTGCGCAAGGTCAACTTGAAGGTATGAGTGTCGATCAAAGAATCTGTGCCGCCGCCTGGATAGCAGCGGCACAGATCGGAATCACAGCAGGTGAAGGATGAGTTATTGTCCCTTCCAGTTAGAAATCGTACTTCAGCGCGAATTGGATATCGCGGGAAGGAATGGACGTTGAAGTTATCGCGCAGCACGTCGAAGACGTGATGGTGGCGCCGGGTGCGTTGAAGCTGGTTGTGTTGGAAATGTTGAAGGCTTCAGCACGGAACGACAGCTTGGTTTCGCCAGGCAGATCGAAGTTCTTGAAGAAAGATGCATCGAACTGTCTGCGCATGTCAGACCGCAAAGTGTTTGCACGCACGTTGCCATAGGTAAATGCCGACGCGGCGACATACCGGGTCGGATCAAACCATTTGGTCAGCGACTTGGTGAATGTCGACGATCCCCCCGCCGGATTTACATTGGGCCGCTGCGACCCAACGCCAGTGTTGGCCACGTCGGATCCGACCACTGGTGTATAGGGGGTTCCGCTGCGGAGAATGGTGATGGTTTGCACCTGCCACCCGCCCAGGATCGCGTTGGTGACACCGTTCGAGCTGGAAAGGAACTGCCTGCCCTTGCCAACCGGGATCATATAGGTGCCGCTGATGGCCAGGTTCTGTGGAATATCGTATGGAGAGTAAGTGTGTTCGTAACCTGAATTCCCACCCACTTGCGGGGTTTGAGCCGACTGCAGGAACTTCGACCAGGTATACGAGACCAGTGCGGACAAGCCGTTACTCATCCGATGCTGAACCTTAGTCTGGAGCGACTGGTACGTGGCCCCTGTGTCCTGCGACTGCATCGCGATGGGACCCCAGAGTGGGTACGGCCGACGACCCTGGATTGCACCCGCCCCCGGTGTCGGATCATTGAAGTCGTCCGTCGCCTGAAGATGGAGAGCATGGTTGGCAACGTACGCAATCTCGAAGAGGGTCTTCGGGGAGAGCTCACGTTCAACCGCCAGGCTCCAGTGATCGTTCTCGCCCATCTTCAAATGTGTGAGAGTGGGGTTGAGCGAGGGAGTTGTCGTTGCCGAGCCAAGCACTGAGCCCCCGAAGAAGTTGGCAATGGTGCGCGTGGGAACAACGTTAGCCGTCTGGTTCACCGTCTCGGAAAGCAGGAACGGCAAAATGTTGCGGTTGACTCGGCCGCTGGTTCCCTCCGGCTCGTAGTACATGCCGAAGCCGCCGCGAACGACGGTCTTCTCAATTGGCCGCCAGGCGAAGCCGACGCGCGGTCCGAATTGCAGTTTGTCGGTGTAGGTGAGGTTATACGGCAGCCCCACGTCGCTCGTAGTCTGTACATATTGCCCGAAGAACTGCATCGCTGTTGGAGCCGCAAATTGCGACGCCGTATTCACCTTGCTGTTGTGGCTCGCAACAATGATGGGCTTTGTCTTAGTGGGATCAAATGTGCCGAGCTGCCCCAGGTAGCCTTCCAGCCATGGAGTGTACTCGTACCGAAGACCGATGTTTACGGTCAGTTTGTCACTGACGTGGATGTCATCCTGGGCGAAGAACTGCTTGTACCAGCCCTGTCCGCCAAAGTTGGCGCCGGGATAAGCACGAGCCACTGACGCAGGATAGCCGAGCAGAAAATCTGCAAAGGCATCACCACCTTTGGTGGCGCCGCCAGGATTCTGAGTCACAACTCCCGTGAAGCCGAAGTTGCCGGCATAGGTGGCGCTGTCATAGCCGAGCCACTGATAGTAACGGATGAGAACTCCGAACTTAAGCGACTGACGGCCCTTCAGAATCGTGAAGGTGTCGGCCGGTTCCAACACCCGACGATCCTGCGACTTGGGCCGCTGATCGAAGGTGGAACCTTGAAGCACATTGTAGCCGCTCCATGAGTAGTCGGGGAAGGAGCTTCCAGTGTCTGGACGCGCCAGTCCCGCAAATCCCCCAATGCCATTGGCCGCGTTAAAGTCGGTTCCCTGAAGGAATGCGGAGAGCCGAACGTGGCTCGGCATGCCGTGCACGCGGAAGTCCTGAACCATGTTGTTGCCAATGTTCGTAATCAGGCCGATGGCGAGATCATAGCCGTTGGAGGTCAACGAGGCAGTCTTCAGCAACGGTGCAAAGTTGGGGTCTGTTTCGCGCTGGTTAATGTATGTCAAACGGCCGAAGAGCCGGTTGCGTGAATTGACTTGATGGTCAATTCGTATGGTGAATTGATCCCAGTCAATCGCCTGCGATGGAACCGCCTGAAAGCTCGTTGCGCTGGCGTTTCCGGTCGGGTAGTACGCCATGATTGCCTTGGCCTGCGCCGAAATCAATCCGGGGCAGATCACATTCAGAACGCCGTTGCAACTGATCTGCTGGCGTGTGGTTACGCCTCCTGCAGTTGTCGTCGTCGAAGGATCGTAAATCTTATTCAAATTCGACGCGCTGAAATCGCCCAAACGCTGCGCGGCTGTGGGCACTGTTCCGCTCTCCACCAGTCCCTGGCGCAACCGCTGTGCCTCGAAGTCGACAAAGAAGAATGTTCTGTCTCTGCCGCTGTAGAGATGCCCCAGTGCGAACGGCCCGCCGACGTCGCCACCGAACTGGTTGCGCTTCAAAATGGCGCGGTTGAGCGAGAAGAAGTTGCGAGCATCCAATTTCTCGTTGCGGATGTACTCGAACACTCCGCCGTGGAAGCTGTTGGTTCCCGCTTTGGTAGTTGCGTTGAAGCCAGGGCCGCCGCGATTGTATTCGGCGGAGTAGGCATTCTGTTGCACGCTGAACTCCTGCAGAGCATCGATAGACGTCTGCATGAATGTTCCGCCCTGGTGCTGCTCGGTCACGTCCACGCCGTCGAGCAGGAACGATGTCGCAAATCCGTGAACACCGCTGATGGTATTGCCGTTGACGATCTCGGGGCGGATAGCCAGGGAGTTACCCGTGGCCGGCAGGAGCGCTGCGCCCGGTGTGAGCTCTGCCAACTGAAAGTAGCCGCGCCCATTGAGCGGAAGGTCCGTGAGCTGTTGGTTCGAAACCACCGTTCCGATTGTGGCCGAATCCGTGGCGATCAGAGGAATTTCCGTCGTGACCTGGACCGTCTCCGTTGATGCACCCACCTTCAATGCGAGGTCTTCGCGAACGATTTGACCTACCTGCACTTCGATGGTCGACGTGTTGGTCGTTTGAAAGCCCGGGGCAGTAACACTGAGCTTGTACTGACCTGCCTCCACCGGCGTGATCACAAAGTCTCCACTCGAGCTGGTTGTTGCTGTCTGCACAATGTTTGTGCCCACATTGGTCGCCTTCACCGTTGCGTTCGGGACAACTGCACCCTGCGCATCGGAAATGCTACCAACAAATCTTCCTGTCTCTACCTGACCAAAAGCGGGGATTCCCACTGCCACAAACAGCGCCAGCAGCACCACCGCCTGGATTCTTGCAAGAATTCCGTACTTCTTCATCCTGTGCCTCCTGTCATCTGTGAATCGACTGAACTTCCTTGTCGCTCTTCCTTTGCGCCCTGCATCCTGCGGATTCTGCAGAATTGGCAGGCCTAAGAAGAAACGCTGTGTCATGTCAACCTCCCTGGCAAATACATCAACCTTGTTGAGAGCTATGTATTGAGGAGAGGGGCCTCAGTAAACCTTTTCTGGAATTTCACTCGACCATCCGTTCTCCTTTGTCGCTGAGGAGCATGGCCGGCCCACAGCGGCTGGTTTGAGTTGTCCATGAGAGGTGAGGGGCGGTTTGCCCTGCTCCTCCCTCTTGAGACACAATCCGGCGGAGTACGTTACGGAGTGCGTCTTTGTGTCGATAGTTCATTTCTGCTCCACTGCTTGGGTTGCTGAAATCGAAAAGAGCAAAAACTCCTAATTCTTCGCTGGGGGCTTCGGTGCCATGTCCTCGATAAAAGTCACAATCGCCGAGTGATCCAGATCGCCGCTGCCGCGATTTATCAGCGCGATCAGCATCTGCTGCACAAGACTTGTCATGGGCAACGCAGATTCTTGACACTTGCTTCTCCTCTTCCATTTCGAGCTACGCCGTCAGCGCGTTGCGGCACTAAACCAAGCCAGACCTTCTGTGGTTTTGCCGGCGGGGCGATACTCGCAGCCAAGCCATCCTTGATAGCCGATCTCATCGAGGACGCGGTAGAGATACTCATAGCGAACTTCGCCTGTATCCGGCTCGTGACGCTCAGGGCATCCGGCAATCTGAATGTGGCCGCACTCGGCTGCATAGCGCTTGAGGCAGGTGGCAAGATCTCCCTCCATCACCTGCATGTGATAGAGATCCATCTGCATCTTCAGGTTGGGCGCACCCACGGCTTCGCAGATCGCATGAGAGTCTTTTTGCGTGGAAACAATAAAGCCAGGCATATCCCGCGTGTTGATTGCTTCAAGAAGCAGCGTGATGTTTTTCGCAGCGAGCTTTTCCGCCGCGTACTTAAGATTTGCGATGAGCGTGGTGCGGCAAGCGGCAGCGTCCGCTCCAGCCGGAGCGATGCCGGCCATGGCGTGAAGCCTGGGCGTTCCAAGATGTTCTGCATAGAGGAGAGCCTTATCCACCCCTTCGCGGAATTCCTGCTCGCGCCCGGGAAGCGCCGTGATGCCGCGCTCGCCCGCGCCCCAGTTGCCGGCCGGCATATTGAACAGTACTGCCTGCGTTCCGGCAGCCTTGGCCTTTGCCGCTACTTCTTCAGGCGAGTACTCGTACGGAAATAGAAACTCCACTGCCGTAAATCCTGCCGCCGCTGCTGCTTTGAAACGGTCGAGGAAAGGCACCTCATTGAACATCATTGATAGGTTTGCTGCAAATCGAGGCATTCTACTTCCTCTCCCTTCTTTGTGAAGTGGGCCATAATGTCAGCGCCCTGGGTGACCACTCCGATGCGCGCCTTGCTGCCGTGTCTCGCCAGAGCTGCCGTCAGAGCTTCGTTGAAATCAGTTGTTGACGTGATTCCGATCTTGCGCGCCTCTACGTCCGAAACTCCGTCCGACACAAGCGCGACATTGATACGTTTGCGCGTCTGGTCGAAGGCAAGATAGGTTGCCGCTGCGACCTCGTCCTTTACCTTTCCTTCATTCACCAACGCCATCACCTCGTCGCCAGGTGTAGTGCCGAAATCAACGAGCTGTGTATGATCCGGCGCAATCCCTTCCGGCGCAGGAATCAGGAGGATGAGCGTCCCTCCATCCTTGACCAGCATTCCGCAGTTGTTCACCGGCTTGAAGCCCTGCCACAAATCGCGATCGGCCGGATGCGAGCTGGCGACCACGATGTCCGCCTTCTCTTCGAGTTCAATGGTGTAGATGGGACGTGCAATATCTACGCCGGCGCGATGCGCCTTCACCACGTCACCGGCCACGATGCCCGCGACCGCGCCCCCTGCATCGAGCACGACATTCACGATGAACTTGAGGCCGGATTGGATGGCGATGGTCTCCATCTCCTTACGGACCTCGTTGTCCACGTTGCCCAGAATCTCGTACACGCGTGGGCCGGCAATCAAATGCGTTCTTCCTGTGGTGATGGCGCTAGTAACACCAGGCTGCACCATTTTGGCTCCGCCCGCATAGCCCGCATACATGTGAGGAATAATGTTGCCGATCGCAATCGTAATAGGGCTCTCGAGATAGCGGCGGCTCACATGGATCGGAATCCCTAGAGGCGTCACGCCGAGATCGACAAAGTCCTTGGGATCGTGGGAGAGGTTGGTTACGGGGATGCGATGCAGAACAGCTTCGCTCACACGTTCGGCAATTTCCTTGTGCTCCATCCTGCGATGAGTTCCGAGGGCGATCATCGCCGAGATTTCGCTGTCCGGAACTCCGGCAGAATTCAACTCATCGAGCAGAATGGGCAAGATAAGTTTTTGCGGAGTGCTGCGCGTGCTGTCGTCCACCAGCAGCAGCGTGCGTTTGCCGTGGCGCGCAACCAGCTCTGCGAGCGTCGGGGAGCCAATGGGATTCCGGATTGCGTGGCGCACCGCGGCTTCAATGTCCGGAATCGGAGGCGCGTGCCGCGGCCCTTCGATCCATGCGAGATTCTCTTCGGGAATCTCGACGGTCCGTTCTTCGTGCCCGTAGGGGAGTGTAACGCACTTCATCATTTGAAGACCTCACTGGTTTCATGGTCTGCGGTTGCCTGTTTACGCGCGGTTGCGCGCTGCGCGGCGGCCACGACCGCTTCCACGCTCATGCCGTACTTGTCGAGCAAATCTGCGTACGGCCCCGATTCAGTAAAGGTGTCGTTCACGCCGACGCGCTCAAGTGGAACGGGCGAGCACTGCGACAAACACTCGGCCACCGCACCGCCAAGGCCGCCGATAATGGAGTGCTCTTCCGCCGTAACAATCGCGCCCGTCTCTTGTGCGCAGCGCACGACCAGGTCGGTGTCCAGCGGCTTGATGGTGTGCATCTCGACAACGCGAAGGCGGATGCCCTCTTTTGCGAGCAACCGAGCCGCTTCGATCGAGCGGGCAACCATTACGCCGCACGCAATCACCGTGGCGTCTTCGCCGTCCATGAGCGTGATTCCTTTTCCGATCACCGGTTCGTAGGCTTCGGTGAAGATCTCCGGCAGTTCATTGCGGCAGAGCCTGAAGTAGACCGGCCCATTCCATGCAACAATCTGCGGCAGAAGTTTTTTCACCGCGAGTGAATCGGCAGGAACGACGACCGTCATCCTGGGTAGACTGCGCATGATGGCGAGATCGGAAACGGTTTGGTGCGTCGGGCCGTCGAACGAGTCCGAGAGCCCCGCGTAGGCCCCTGCCAGCTTGACGTTGGCTCCGCCATAGCAGAGATGCGTGCGCACCATCTCCAATGCGCGCGTAGCAAACAGGAAGGCGAATGTATTGGCGATGGGAATCTTGCCGCTATTGGCCAGGCCGACTGCTACATCCACCAGCGCCGGCTCAGCGATGCCCACATTGATAAAGCGCTTGGGATAGGCGGCTTCAAACATGTAGCTGAAATCAGAGCTCTGCACGTCCGCGCTGAGCACAACAACATCGTCGCGTTGAGCACCCAACTGAACCAGTGCTTCCCCGTACGCCTTACGAACAGGCGTGGGGTCGCCGAAAGAATTTCGAATCACGCTCTCCATTCGTTTGTCCTTTCTTCCAACTCCGCCAGTGCGGTCTGGAACTGCTTGTCGTCTGGAATGCCGCCGTGCCAGGCGGGCTGGTTCTCCATAAAGCTCACACCCTTGCCCTTTGTGGTGCGGGCGATAATGACCACCGGACGTCCGTGGATTTCGTTTGCACGATCCAGCGCATTCAGAATCTCTGCTACGTTGTGACCGTGAATCTCGATGACATGCCAGTTGAACGAAGCCCACTTATCAGCGATCGGTTCTGTGGGCATCACGTGGTGCGTGGTCCCTGTCTGCTGCACGCCGTTGTAGTCCACAATGACCGTAAGGTTATCGAGGCCGAACTTGGCGCCAACCATGAGGCCTTCCCAGATGACACCGCTATTCAGTTCGCCATCACCCAGGATGGCGTAGATGTTGCGGCTGGAACCATCCATGCGCGCGGATAGTGCCATACCAGATGCAATGGCCACGCCATGTCCCAACGGTCCCGCAGCCACTTCCACGCCCGGCGTCTTCTGCGGTTCGGGATGGCCCTGCAGGCGGCTGTTCAGCGCGCGGAAGGTGGGCAGTTCGTCAACCGGAAAGAACCCGCGATGCGCAAGGCACGTATAGAGCATGGCGCAGGCATGTCCCTTGGAAAAGACGAGGCGGTCTCGATCTTCCCATTTGGGATTGGCAGGATCGATCCGAAGCTGATGAAAGTAGAGGCAAGTGAGAATCTCCGCAATGGAGAACGCTCCGCCAATGTGGCCGGACTTGCTGCCGTACACCATGCGCAGCACCTGGACGCGGTATTCGTACGCGCGACGGGAGAGATCGGCGATCATCTCAGCCGTGTGCGGCGCGCCATACGGATAGACGCGGGCCGGCGTTGCCTGATCTGTTAGAGACGCGATCATGCGTGTACCTCCGGAGCAACGTTGCCATAGAGCTTACGGCGAATGCAGTCAAAACCAGTGGTGCCGCTGTTGTAGACGGGTACTGCGGTCTTACCCAGCAAGGGCTCCAGCGCGGACATGGAGAGCTGTGCGAGCACGATGGAATCGACTTTGCCGGAGAGCTTGTCGATTTCCTCGAGCAAAATGTTGTTGTGGGTATCCTTGTCGCCCTTTTGAATGGCCGCAAACGCCTCGGGGCGCATCACGGTTGTGATATCCACCGGCAATCCTTTTTCAGCCGCGACAATGCGCAACAAACGTTCAGACGAAGGCACGGTGGTGGCCAGCGTCGCCAGCAGTCCTACGCGACGGCCTTGTGCAACAGCAAGCTCCATCATGGGGCGATCGATCTGCATGATCGGGATATCGATCATGGGGCGCGCCAGCTCGGCGGCATAGTTGAAGGTGGAGCAGGCCAGAAGAATCAGCTCGACGCCAGACTCCTGCAGGTTGTGCGCGTACTGCGCGAACTTGAAGTAGTTGTTCTTCGGAATTACGCCGACGCCTGCGGCAATATTGTCGCGCTGAATGGTGTCGTCGCAGAGGTGCATTACCTCGACGTCGGGAATATAGCGCTCGAGAAATGGCTGCATGGCGCGAATGGTGAGATGAACCGCATGAATGATGCCGATAGTCTTTGTTTGCTTTTCCATATTCGTATCTCCTATGTCGTTATTAAGTTTCAGGCTGCGACGAAACGGGCCGCCTTGGACTTGAAGTCGATTGGGCCAACGACGCGAATCGTCAGCAGGATGACGCAGAACCCTATCAGGTGCAGAACGCTGACACATGCGAACACGGGTCCGTAACCAAATCCGTGATCGAGCAGCAATCCGACCACAAGGCCAAAAACAATGCCGCCCATCGCTCCGCCAAAGCCAACCAGCCCGGCAAACGAGCCCACCACGCTGGAGGGAACAAGGTCAGAAGGCAAAGTCATCACCAGCGTGGACCACGATTGCTGACCGGCAAAGGCGATGCTGAAAAGAACAATCACCAGTTCTACGGGAGAGTGCATCACCAGAAGAATTGAAGGCATTACACCGGCGCTGACGCCAAGCGCAATCTTGCGCGACATGTTGAGCGAGAAGCCGCGCTGGATCAACCGGCTTGAGAACCAGCCTCCCAGCAAGCTTCCCACGCCTGCGGCCGCGTAAGGAATCCAGGCGAAATAGCCAACTTGCTTGGTATCGAAATGGTGAACGTCATACAGATATTTGGGCAGCCAGAAGATGTAGAAGTACCAAGCGGCATCGCTGAGGAACTTTGCGAAGACCAGACCCGAAACTTGTGGATAGCGGAACAGATCGATCCAGCGAATCTTCGCGCCACTCTCCACCTTCGGCACGAGCACTTCGGCAAGCTCCTGCCGCTCCCCTGGACTCAGGCGCGAATGCGACGCAGCAGGCTGGTAGTCGCGGATCCACCAGAGGGTCCAAACCAATCCGACTGCGCCAGCCAGAAAGAAGACCCAGCGCCAACTGAGGTGCGCCAGCGTAAGGGCAATCAAGGGAGGAGCTGCTACAGCACCAACAGCAGTGCCGGCGTTCATCATGCCCATCGCGGTAGAGCGCTCGTGTGTGGGAAACCACTCGGCCATCGCCTTGGTCGCGGCCGGAAACCCTCCGCCCTCGCCCATCCCCAGCAGGAACAGGCAAACGGCCAGCATCGGGACACTGGTAGCCAGCCCCTGGCTCGCGCAAGCCAGCGACCACCACAGCATGATCAGCAAAAATCCCTTGCGCGTCCCCAAAACATCGATAAGCTTTCCGCTGCCGGCGTACATCAGAGCGTATGCAGCGAGGAACGCCGCCTGCAGATGAGAGAACTGCGTATTCGTGACGGGAATCTCCCGCTGGATGGCCCGGATCGCTATGGGAAGCGTCTGCCGGTCGAAATAGCTGATCGCTATTGCAGCCGTGATCAGTAAGGCCATCTTCCAACGCAGTACTTTATTCATGGTGCCGACTCGTGTAAAACAGATTGTTGACCCTTTAAGTACGGGTGTGGGAAGCGAGACAGACACCACAATGCCCAACGACACAAATTGACTGCGACGGTCTCCAAGCTGAGCAATCTAAACCCGATTACCAGAGACCTGAGGCTTCCCAGTTGCTAAGATCGCTGGGCTGGCCTATAAACATCAGACAGCCTGATGTGCTGATGTTCTAGCCAGCGAACTATAATCAAGGCAGGGTAACCATGTCAACGCTTAAACCGGTTTCCAGAGTCACATTGGGAGAGCAGGTTGCGGCCCAGCTCTCGGATCAAATCGCCGAGGGCAGGTGGAAGCCCGGCGAAAAGCTGCCTTCCGAAGCGGAACTTTGCTTTGCATTGAATATCGGCCGGTCCACGCTGCGCGAGGCGCTGAAATCCCTGGCATTCGTGGGTATGGTGCAGATGCGACCCGGCGAGGGAACCTATGTTATTGAAGGATCAGTACTTTTGATCGAACGAATCATGGCAAAGGGGCTTCTGAAGACCGATAAGGAACTCCAGGATGTTGGCGAGGCCCGCCTCCTTATTGAGGGCGAAACTGCGGCGTTGGCTGCTGAGCGCGCAGACACCAACGACTTGCAGCAGCTGGACTCGCTGATGGAAGAAATGACGCAGAGTCTGAACGGCCGGGGACGCGATTTTGTCGATCTGGACGTCGAATTCCACCTTACGATCGCCCAATGCGCCAAGAACCAGATGCTGTTTGAGTTGCTGACCCCGATTCGCGGCGTCCTTAAGGAGTGGATCAGCAAGTCGCAGGAGTTGCCCGGAATCAAGGAAAACGCACATGGGCAGCACGCAAAGATCCTTGCCGCAGTGCGAAGCCGCGAGCCGGAAAAGGCAAGGCACGCCATGCGGACTCATCTGCAGACGTGCGAAAAAATGTTCAGCCTGCTGGGCAGAATCTCTGTCAATAAGGAACACGTTGAAGTTTGACAGTTCCGATCCGATCAATGCCTGACAGCGTTACGGGCTCTGCAGTCGGGCAACGGGACATTGCAATCAGTGGTCCGAAAGCAGACGTGGAGCGGATCCCTTGACGACTCTGCAACCGAAACTGATTGCTGACATCTGTTAGCTCATAACTGGTTTCGCCGGCACCGGTGGCGAAGTGGCTAGAGCGCTTTCGGCCGGGGTGTTTACAGTTGCGATGGATGTCAGTGGTCTCCCACCCTTTGTGCAAAGAACGCACAAAGGATGGGGCACCCGAAGTTGTGTTAACACTCAACTCGAAAATGCTATAACGCGCAGGTCTGCAAAACCTGTATACGCGGGTTCGATCCCCGCCCGGTGCTGCAAAATCAAAGGCCGCGCCAATCCCTGGCGGGAGCGCGGCCTTTGTACTTTTGCATTCAGCTCTTGTGGATTGAATGCGCAATATGGGATCAGCGAGGAATCAGCGATCGTGGCAGGCGCGTCTTAGCCCGATCAAGAAACAACCGCATGCGCAAAGCCTCCGCGCGTTGCGTGGCCACCAGGCGCATCTGTCTGCGAATATGGTCGCCATTCTCGAGCAGCGCCGCGAATGCCTCGTCGCTCGTGGCATCCGTTTCCAATCGCGCAATCCTTTCCTCTATGGTGCGTTGAAACCGCGGGCTGATTTCATAGGATTCATTGGCGGCGAAATTGGCGTCCATGGCAGGCTCCTCGATGCAGGATTTTCTGAGGCTGAAGAGTTTTTTTGGGGACCGGCCTCAAGTATTTCCCACTGGCGCCGATATTAACGAAGACCCATGAGAGGCGCCAGATTACGAAGTTGCAGGACTTAGGTAATGGTTTGTCCTAAAACGGGGCAGGGGCGGGATTTAGCTCCGCCCCTGCCGCTTTTCCTTTACTGGTTTGTCCCGCGCTGCACCAGTCGACCGCTCTTTGCCACCGCATCGCGCTATAAAAATACCAGCTAAAATTGCGGCGCCACGGCGTAATAGCCCTTGCGGACCTGCACCTTCATTCCATCGCCCTGGCATTGCACCGCAAGGTGCCGGAAGGTTCCGTCCAACTTGGCGTTGCTGGGCGTATAGCTGGCCACATACTGGGTGCGGAGTTCGTCTTCGATCTGCTGGAAGGCGGCTTCAAGTTTCTTTCCGTTGTTGCCTACATCGATCAGGCGGCCGCCAGTCTCATCTGACAGCCTCTTCGCAGCCGAGTAACCGCTATAGCCAAAGCTGAATCCGCCATAGAACCCGCGGTCGGCAATCAAAATCACGTAAATAATCACGTTGGATTTCTGCGCCGCCGCGACCGCCTCGCCAATCTTGGTGCGGCTGCCCTGATCCTCACCATCGGTCAGGATGATCATTGCCTTGCGGCCGCTCTCCTGGTTCAGCTTTTCGTTGGCGGCAAGGTTGACCGCGTCGTAGAGCAGTGTCCCCTTGGGATCTCCTACGGTGGGAACAGTCCCTCCGCCGGCTCCGGGAATGCCCGCCCCTCCGTTGCCGCCCGCGGTGTTGATTTCTGCCTTGCTCATGGCCCGCGCCAGCTGCCGCGGATTGTTGGTGAAGTCTTGCAGCAGGTCAACATCCACATCAAACGAGACCAGAAACGCTTCATCTTTCGACTTCAGCACGCGCTGAAGAAACTGGGCGCCGGCATCCTGCTCCAATGGCAACACCTGCTGTTGGCTGCCCGACGTGTCCAGCAGTATGCCCAGTGTCAACGGCTGATTGGTTTCGGCCACAAAGCTTTTCAGCGTCTGCGGCACCTTGTCTTCCAGCACCGTGCAGTCGTTCCTGGTGAGGTGCGGAACCAGTTGCCCGCTCTTGTCTTTAACGGTAAAGAACAGGTCCACCAGGTTCACGTTCATTTTGAGAGTTGCCACCGCGGTCTCATCGGCTGCCTGAGCCGGAGCCGTGCTTATCGGGGGCGCGTCGGGCGAGGGAGCAAGTTGAGCCCATCCCGCCGCGGAGACGCCCGGCAGACTGAGAAACAGAACGGCAACTCCAAATCGAACGCTCATGCTGCTCATATAGACGGAAATAGTTCTCCTAAGAGAGCATACCCGAACTCTTTCTGCGCTGGCGGGCAACCAGCGCAGCTCTGGCGCGTCTGATACTCTGACAGGTGCAGCCCTGCTGGCTGGCCAGGCCAGTGCGGACCGCGTCCGCCGGTCGCTCAACAGCAGGATGCGTCGGTCTGGGAGGACGGATATACCTGTGAAGCTCAGTTCTACAGCAATCGCGCTGACGGCGCTCCTCGGTTCAACCCTGTATCTGAGCCCGCGGGCTTTGCCTCAAACGCAGCAGTCAACAGTACCCGATGCCCCAGCACCCCAGGCGGCTCCGTCGCTGTCGGACATGGGCCCCATTACTCCCGGCAAGGGGGCCACGGACACGCCCGCTGATTCTTCGACATCAGGGCCCACTTCGTCTTCGACCACTCAAGATCAGCAACGCCCGGCGCCTCCCACCCCGCCGCCGTCGAGCCAGCCGCCATCGAGCCAGGGCAAGGATGATGTCCAGACCGTACCTGCTGAGGAAGGCGCTGCCGCACTCACCAAGTACGTCGTGAATGTGAACTTTGTCGAGGTCCCGGTCACCGTGAAGGACTCGAAGGGTAATCTCGTGGCTGGCCTGACCGGCCGCGACTTCAAGGTTTTTGAAAACAACGTTCGTGAGCCGCTCCGCGTGTTCAGCGTCGATCCAGCCCCACTTTCCATCGCCTTTGTGATCGATCAGAGCCTGACTTCCGACGTGATGGCCAAAGTGAACGACTCCCTCGACGCCGTTCAGGGCGCGCTTACTCCGTACGATGAGGCAGCTGTCTTTACCTACAACAATGGAGCCAAGGAGTGGACCGGCTTCACCGGCGCACAGGGCAACCGTCTGCCTGCAGTTCTGGCGCTTGCCAAGTCGGCCGGCGCCGATGAGCAGGTGCCGACCAACAGCGGTCCCCTCGCTGGTTGCAACATCCGCGAGAATGGAAACTGCGTCGACCCGAACCTGCAGCCAGGGCGATCGGCTGGCAACGGCTCCTTCATTACCCTTCCCAAGGAAATTCATACCCTTAACGATGCGATTCTGACGGCCGCCAAGGAGCTGTCCACTCGTCCCAAGGAACGCCGCCGCATCATCTACGTTGTTTCTGACGGCAAGGAATACGGCAGCAAGGCTACTCTTCGGCAGGTCATCCGCTACCTGCAGACCAACAAGATTACCGTCTATGCAACCGGTGTGGGCGCCTCCGCAGTCTGGGGCGAGGGCTACGTCAGCCGCATCCATCTGCCCTTCACCATGTACGACAACATCCTGTTCAAGTACACCTATGCCACCGGCGGCGACCTTGACTCCGAGCGCGGCGTGAATGGAATTGAAAAGAGCTACGCGAAGATCGCCAGCGAAGCGCGCACCCAGTACACGCTGGGATACCTGAGCCACGAGTCGATTTACGACAGCAAATATCGCGCCATCGAAGTGCACGTAGATCGCCCCGGCCTGGATGTGATCGCCAAGAAGGGCTACTATCCGTCCGGTCAGGACTTCAAATAGCGTGAACAGGTACTGATGAACGCCTCGGGGGCCTCGGCCGGTTTGGGGTTAGTGTCGGCCGCTTCCTGGGGCGGTTCTGACTTCGTGGGTGGAATGGGCGCGCGCCGCGCTCCCGCCCTCTTGGTCGTCGCATCCGGCCACATCGTCTCCTTCCTCATATTGCTGACATACTGCCTCGGGATCAGGCTCGCGTTGCCCGGGTCGCACTATCTGCTCTATGCACTAATCGGGGGCTTTGAAGGCTCTGTAGCGCTGGCCATCTTCTATCGCGCGCTCGCCATGGGCGCCATGGGCCTCACCGCCGCACTTACCGGCCTGCTCACGGCGCTCGTTCCGGTCGTCTTTTCAATGTTTGTTGATGGCCTGCCCAGCCTGCCGACTGCTTTGGGATTGGCCGCGGGGCTGGTCGCTATCTGGCTCATCACCCATTCACCGTCCAAAGACGGCCCTGCTTCGCCACCGGCTGCGCTGCTGCTCGGCGCGCTGGCAGGAACTGGATTTGGCACCCAGCTCATCCTGTTCAAGATAGCCAGCGGAGGCGGCCTGCTGTGGACCATGACCTCAGCCCGAGCCGCCGGCAGCGTGGCTATGATCCTGGTTATCCTGGTGAAGCCGCCCAAGGGACCATGGCGCGGCTTCTGGCAGACCGGAATCCTGGCCGGTTTACTCGATACGGTGGGCAATCTGTTCTATATTCGAGCCACCCAGATTGGCCGTCTGGACGTGGCTGCGGTGGTCTGCTCGCTTTATCCTGCCGGCACCATCCTGCTGGCCGCGCTCGTACTCCGCGAACGGCCCACTCGCCGCCAGATGGCCGGAATGGCTGTGGCGCTGGGCGCGGTAATGATGCTCAGCCTTTAGAATCTGCCCGTTTGCCCCAGACGCACAAAGACCTGTGCCGCAGCACAGGTCTCGCGAAATGCCATTAACCGCGCACTATGCGGCCGAGATGATCAGGAGTTATTCCAGACTCGGAATCCCGCCCAGTCCTCTGCAGCGCGTCGCGCTACTCGTTCAGCTCTGCTTGGGCTCGGCCGGTGTCGTGGGTGGTGGTACTGGAGCAGCATTCTGCTGAACATTCTGCACCGGTGGAGGCGGATCGGAGATTCCCCGAATGCCTTCCTTGAAGCCCTTCAGTCCCTCGCCCAGTCCCTTGCCCAACTCAGGCAGCCGCTTGGCGCCAAATAAAAGAAATGCAACCACGGCCAGTACGATCAGGTGCCATGGTTGAAGTAGATCGCCCATTGCTCTATCCTCCGCGTGCCACAATTCCCGGGCACACATGCTCACTGGTTATTGTCGCACATAACCGTATTCCCGCGCAGGGAGGGCGTCCCAATCGGCCGTGCTGGGCGGCACGAGG
>CZKZ01000054.1_pt1 | contig 23938 bp, 14 predicted proteins | sample 1122171 | NCBI WGS metagenome assembly CZKZ01 (sample SAMEA3539301, study PRJEB10725) | soil metagenome | biome: tundra; feature: field; material: soil | place: USA | collected 2010-05 | depth 0.15 m
CGTCACCGCGGCCGAAACTGGCGCCGAGCGCGAAGTTGCGTCCAACGGCACGGGACTTTACGAGATTGCAGGATTGCAGCCGGGCGCGTACACGCTAGCTGTCGATAGCTCCGGATTCCTGCAGGCTACTCAAGCCATTAACCTCGAGGTTGGCCAGCAGGCCACTCTTGACCTGCAATTGCGGCTTGGCTCCGATAAGCAATCCGTTACGGTCCAGGCCGCGGGTGAGTTGCTCAAGACCCAGGATGCGAGCGTGGGCGAAGTGGTAGATGAGCGATCGGTGGAATCGCTGCCGCTGAATGGCCGGATGTTGATCGACCTGGTGTTGACCGTCCCTGGAGCGCATTTGAGCCATGGTGCCGCGGCCGGTGATATGAACTCCCTCTACTGGAGGCCGGGACAGCGTTCAGCTGTAAGTATCGGTGGGAGCCGCCCCAACGCAAACTACTTTCTGCTCGACGGCGCCACCAACACCGACCCGACATTCAGCACGCAGAATCTCAGCCCCTCGCCTGACGCTGTGCAGGAGTTCGAGGTCCAGACCGGAAGCTATTCGGCGGAGATGGGCGGTGCCGGCGGTGGACAGATCAATATTGTTACCCGCTCCGGGTCCAGTCACTTTCACGGGACCGCCTATGAGTTTCTGCGCAACGGCGCCATGGACGCGCACTCCTTCAATCAGATGGGCGGATCGAATTTTCTGGTGCAGAACAACTTTGGCGCCTCGTTGGGCGGCCCCATAAAGCGCACCGGAAAGACCTTCTTCTTTACGAACTACGAAGCCCTGCGGCACGTTGAGGTCGATGCAATGGTAGACACGGTGCCGACCGGAATCGAAGACAAAGGAGACTTCAGCCAAAGCGGCGTTAACATCTACGATCCGAATACAACTGCCACGAATCCCAACTATAACTCCAGCTTGCCGGTCAGCCTGTCGAATCCCCAGTACATCCGCCAACAGTTCGTTTACAACGGCGTGAACAATGTGATTCCGCCGGGACGCCTGACGCAGGCGGCCTCAATCATGCTGAATAAATACACGCCGCTGCCAAACACTATGAACATGGGTAGCTCAACCATGATGGGACAGCCGACTGTAATAGGTGCGGGCAACGACGCCAACAACTATCTGGATACGCGCAAGGAGCGCATGACTGACAACCAGGGAAGCGTTCGCGTCGATCACAGTTTTGGCAACGGAGATACCGCATTCTTCCGTTACTCGGCTGCCAGTGAGTATGGCTTCATGCCGGAGGGACTGCCTGGATTCGGTTTCAATCATGACAATCTCTCGCAGCACGGAATCCTGGCATGGAATCGGATCATTTCACCGCGCATGGTCAATATGGCATCAGTCTCCATCTCGCGCCTGGTTATGATGCACACCACTGAAAGCGCGGGCAAAAACAACATTGTTACCGAACTGGGCATTACCGGAACCGGCTTCGGCGGCCCCAATGCCTGGGGTGCGCCCTACTTCAACGTTCAAGGCTATTCGCCGTTGGGCGACAACTACCTGGCCACACCGATGCACGCCTGGGACACGGTGATCGAGGGCCGGGACTCGCTTAGTTGGCAGATCGGTCGCCATAGCACCAAGTTTGGCGGCGCGTACCAGAAGTTCATTTGGCCCATGTGGGGCTTCTTCCAGAATCGCGGCTACTACCAGTTCACTAACGGCTTCACCACCAAGTCCGCCCTCAACGATGGAACCGGGTCGGCTCTGGCAAGCTTCCTTCTGGCGCTCCCGGCGGCCAGGCAGGGCCAGGTCGGAATTCCACAGATGCAATTGCGTCAGTGGTACGCCGACGGCTATGGACAGGATGCATGGAGACTGACCTCGACCACAACGCTCACCTACGGTCTCCGCTACGAGTTCATGAGCCCGCTCGTTGATCTCGACTACACGAACAGCAATCTCGACCTTTCGACCGGTGTGCCGCAGGTCTTCATTGGAGGCCAGAACGGCTATCCGCGCGGCCTCATGTATGCCAACCACACCAACTTCGCGCCTCGGTTGGGGCTGGCGCAGAGTCTACCCAAACTCGGCCTTGTCGCGCACGTGGCCTACGGAATTTTCTACACGCCTGTCGACATGAATACCTGGTGCAATCAGCGCCATAATGTTCCCTATGTTTTCCCTGAGACCGCGCAAAGCGATCCGTTTATTCCCAGCATCACTACCCTGAATCTCCCTGCTCCTGTGCTCGGCACAACAGCGGTCAGCTTTACTTCAGTCCAGTTGCACGCGAAGGCTCAATACGTTCAGCAGTGGAGCGCCTCGCTCGAAAAGCAGTTGGGCAGCCAGACCACCGTCGAAGTCGGTTACCTGGGTTCGGGTGGATTCCATCTGCAGCGCTCCCATCTCATCAACAACGCGCAACCCGGCGCAGGTCTCATTCAACCCCGCCGTCCGTTTCCCAAGATCAGCTTTGTAGCAAACACTGTCCTCCCACCCACGGTCACAGTTTCCAGCACCACATTTCCCGTGAGCACTATCAATTTGCTTGAGAACACATCGCAAAGCTGGTATGACGCAGGATACGTAAACGTTCGCCGCCGCTATGCGCGCGGACTCAGTTTGCTGGCCAACTACACCTTCGCCAAGGCACTTCAAAACGCACCGGATTTTCGCTCACCCATGTTCGAGGCCGCCACTCCACAAGACAACAACAACCTGAACGCGGAGAAGGGGCCTGGCTGCGATATCCGCGATCGCTTTGCCTTGAGCGCGGTTTACAACCCGCCGACGTACAACCGGAACAACCTGACCCGGGCCCTGACCCGCGATTGGCGCGGTTCCATCGAATACCAGGTGCAGACAGGCTTTCCTCTCACCATCTCCGTCTTCGGCGATACGGCGAATGCGGGAACTGTGGTCGGTGAGAATCCTATCCGTGCAAACGTTACTGGCCAGAAGATATTTCCGTCGGGAACGCGGAACTCAACAACCTGGTTCAACCCTGCCGCCTTCAGTACGCCGCCCGCCTATACCTATGGAAACGTTCGCCGGAACTCTGTCTATGGCCCCGGCTTGCAGAGCATGGACGTTGGGCTCGTCAAGAGTTTCAGCCTCGCGGAAAAGGCCAGGTTCGAAGCCCGCGCCGAGTTCTTCAACACGCTCAACCACACCAATCTGGGAACACCCAACCGCTTCGTCAACACGTCAACCTTTGGAAGCATCACCGAGGTCTCCACGCCCGGACGCGAGATTCAGTTGAGTGCAAGGATCAGTTTCTAGCGCTCCTTCTGAATTGAACGCAAACCGTGGAGTCGGAAACGCAATGGATGAAATAATGGCTCTGACTCAGTGACGGCCGGCGGGAGTCGAATCGCCTGAATGGCCGGCATGGCGAAGGAGCCACACCTCAGTAACCTGCAGACCGCGGCCTCCACCGCCAAGCTCCTTCGGCCTGGTCCACTTCAGGTCGAGTGTGCCGCCGCGGGTTGCTGCGCGCGGAACCTGAAACTCGACTGTCTCCGGATTTGATTTGCGCAGGCGCGGACCGTGAATGGCAAAACGGTCGTTGGCGGTGAGCGTCATCGGTGTTGTGGAGTCCTCGCCGGCATAGACGATGCGCAGTTCATAGTTGGCCGTCGCATCCAGTCCAGTGTAACGAAGCTCGAGCGGACGATCGTAGAGCGCGCCTGCGTAGGAAAGTTGCGACATGCGCCAACCCTGGTCCGGGGTTTGATCGGCGATGCCATCCTGCGCAGACAAGATTAGCGCCGGATCGCTTGGGTAACCAGGCCCGCGCACCAGGTGCGGTTCATGCGAAGGATCTCCGAGGTCGTCGTAGAATCCATTTGGTCCGGGATCCTGCCAATGCACGATGATCGCAATTGCTTTCAGCCGGTCCGATTCCTCATTCATGGCACGGATCTTCGAAAACTCGCGCTCGAGCCATGCGCGATCGTTCAGTGAAACATCCACAGTGTCCAGGCTTGCGCCACGGCCGATGGCAGAAGCACCGTATTTTTTCACGCTCAACTGCAGGCCGATGTTCTGGAAGAGCTGTCCGGCAAGGGTTTCGATCGTGCTGCGCCATGGTTGCAGTGCTTCCGTCTCGGTTGGATCCGGTGCAAGTGCGCGTTTGGCGTTCTCCATCGCCTTAAGGCTTCCGGTGCTACCTGCCTCGGCGAGAGAGGCGAGTGCGCGATGCTCTTGTGCGGTTTCTGCAATCAGCCGGTGGCGTTCATAGGCGTCGGTGTATGCGCGATAGAGTATCTCTTCGACCGCCAGTTCGCCGCCAGCGCGGGCGAGCCCGCTTTCTGCATCTGCTCAATTTGCCGCAGCGTGGCGTCGACGCCGTCATTCGTTGGAAGACGGCCGGTCCAATTCTTCTCGAGAGCCGAAATTCCACGCGCCAGTGCATCGGCGCGGAATCCATCGTTGCCGACAAAGTAGCGCGCATACTGACGCAGCGTCTCTGCCGGACTAGCCTGCGACGACCAACCAAGCGCGCTCCAGATGAACTTGTTGACGTCGTCGTTAACGCCTTCTGAGTACGTTACGAATCCGCTCATATAAGGAGAGTAGTGGTGGAAGATTGCAGTCTGTGCCATCGGCCTGGGGTTGATTACTTCACGGCCTTCGGTGAGCGCATAGGCTTCATCCCACTCAGGCACCGGAAACTGAGAGTGCATGGAGTGCGTAATGTCCGGATAGAAGCGGATCGGGACTTCTTTGGGTATGTGCGCGCGTTGCGTCTCAAGGCCGTCGCGCGACTGCGGGCCGACGACGATGCCGCTGAGCCATGCCGGCCTCGCGTTCACCAGGGCGTAGAAACGAGTCATCTGGTCAGCGTTGAAACCCTGGGCCGATACCCATATTCCGGCCTGCGGGTGAGACTGATGGAGCACCTCTGCAACCTGTGCGAGGAATGGAAAAAGGACGGCTGGGTCAGTGTGACCCGGGTCTCCGCCGGGAACAAACACTTCGTCGACCTGCGGCAACTTGCTGAATACGTCGCCCCACGTGCGAAGCTCCGATGCAGCCGTGTTCGGATCGGCGTAATCCTTGGCCATTGCAGGATAGAAGACAGAACAGCGTAAACCGTATTCCTTCACAATGCCGGAGACGCGCGTCATGGTCTCCATGGCAGGCAGTGGAAACAGCGGACTGGAGGGTGCGTCGTCGGTGATGGGCGGCAACAGCTCAATGGTGTTGGCGCCGAAGACTGCCAGATCGCGGATATATTGATCGAACCGCTGCGGTGTCCACGCGTCGTAGGTGTTGTTTTTGAATCGGTAGCCCAACTGGTGGCCGCGCACTGCAAACTGCGGAGCGGAGAAGATGTTGAGCGGCGCCGGCAGTGCGGCGTGGTCGTGCGAAAACTCGATATGCCGGAGCAGATATCCAATGCCGAAGAGCACGCCGCGGTCATCCTCGCCTGCAATCAATACTCGCTGAGTGGAGCCGGTGTGCAAAGTCTCGACGTGGAATGCTTCCGGTTTGCGCGTGGATGCCGGCCACGGTGAGGTCTGCCGGAGCTGATCCCGGCGGCCAACGAAGATGCAGGGAGCGCAGTCACTACCGAGAATCGACGAACTCTCCGCGCGGAGCTGCCACTTCAAGCCGGTGCGCTTTTCCGTCTCGTCCATCAACATTCGCAGCGCTGCGGCTTCAGGGCCGTCGACATCCACTGGAGAAATTATGGTGGCTTGCGACAGATCGATCGAGTGGTTGGCAGTTTGTGCCCGGGCAGGCGCGAGAGTGACAAACGCAAGAAATATAGCGAGCGACAAATGCACGCGGATAATGCAGCGCGACTGTCGATTGATGGGGAACTCCATTGGGAACATCCCATCCTTCACAAGCATGCATTTCACATTACGCATATTCTTTCAATTCTTCTCGCAATGCGTCGTACTTGCCCGGGTCTGCGGAGATAAACGGCGGCGCCAGTGTGCTGCTGCAAATTCCCATCAGTTCGAGGCCCAGCTTCAACCCACGCATATAACTGGATTCCGGCTCACCAATTCCGTAGAGCAGTTTTCCCATCTGCCGCACCCGCTGCTGCAGTTGAATTGCCCTCGGCAGATCGCCGGCGCGCGCAGCTTCATAGAGGGATACGAAGAGCCTGGGGAAGAGATTGGCGCCACCGCACACTCCGCCATGCGCCCCAATCTGCAGGCTGTCCAGCAGCAGATCTTCAGGCCCCATCAGGATGGTGAACTCCGGGCGGCCCCGCATCTGGTTCACAATCGAGCGCAGGTAGCTCAGTTCGCCTGAGCTGTCTTTCAGTCCCCACACGTTGGGCAGTTCGGCGGCCCGCATAACTGTCTCTGGCGTGAAACAGACCTTGGTTCGGCTGGGCATGTTGTAGAGGTAGAGGGGCAGTTCAACCTGGCTCGAAAGCTGTTGCACCAGCCGGAAAAGATCGTTCTGGCTGACTTCAAAGTAGAACGGCGGAGCGGTGACAACTGCATCGGCGCCGGCGAGTTTGGCATGTGCCGCCAGTGCGCGGCTCTCTTCATAAGAAGTGTCGGTGATACACACCAGCACTGGGACGCGACCCGCCACCTGTGCGCTGGTTCTATCAATGAGTTCACGGCGCAGCCTGTAGCTGAGGGCGGGACCCTCTCCGGTGGTTCCCAGAACGAAGATGCCATGCACTCCGCCCGCGATCATGTGTTCGATAAGCCGTTCGAGCCCGGTGCGATCGAGAGAGTCCGCGCCATCCAGAGGAGTAACCATCGGAGGAATGATTCCTCGAAGCGGCCTGGATGAGGGGATTGAATGCATGGACGAATGCCAGTATACCGGTCACAGAATAAAACTGAAACAAAGGATGATAAATGAAACATGAGTTCCGAAATCATCCGTTTTCGCTCCAGCTTCAATGGACAAGCGCGCGCTGAGGCTGCTTTGATGCTCAGAGGATGCAGCACAGCGAAGACGGAGGCCGTATTCCTTCAATTCGATCCCAATCCGCCCCCTCAGCCGGGTATCGCTGGCAACTCGTGGGTATGCTTTGGATCGTCGGCTTCCTAAACTATGCGGATCGCCAAGCCATCTTTTCCGTCTTTCCTCTTTTACAGACACGTCTGCATCTCAGTCTGGCCGAGCTCGGGCTGCTTGGTTCGTCCTTCGCGTGGGCCTATGGCCTGGCTGCTCCCTTTGCCGGGTATTTCGTAGACCGGGTGCGGCGCAAGAGTGCGATCATCGGCGGCCTCGAATTCTGGAGCTGGGTGTGCGCCTCTATCGCACTTGCGGGCAAGCTTTGGAGTCTGGTTTTGCTGCGTAGCGTGATGGGGTTGGGAGAGAGTGTTTATTTCCCGGCGTCGCTCTCAATGATGAGCGATTACCACGGCCCGCAAACACGCTCGCGCGCGCTGGGGCTGCACCAGACCAGTGTTTATGCGGGCACTATCATGGGCGGCTTTTGCGCCGGGTGGATCGCGGACAGATTCGATTGGCGCTGGCCATTTGTCTGCTTCGGAGTCGCGGGCGCGGTATTTGGAATCGTACTCATACGCTTCCTCATCGAGCCTGTCCGCGGAGCGATGGAGGCCGGCGCTACGGTCACGCGCACAGCAGGCTCCGCGCCTCCTCCTGGGTTTGCGGCCTTCGCGCGGCTTGCGGTCGGGAATCCAGCAATCTGGCTGCTGATGGTCGCCTTTGCCTGCGCCAACTTCGTTGCTGTCGTACTGCTGGTTTGGATGCCGTCTTATCTCTATCAAAGCTTTCATTTGAATCTGGCCATGTCCGGGTTGACGGCAACGGCGTTGGCGCAGACCGGGTCAATGGCAGGAACTGTGACAGGCGGTTGGCTTGCTGACCGGCTCATGCGCCGGCGCGGCTGTGGCAGGGTTCTGGTGCAGGCTACCGGCGTTCTGTGCGAGCGCCCTTCGTCGCACTCTGCTGTCAAACACGCTCAATTAATGTCGTCTTGCTGAGCCTTGCGGCGTGGGGATTCTTCAAAGGGCTTTACGATGCCAATATTTTCGCTTCGCTCTTCGACGTGGTTCCAGTCACTGCGCGAGGCGTGGCCGCCGGCTGGATGAATACCGTTGGATGGCTGGGCGGAGGCGGCCTGGCGCCGTTAGTGGTTGGGGTGTTGGCAGTTCATTACGGACTAGGTCTCGCCATGGCCATGGTCTCGGTTGTCTATGTTGTTGCGGGAGCGCTGTTGCTGTATGTGGCGTACTTCGTGCTTCCGCGCCGGCTTCTTCTCAGTCCAACTGCGGCGATTTAGAGGACAAGTAGAACTGTCATTTTTCTTCCGCAGCGGGCGCCGGCTCCAGCAGCTCCGCGTCATTATTCCGCACATTCCCTACGCGATCGCTCACGGGCCAGGAGCGCATGCGCTCGGCCGGGTAGGGACGAAGCAGATCTACGGGCGGCCGCTCTTTCGTCTCTGGATCGAGCCAGCGATCATAATCCTTAGGCTCCAGAATTACCGGCATACGGTTGTGAACGGGCTCCATCAACTCATTCGGATCGGTTGTGAGGATGGTGAAGGTCTCGAGCGTTTCGTTGTCTTTGCTCTGCCACCTGTCCCAGAGTCCCGCGAAAGCGTAGGACTCGCCGCTCTTGAGCGCGAAGGCGAAGGGGTGTTTTGTCTTGGGATCGATGCGTTGCCATTCGTAGAAAGCGTCTGCAGGCACCAGGCAACGGCGCTTCTTCATTGCGTCCCGGAAGGCGGGTTTGGTGGCAGCCTCCTCAGCCCGCGCGTTGATCGTGGAGTAGCCAAACTTTGGGTCTTTCGCCCAAAAAGGCACCAGCCCCCAGCGCAAAAGGGCGAACTCGCGGCTGCCGGAGTCGCGGTTTGGCCTCACCACAGGCTGCACACTTTGCGGTGCAACGTTGTAACTGGGCGCAAACCAGGGCATGTCCTCAAGCTCTACTCCAAACCATTCTTTCAAAAGGTCTTGCGTCGATTTTCTGGCGAATCGACCACACATGGTGCCCACAGCATACCGCAGTGCCAGCGCAAATTCACAGGAAAGACTGTTGACAAGAGGGTGCTGTTGGATTGAATCTAGAGCGAATAAAAGGCGAATATGTCAGCCCGCTCTGCCACCGCTCTCCGTCTCGAAATCGAACATGCCCTGGAAAGAAGTTTTCCGGCGGCGCTGACCCCTGCGCAGCGTACGATCCGCGAGACTGCGTCGACTGGCATTGCCGAGGTGGATGCTTCGCTCGACGGCGGCCTGCCGGTTGGGGCTATCAGCGAAATCAACGGGCCTGAGTCTTCTGGGCGTACTACGCTTGTGCTTTCCTTTCTCGCCCGGAGAACCGCGTCTGGCCAGGTATGCGCATGGGTGGATGCGGACGATGCCTTCGATCCCGAATCGGCCGCAGCCAACGGAGTAAATCTGCGGCAACTCTTGTGGGTGCGTTGCCGCAAGGTCGGCGGGCCGGTCGCTGGCAAGCAAGCGGCGAAGCCATGGACGCAGCTTGACCAGGCGCTGCGGGCGACCGACCTGTTGCTGCAGGCCGGCGGGTTTGCCGCCATTGTGCTCGACCTGGGAGATACCGCGGCGGAACACGCGCGAAGGATTCCGCTCGCGACGTGGTTCCGCTTTCGTCAGGCGGCGGACCGGGCGCGCACCTCCCTCGTGGTTTTGGCGCAGGCTGGCCCCGCCCAGGGAAGCCACGCCCAGTCCAGTGCAGCCGTGGCCTTGGAGTGCGCCGCAATGAGCCCAGTGATTGCAGGTGGAACGGTGCTGCGCGGCTTCCGCTTTCAAGTTCGCAATGAGCGGCAGCGCTTTACACCCTTCGCCGTGGGACGAAAGAAACCTCCTGCCTCTGTTTGGCCCTCCGCATGCGCCTGGGATGCAGCCGGACTTTCGGATGACGCCGCTGAATTTGAGTGCGCCAGCGAGTTGGAAATGGAGAACAGTGCATGAGCCGGCAACTCTATGCTTGCCTTTATACTGCGGAGTTTCCTTCGCAGGCCTTGCTGCGTCTGCGACCCGATCTGCAATCGCTGCCTGTAGCTGTGCTTCAAGGTCGCGCGCCGCTTGAGCAGGTCTGCTCCATGAACCGGCTTGCACGACTGCAGGGCGCAGCCATAGGCATGACCCGGCTTGAGGCCGAAGCCCTCGCCAGTCAGAATCAAGGACTTCGTCTGTTGCCACGTTCGCATGAGGGCGAGGGTGCGGCGCGCGCTGTGCTGCTGGAGTGCGCGGCCAACTTTTCCCCGCGTATCGAAGATGCTAGCAGGGAAGCGAGTCTTGGAACGGCGTGCGCATTCATTCTGGATATCACCGGCACTGAGCGGCTGTTCGGGCCTCCCCTGGCGCTGGCTGAGCGTATGCGTAACGCTCTCAAGACTGCCGGATTTCGCGCCAGCATCGCGGTCAGCACCAACTTCCATGCAGCGCGCATGCTGGCTGCAGCGTCGCGTGGAATCACCGTGATCCCCGCAGGCGAGGAAGCACGAGCATTGGCCAACCTGCCGGTAGCGCTGCTCGAAATACCAGACGACCACGCCGAGACACTTGCCATCTGGGGCATTCGTACGCTGGGCGAGTTGGCGGCGCTGCCTGTGGTTGATCTGATTGCGCGGCTCGGCCAAAGCGCGTCAATCTGGCGCAACCTGGCTCTCGGCGCGCACCCGCATACGTTTCAACCAATCGAGGCCGCGTTCTCACTCCGCGAGTTCTGCGAATTTGAAACTCCTGTCGAGCAGATGGACTCATTGCTCTTCGTTGGCGCTCGCATGATCGACAGCGTGGCCCTGCGCGCGGCCACGCGAGCCATGTCGCTGGCGACTTTTGCTGTAGATCTGGAGCTGGAGGGAAAGCGCGTGCATCGGCTTACGATTCGTCCTGCGCTGCCCTCCGTCGATCGCAAATTTCTGCTCAAGCTGTTGCAACTGGAGATTGCAGCCAACCCGCCGCCTGCGGCCGTTTTGTCGCTCTCGCTCACGGCGGAAGCAGGGCAGTCAAGCAAGGTGCAGTTGGGACTCTTCGCGCCGCAGATGCCGGAGCCTTCACGGCTGGATGTAACCATCGCGCGCTTGAAGGCTATCGCAGGAGAAGATCGCGTCGGGTCGCCGGTGCTGGAGGACACGCATCGCGCAGGCAGCTTCCGCATGTCAGCCTTCACCGCGCAAAATCCTGCCGAAGAAGATAAAGATGCCCCGCCACGCATGGCTCTGCGCCGCCTTCGTCCTCCGCTTGCAGTGCGCGTCGCACTCAATGCGGGTCAGCCGGCACTCTTTCACGACGGCCGGCAAAGTTACAAAATCGCGACATCGTTCGGTCCGTGGAGAAGCAGCGGATGCTGGTGGTCGGTTGACGATTGGGACAGCGATGAGTGGGATGTGCTGGCCGAGTCGCAAGGCGCGCGAGTTGCCTGTCTTCTGGTAATGGATCGCGACAAAAATGAGTGGCAGCTTGAGGCCTTCTATGATTGACCTCGGCCATAAAGTTGCCAACACACGTTCGCCGGGAACGCCGGTCTGCCATCCGGACGATGCTTACCAGTCACCCGCATCTCAAGAGCATACGAATTCCGTTCTAGGCCTAAGAACAGCAGGACTTGCGGAAGAAAGCGAATATGTTGAGCTGCATTGCGCCAGCGCTTTCAGCTTTCTGGATGGTGGTTCGCAGCCTGAAGCGCTCATGGAGCGCGCGGCGCAGCTCGGCATTCCCGCGCTGGCGCTAGCCGATCGCAATGGACTTTACGGCGCAGCACGCTTTCACACAGCGGGCGTCCGTTGTGGCGTGCGTGCACACATCGGTGCTGAGATTGCGGTGCGCTCGTTTGGCAACATGCTCACGCCGCTGGCCTGGCTACCACATCAGCATCCCGCTCAGCCTCCGCGTCTTCTATTGCTGTGCATCTCGCAGACTGGCTATCAGAATCTCTGCCAGCTCATCACTCGCTTCAAGATGCGCGAGACGACAAAGGCCGAAGGCGCAGCCATGCTCGAAGATATTGAAGAGTTTTCCGCTGGGCTCATCTGTCTTACCGGAGGCGATGAGGGACCGTTGGCAGCGGCTCTGACGCATGGCGGTAGTGATGCTGCTCGCAAAATTGCTGACCGGCTAAAAACCATCTTCGGCCCCGCGCATCTCTATCTCGAACTGCAGCGCCACGGCCGTCGCGACCAGGAGTGCCGCAATCAGGCGCTGCTTGCGCTGGCCTCGGCTCTGCGATTGCCGGTGATCGCCAGCAATGGCGTTCGTCATGCAACGGAAGCCGACCGCGAGCTCTTCGACGTGCTCACAGTCATCCGTAATCACACCACGCTCGACAAAGCCGGCCGTCTGCTGGCTACGAACGCACAGCGGCTATTGCGACCAGGTCGCGAGATGGCGGCGCTCTTCCGCGACATTCCCGAAGCCGTTGCCAATACGCAAATCGTAAGCCAGCGGCTCGACTTTACGCTCAACAATCTCGGCTACGAGTTTCCGCATTATCCTGTGCCCCAAGGCGAGTCGATGGACAGCTTCCTGGCCAAGCGTGTGGACGACGGCGTGCGCAAACGCTACGGCAATCCAGCCAAACAACACCTGCTTGAAAAAGCGAAAGCACAGGTACGTCACGAACTCAAGCTCATCGCAAAACTCGGCTTTGCCGGGTACTTCCTGATCGTGTGGGACCTGATCCGCTTCTGTCAGCAACATGGAATCCTGGTGCAGGGGCGCGGCTCAGCAGCGAATTCAGCCGTCTGTTATGCGCTTGAAATCACTGCTGTCGATCCGGTCGGAATGGAATTGCTCTTCGAGCGATTCCTGAGCGAGAGCCGCGGTGAGTGGCCTGACATCGATCTCGACCTTCCCTCAGGCGACGAGCGCGAGCAGGTAATTCAGTATTGCTACGAGCACTACGGCGCACTGGGTGCTGCCATGACGGCCAATGTCATCACCTATCGTGGTCGCTCCGCCGCACGCGAAGTAGGCAAGGCGCTCGGCTTCGAAGAGGACACGGTCACAAGGCTCTCGAGTCTGGTTAGTCGCTGGGAGTGGAATGGTGACAACGATACGCTGGCCCGCAACTTCGACCAGGCTGGCTTCGATATCCGCCATCCGAAGATTGCGCGCTATCTCGACCTGTGCCTGCGCATGCGCGATATGCCACGCCATCTTGGCCAGCACTCCGGCGGAATGGTGATATGCGCAGGCATGTTGAATCGCGTTGTGCCCATCGAGCGGGCATCGATGCCGGGCCGCACTGTGGTGCAGTGGGACAAGGAAGACTGCGCAGATCTCGGCATCATCAAGGTCGACCTCCTCGGCCTGGGAATGATGGCTGTTCTCAAGGAATCGATCGAGCTGATCCCGCGCTACTACAAAAAAGAAGTTGACCTCGCCACGCTGCCTGAAGACCCGCTCGTCTACGAGACGTTGTGTAAGGCTGACACTGTGGGCATGTTTCAGGTGGAGAGCCGCGCGCAGATGGCATCGATTCCGCACAATGCGCCCAGGCGGTTTTACGATCTCGTGGTGCAGGTGGCCATCATTCGCCCCGGGCCAATCGTAGGCAAGATGATGCACCCTTACATGCGCCGGCGCCAGGGTAGAGAAGAGGTCACCTATCCGCATCCATCGCTTGAACCCGTGCTCAAGCGGACTCTCGGCGTGCCGCTTTTTCAAGAGCAGTTGCTGCGCATGGCCATGGTCGTTGCCAGCTTTACCGGCGCTGAGGCAGAGGAGCTGCGTCGCGCAGTGGGAATGCGCAGGTCGATGCAGCGGATGCGCAATCTGGAGGGACGCCTGCGCGATGGAATGACGCACAACGGCATTGACGCCGTGGCCCAGGACAACATCGTGCAGGGCATCTCTTCTTTCGCAATGTATGGCTTTCCGGAGTCGCACGCGGCCAGCTTTGCGCTCATCGCTTATGCGTCGGCCTATCTCAAGGTTCACTACCTCGCGGCTTTTACCTGCGCCATTCTCAACAATCAGCCCATGGGCTTCTACACGCCCGCAGTGCTCATCAAGGATGCGCAGCGCCACGGCCTACGCGTGCGACCCATCGACGTGCAACGCTCGCAAGGTCTCTGTACGCTGGAACCCGGATCCGATTCGACTCTCTCGCTGCGTATCGGCTTCAATTATGCCAAGGGCCTGCAGCGCACTGCGGCCGATGCGCTGGTGAATGCACGCACGCTGGCCGGCAAGTTTCACTCCATCGACGACATGGTTCAACGCGTTCCTGCACTTAACCGAAAGGATTTGGTCTCCCTTGCACAGATCGGCGCGCTGAATTCAATCGGCGAGGTGGAGCATCGCCGCGATGCGCTCTGGCAGGTGGAGGAGGCAGCGCGTACAGTGGGTCCTCTGCTGTGTGATGCCGGGAATGCGCGCAGCGAAGCCCGCGGCAAGACACCACTAAGAAAGATGAGCGACGAAGAGCGCCTTGCCGCCGACTACTCAGGAACCGGCATTACGACCGGCCCGCACCCGATGGCCTATCACCGCACAGCTCTCCGCAATGACGGAATTCTATCTTCGGAGGAGCTTGCACATTTCGCTAATCGGCAGTCTGTCAGCATAGCCGGATGCGTCATTGCGCGCCAGCGGCCGGGTACAGCCAAGGGCTTCGTATTTCTCTCGCTCGAAGACGAAACCGGCATTGCCAACGTCATCATTACGCCGGATGTGTTTGAAGCGAACCGCATCGTGGTCACCCGCAGCCGCATTCTGCGCATCGACGGACAGCTCCAGATTCAGGATGGCGTCATCCATGTAAAAGCGCGTGAAATCATCTCTCTCGACATCTCCCATGCCGAAGTGCGCTCGCATGATTTCTACTAGTGCCTCTGCGCGCTCTTTACCCGCCGGGTACGTGCCCCATTCAGGTGTGGGATTGCGATGATAGGATGTGTAACATCCTCTTGAGAGGGCAGGCGAAAATGAGCGAAACTTCTCCGTCAAAAAAACTTACCTCCGAGCAGATTTCCAGCATCACGCGGCAGAACAACTTTGGCACGTGGCGCTTCCAGAAGAGCTGGAAGCCGCTGCATATTGCCGACGCTGAAGGCTGCTGGTTTACTGACGGTGCAGGGCGCCGCTACCTCGATTTCTCGGCACAACTGATGTGCGTGAACCTCGGCCACAAGAATCCCCGCGTGGTGGAGTCGATTGCGGAACAGGCCAGGCAACTCGCCTATGTCACGCCGGGCTATGCCACCGAGTCGCGCGCGCGGCTGAGCGAAAAGATGCTTGAAGTTCTGCCCGAGGGCATAAACAAATTCTTCTTCGCCACCAGCGGAACCGAGGCCAATGAAGCGGCCTTCAAAATCGCGCGCATGGTTACCGGCAAGACCAAGATCATCTCCCGCTACCGCTCCTATCATGGCTCCACCATGGGCTCTATCGCGGCCACCGGCGATCCGCGCCGCTGGGCCATGGAGCCCGCAGGCAAAGGCGGCGGCGTTGTGTTTGCGCCCGAGACCAACTGCTACGACTGCCCCATCAAGCACACCTATCCCGGCTGCAATATCGCCTGCGCCGACTACATCGAGCACATGATCCGCAACGAGAGCGACGTGGCCGCCATTATTGTCGAGCCCGTGGTGGGCACCAACGGCGTACTCGTTCCGCCACCCGAATATTTTCCACGACTGCGTGAGATCTGCGATCGGCACGGCGTGCTGCTGATAGACGACGAAGTGATGGCCGGATGGGGCCGAACAGGCAAGTGGTTTGCCATTGACCACTGGGGCGTGAAGCCCGACATCCTCGTTACCGCCAAGGGCCTCACGTCGGCGTACGTGCCGCTCGGCGTATGCGCCACCACGGCCAAAGTTGCGGAGTACTTCGAGGACCACTACTTTGCACACGGCCACACTTACGAGGCACATCCGCTCACACTGGGGCCGGCAGTGGCCACCATCGAGGAGATGCAGCGGCTCAAACTCGTGGAGCGCGCAGCGGAACTCGAACCCTATGTGCGTGCGAAGCTTGAAACGCTGAAGGCAAAGCATCCTTCAGTGGGCGACGTGCGCGGCCTTGGCCTCTTCTTCGCCGTAGAGATTGTGAAGAACCGCGAGACCAAGCAGCTCTTCAATACAATGCGCGACAAGGTAGAGGGCAAGCCGCTGGTGGTGGATCAGATCGCCGCGAAGATGATGGCGCAGGGTGTCGCGATTCAGGCGTGGATTAGCCACTTCATCATCGCGCCTCCGCTGATTATTACCAAGGAAGAGCTGGATATTGGAATCGCTGCGCTGGATGAGCATTTGGCAATCGCTGACGCGCTGGTGGAAGCGTAAGTCAGCTTTTAGCTCCTAGCTTCTGGACTGCAAGTGCTCACGAGCTTCGTTCTGCGTCTACGCAACTTCTTCTGCGCGCTCCGGGAACGCCGCCGGTGCAACCACCTTCATCAGCGCTAAATAAACAATGCCCGCAGTAAAGAAGCCCACGAACCACGCGTAGTCATAGAGGAAATGCAGCGGCTCGTATACGAGGCCGATCAGCGCGATGGTCACGCCCAGCACCAGCGCGACGATCGCTCGCGGATTGATGCCCTTGGTGTAGTAGTACACGCCTTCGCGGTGATAGAGCGAGTTCACGTCGAGCTCGGTCTTGCGGATGAGAAAGTAATCCGAGACCATAATGCCTGCCACGGGACCAAGCAAGCCGGAGTAGCCCACGAGCCAGCCAAAGATATAAGCATCCGGCGTGGCCAGCAGTTTCCACGGGCACATGGCCAGGCCGAGAAAGCCGGTGATGAGTCCGCCGGTGCGAAAGCTGATGAGCCGCGGATAAAGATTCGAGAAATCGTTCGAGGGCGAGACAACGTTGGCACCGATGTTCACGTTGAGCGTCGCGATCAGTATCGCGATGAGAGCGATGAAGGCCACAACTGGTTGGTGAAATGCGCCGATAAGCAGGATCGGATTCCAGATGGGATGACCGAACAGAACCTCTGACGCCGAGGTAACAGAGATGCCCACAAATGTGTAAAGGACCATGGCCACAGGCAGACCGAACGCCTGGCCCCAGGATTGCGCACTCTGCGATTTCGAGTAGCGCGTGAAGTCGGGAATGTTGAGTGCGAGTGTGGCCCAGTAACCGACCATGGCTGTGAGCGAAGGGAAGAAGACGGAGAGGAATTCACCGGTCGAGTGGAATTTGCTGGGCGCCGATAGCATAGAGCCGAAGCTGCCGGCCTTGATGCGAATCCAGATGAGCAGTGCGGCGGCCATTACAAACATGAAAGGCGCGCCGAAGGCTTGCAGGCAGCGGATGGATTCAACCCCGCGCCAGACTACCGCCATGTTGAGCAGCCAGAAGCCAAGGAAGCAGGCCCAGAGCGCGCCGTTGCTGCCGGCGGCTGCGGGCCAGGTGACTGCGAGCATCGCATGGATCGCAGTTCCTCCAATCCATGATTGAATGCCGAACCAACCACAGGCGACGACGGCGCGAAGGATCGCAGCCAGGTTGGCTCCGCGCACGCCGAACGGTGCGCGAATAAAAACCGGGAAGGGGATTCCGTATTTGGCGCCTGCATGCGCATTGAGCAACATGGGAACGAGCACAATGAGATTGCCAAGCAACACTGTGCCGATGGCCTGCTTCCAGTCCATGCCCTTGGCGATGAGCGATGAGGCAAGCTGATAGGTGGTGATCTCCATGCACATGGAGAACCACAAGGCCGTGTAGTTATAGAAGCCCCAGGTGCGCTGAGCCTGCGTGGTTGGACATAAGTCGCGATTCGAGAGAGACGGATCGTTGGCGCTCACGGGACCTCCTCCGCGATCGTGATTCTTCAATCAGATTTGGACATGCGCTACTGCAATTGATTTACTTCCACGCGCCTCCGCGTGCCTCGCGGCGAAGATAGTTGCCCCGGCCCGGTTTGCCAATGAAATTGCCGCCGGAGACGATCAACTCGCCGCGAGAATAGACGTCGCGTGCGTTACCACGCACATGAAAGCCCTCAAACATGGAATAGTCAACGCGCATGTGATGAGTGGTGGCAGAGATGGTGTGTTCTTCGTTCGGATCCCAGAGCACCAAGTCAGCGTCGCTGCCCACGGCCAGCACGCCCTTCTTTGGATACATGCCGAAAATGCGCGCCGGCGCGGTGGAAACCAGTTCCACAAACCGGTTGAGCGAAAAATTCCCCTTGCCCACGCCGTGATGATGGAGCAGTTGCAGGCGGTTCTCAATGCCGGGACCGCCGTTGGGAATCTTGGTGAAGTCGTCTTTGCCCAGTGCCTTTTGATCGGCGAAGCAGAACGGACAATGATCGGTTGAGACCACCTGCAGATGATCTGAGCGCAGGCCTTCCCACAATTTGGGTTGGTTGCGGCGTTCGCGCAGGGGCGGAGTGAAAACGTACTTCGCGCCCTCCCAGCCTATGTCAGCAACGTCCTCGAGCGAGAGCAGCAAATACTGTGGACAGGTTTCTGCAAAGGCAGGCAGGCCGCGGTCGCGCGCCTCGCGTACCTGGTTGAGCGCGTCTTCGCTGGAGAGGTGCACAATGTACACCGGCACGCCTGCTATCTCTGCCATGGCGATGGCGCGATGAACGGCTTCTGCTTCTGCGACCGTGGGCCGCGTGAGCGCGTGATAGATGGGCGCGGTTTTTCCTTCGGCCAGCGCCTGCTGCACGATCACGTCGATAACGGAACCGTTTTCCGCGTGCATGCAGATCAGTGCGCCGTTCTTCGCTGTCTGGCGCAGCGCCTTGAAGATGGTGGCGTCGTCAACCATGAGCACGTTGGGATAGGCCATAAAGAGCTTGAAGCTCGCCACGCCTTCGCGCACCAGGTCGTCCATGTCTTCAAGGCCGGCGTCCCCAAGGTCGGTGACAATCATGTGCAGGCCGTAGTCGATGCAGGTTTTGCCTTCGGCCTTCTTCCACCAGGTATCGAGTGCGTCGCGCATTTTGGTTCCGCGCGCCTGGATGGCGAAGTCAACAATGGTTGTTGTGCCGCCGATCGCCGCGGCGCGCGTGCCGGTGAGGAAATCGTCGGCGGATTGCGAGCCGCCAAAGGGCATATCGAGATGTGTGTGCGCATCGATGCCGCCGGGCAGCAGCAACAGGCCTTGCGCATCGACGACTTTATCTGCGGAACTGGCAGGAATGCCGGCGCGAATCTCCTTGATGGTCGTGCCTTCGATAAGCAGGTCGGCCTGCACCGTTGAATCCGCGTTGACGATAGTTCCGTTTTGAATAAGTACAGTGGACATGATCTTGAATCCCTTTTCCTGACTTCAAGAAATCGTTCGGGTTCAGGATTGAGGTTGGGCAGCGCAAGAAGCGCCGCGCGTGCGTTCGTCCCAGGTCTCTGGCGGCAGGCCGGCGTCAACACGGACCATGGTAATGCACTGGTCCACAGGACACACGAGGGAGCAGAGGTTGCAGCCGACGCACTCGGTTTCGTCCACGCGCGGAATGCGCGCCAACGGCGTGGGATAAGGTCCCGGTGCGGCTCCTTCGCGTTCCTTGCGTGTGACCGGCGTTTCTGCGATGGACGCGCGGCTTTGCGCTTCGTGCGTTGCCGGAATCGGATGCATTTCCACGTGGCCGTTTACTGGGCCGGTGACGCGGTCCAGATGAATGCACTGGTGCGCGCCATCCCAGCAGGCGATGTGGCAAAGGTCGCAGCCAATGCACTTCTGCTCGTCGATGTGCGCGACGATCTTGTAGTTCAGGTTCAGGTGCTTCCATTCGGTAACGCGGTTCAACGAGAGCCCGCGGAAGTCTTCGATGGTCGCGAACCCCTTCGTCCGCATCCAGTTGTCGAGCCCCTCGGCCATGTCTTCGACGATGCGGTAGCCGTAGTGCATCACGGCGGTGCAAACCTGTACGGTGCCGCAGCCGAGCAAAATGAACTCCGCCGCATCGCGCCACGAACCAATGCCGCCAATGCCGGAAAGTGGTAGCGCAGCTTCGGGGTCGGACATGATCTGCTGAACCATGTTGAGAGCGATGGGTTTCACCGCGGGACCGCAGTAGCCGCCGTGCGAGCTCTTGCCGTCCACGTTCGGCCGTGGTGTGAGCGTATCGAGATCGATGCCGGTAATTGAGTTGATGGTGTTGATCGCGGATAGCCCGTCGGCCCCGCCGCGCTTGGCCGCGCGCGCAACGGTGCGGATATCGCTGATGTTGGGCGTGAGCTTCACCAGCACCGGCGTGCGCGCCTTTTCCTTCACCCATTCCGTAATCATCTGCGCGTACTCGGGAACCTGACCTACTGCCGAGCCCATGCCACGCTCGCTCATGCCGTGCGGGCAGCCGAAGTTGAGCTCAAGTCCGTCGGCGCCTGCCTCCTCGGAGCGCACAACAATGTCGTGCCAGGTTTCGCGGTTCGACGCGACCATGAGAGAGGCAATCACGGCGTGTTGCGGATATCGCTTTTTCACCTCGGTCATCTCGCGCAGGTTTTCTTCGATGCTGCGGTCGCTGATGAGCTCGATATTATTGAAGCCCATGATGCGCTGGCCGTTCCAGTCGGTCGCCGAGTAGCGTGAGCTCACATTGGTAATTGGCTCACCGATGGTCTTCCAAACCGCTCCGCCCCAGCCCGCGTCGAAGGCACGCATAATCTGTTCGCCGCAATTGGTAGGCGGCGCAGAGGCCAGCCAGAAAGGATTCGGCGAGTTGATGCTGCCGGCAAATCCGCGAATGCGAATGTCAGGCATGGGCCACCTCCGCAGTCTTGAGAATCGCGAGGGCGGCGCGCTTGCCGCCGGCCACAGCGTCCACTACTTCGCGCCCGCCATTCACACAATCGCCGCCCGCATAGTACCGGGGATTGCTGGTCTCACCATTGGCGAGATCTGCAACGATCCGTCCATCGCGCACTTCAACGCCTCGCAACTCCTGAATCATCTGTGCAAGCGGCGACTGACCGATGGCCGGCACTACCACGTCGCACTCGATGGTGAATTGCGAATCAGGAATTTCCAGCAGCGTCTTGTCCACCTGCTGTACCTGCACTGTATCCAGTGACAAGCGGCCATGCTCATCGCTGCGGATGGCGAGCGGCTGCCTGCGCCACAGAAACTGCACGCCCTCCTGCTTGGCATGTTCGTACTCGAAGTCGAAGGCAGACATGTCGTTCTCCCCGCGTCGATAGAGCAGGTAGACGGTCTCCGCGCCAAGACGGCGTGCGGCGTTCGCGGCGTCGATGGCGGTGTTTCCCGCGCCAACCACGACAACTGTTCCGCGCATCTCGCGAATGTGGCCGGTCTTGTAGGCGGCGATCAGCTCAAGCGCGTTCATCACGCCGTTCAAATCCTCGCCGGGAATGCCAAGCTGCTGCATCGCGCCGAGGCCAAGGCCGAGGAAGATGTAGTCAAACTCCGATTCGAGAGCCTCCAAGTCGGCGGCTGACTCAATGCTCACTCCAAAGCGGAACTCAACGCCAAGGCGGCGAATCATCTCCACCTCGCGCACGCTGTCGGCGGCCCGCAGTTTATATTCGGCGACGCCGTAGGTGTTCAGGCCTCCGGGCAGTGGGCGCCGCTCGATGATGGTGGTTTGCGCGCCCTGACGGCAAAGCTCCGCCGCGCAGGCCAGCGATGCGGGACCACCGCCGATGCAGGCCACGCGCAGCTTGAGTGATGCGGGCGGCGCAGCCGGAAGCTGTTCGCCCGAGACGTGGAAGGCGTCCATGGCGTGGCGCTGCAGAAGCGCAATCTGAATGGGCTTGCGGTTCTGCCGATGCAGCACACATGCGCCTTCGCAGAGCACGTCCACCGGGCAGACGCGCGCGCAACTTGAGCCAAGAATATTGGCGTCGAGAATGCGCATGGCAGAGCCGCGCATATTGTCCGATGCGATGCGCTTGATAAAGCCGGGCACGTCGATGTGCGTTGGGCATGCGGCAGTGCAGGGCGCATCGAAGCAATTGAGGCAGCGGTCCGCCTCAATCACTGCGGCCTGGGGCGCGAGTGGCGGCTTCAACTCACTGAAGCGTTCGCGCAATTGCGGGTCGTCCGGTAATATCGCGGTACTCATCGAGACCTCAAGGAAAAGTGCTGTTGTTCAGAGCCTCTCTCGAATTGGTCAGGAATTGGTCCAGTGAAACCTCTTACAACAAATGCAAGGATGCCTATGAGGCAACCAGCGGCCCATATAGGTCCGGCCGGCGATCGCGATAGAACTGCCAGGTGCGCCGCACATCGGCAATCTCGTCCAGATTCAAATCCGCGGTCAGCACTTCGTCTTTGTCGCGCCCGGCTTGGGCAATGATCTGTCCGCGCGGGTTGGCGAAGTAGCTCGACCCGTAGAACTCACCGATGTTCCAGGGCGGCTCAGTGCCGACGCGATTGATGGCGGCGATGAAGTAACCGTTTGCGGCCGCGTGGGCCGGCTGCTCAAGCTTCCACAGGTACTCGCTCAGGCCGGCCACGGTCGCCGAAGGATTGAAGACAATCTCGGCGCCATTCAATCCCAGGCATCGCGCGCCCTCAGGAAAATGCCGGTCATAACAGATATAGACGCCGATTTTGGCGAAACCCAAATCGAAGACCGGATAGCCCATATTGCCGGGACGGAAATAAAATTTCTCCCAGAAGCCCGGCGCGACATGCGGAATGTGAGTCTTGCGATACTTGCCCAGATAGTTACCGTCGTTCTGAATCACCGCGGCGGTGTTGTAGAAGATGCCTTCCTGTTCCACTTCGTAAACCGGCACGACCATCGCGATGCGCAGTTCTTTCGCCAGCGCCTGCATCAGGGTTACGGTGGGGCCGCCGGGAACGTGCTCGGTGGTCTCATACCATTTCACGGATTGTTCGGCGCAGAAGTATGGGCCGTTGAAGATCTCCTGCAGGCAGACGATCTGGGCACCGTCGGCGGCCGCCTTCCGGATCAGGCCCAGGTGCTTCTCGATCATGGCCTGTTTCTGGACCGCCAGCGGCTCGGTGGCGGGCACGGCATTGGAAGCCTGAATGATGGAACAGCGAACAATTCGTGGCATTCGCGCCGCCTCCATGGAGAAAAGTCGATAGTATTTGAAGTTAATTCAAACGCGCGCGCAGAGCAATGGGTTTGTTGCAATCTATAGGGTGTTAAACGGGATAACTCCGGCCCTGCCCCGATTTGAGCTGATGTCGTCGGGGCTGCAAAAACTGGATACTGCCTGAGGTTCATGGCGAAATTTCGCACGCCGCGACATAGGCGTCCATGCTCTACGATGACTGCATGGGTGCTCTCCTCCACATCCACAATTTGAGCATTCGCTTTGGATCGGCCGAGGCTGTGCGCGGCATCAGCCTGCAAGTGGACGAAGGCGAGGTGCTGGGGCTGGTGGGCGAGTCGGGGTCGGGCAAAAGCGCGACGGCGCTGGCGATCCTGGGATTGCTGGGGCCAGCGGCAGCGCATTCTCATTGCCATGGCGCTCATCAACCGGCCATGCCTTCTGATCGCCGACGAGCCGACGACCGCGCTCGACGTGACCGTGCAGGCCCAGGTGCTCGACCTGCTGCGCGGCCTTCAACAGCAGTATGGGCTGGCAATGCTGTTTATCTCGCACGACCTGGCTGTAGTGGGCCAGGTGGCAAGCCGCGCGGCGGTAATGCGGGCGGGGCAGGTGGTTGAGACCGGGCCTTCCCAAAAACTGCTGACTGCTCCGGAACACGCCTATACGCGGAGCCTGCTGGCGGCCGTTCCCACGCTGCGCACCGATCGGAGCAGGCCACTGGCACTTGTGGGTGATTCGAACGCGACGATGACGGGGTTATACTCGCCGCACACAGACTGAATAAACGGCCCACCTGGCGCGGGACGGCGATTGGATCGGTTCTCTACTGCGCGCGATTCCCGGCATGTTGGAAGCAACTGGCCAGAAAGATGCAAAGATCGGAAAGGAGAAGGCAACCCATGACGCAACTCGCACGCATCTGCGCCGCGGCACTGATTGCAATTCTGCCCGTGTGCTCCGCTCAAACGGCGAATCACAAGTCGAAGCCTGCCCCAAAGCCCGAGCCGACTGCACCGGAGCTCTTTGAATTTATCCGTGGTTCGCTTCTTACGCTGAGCCCTGATGACGGGATTAATGACAACATC
>CZKZ01000376.1_pt1 | contig 23496 bp, 14 predicted proteins | sample 1122171 | NCBI WGS metagenome assembly CZKZ01 (sample SAMEA3539301, study PRJEB10725) | soil metagenome | biome: tundra; feature: field; material: soil | place: USA | collected 2010-05 | depth 0.15 m
GCCGTAGGCGCTCCCGAGCTCGACATCGTGGTGTGGAAGCTGAAGGCCGGCACTCTGGAACAATCGTCGCAACTGGCTCAGGATGTTTTTGCTGCCTGCTCCGCGCGGGACCTGCACCTTGCTCTTGTACAATTGCCGCTGTCCTGGTTTGTGCCTGCCGGGGCAGATGCAAACGGAGCTGTTGCCGGTCTGGTTACCTGCCTGCGCTCGGTACTGATGAAGCCGGAGCACCAGGCGTGGCTCGACCGCATCTGGGAAAGATTCACCGCGGCTTGCGCCGACACATTGGGAAAGTAGACCGGATGGTCAAAACGGGTATCAGCCGGGTCAAACAAGAAAACGTTCTCATTCCGGCGGAACGTCGCTTCCCGATACTCATTCCAGCTGTCCCGGCCCATGGTAATAGAGCTTTGAATTCAATCACGAGGTTTTGACTAAAATGCACGATCCTGCCGTCCTTCGTTCCATGCACGAGGCCCGCTTCAACGCGAAGCCGGCCGTTTTTGTGGCGCCCGGCCGCGTAAACCTGATCGGCGAGCACACCGATTATGCCGAGGGATTTGTCATGCCCGTGGCCATCAACTTCGCGACCCTGGCCGGCATCTCGCCGCGCACGGACGGCAAGATCGTCATCTATTCCGAGAACTTCGGCGAAGAGAAGACCTTTGACGCCGCCGCGAAGCCGGTCGCTTCCAAGCACTGGTCCGACTATCCGATGGGCGTGGTCTCCATTCTTCGTGGGGAGGGCCACACCATCCCCGGCTTCAGCCTGAGCCTTTGGGGCGACGTGCCGCTCGGTTCGGGACTTTCCAGCTCGGCTGCCCTTGAGGTGGTCACAGCACTGGCAGTCCTGTCGCTCATCGGAGCCAGTTATCCGGGTCCGGTGCTGGCCAAGCTGTGCCAGCGCGTCGAGAACGAGTTTGTAGGCGCCAACTGCGGCATCATGGACCAGTTCATCTCCGCCAACGGCAAGGAGAACCACGCCCTGTTGCTCGATTGCCGCGACCTGAGCTACCGGCTGGCGCCCATTCCCGCCAATGTGGCGCTGGTTATCGCCAACACCATGGTTAAGCACTCCATCGCCGGCGGCGATTATCCAACCCGCCGCCGCGAATCAGAAGCTGCATGTGCCGTGATCGCCAGCCACCGGCCGGGAGTTCCTTTCCTGCGCGACGCAACGCTCGAAGACCTGGAAAAGTGGGGCCACGAAATGGCGCCCAAGTCGCTGATGCGCGCTCGCCACGTGATCAGCGAAGACCTGCGCACGGTAGCCGCTTCTGAGGCGCTGTTGCGCGGCGATATGAAGGAACTGGGCCGGCTGATGTCCGAGGCTCATGCCAGCTACAGCGGGGACTTCGAAGGCAGTTGCGTTGAGGCCGATGCCATGGTTGCCCTGGCGCAGGATTTGCCGGGACTGATCGGCGCGCGGCTCACTGGCGGCGGCTTCGGCGGCTGCACCATCAACCTGGTGGAGCAAAGCGAGGCCTCGGCCTTTGCCGAGGCACTGGGGGCCCGTTACGCTGCCAAAACCGGCATCGTGCCGGAGATCCACATCTGCCATGCGTCAGACGGTGCGCACAGGTTGGATTAGAAATGGCTTACGCGCGATGGATGGCCGGTGGCTGCGAAATCCACCTGCCGAAGACGAATGACCGAAAAGTGTGCGCCGTAACCCGTTCGTGTGACAGGATTTCCCTCACTTTAAGCGTCCATTAAGCCGATCCTTGATAATATCGTATGGTGTTGTGCCCTACGAAGACTGGGTAGATAGTCAGGCTTGGTCGGCTTCTTTTAATTTCTATTCCCAGATTGCCGCATCCAATTGTGAATGTGGCGCGGAGAAACAGAACTGATGCAACCGGCAATTTTAAAGCCATTTTCGTACGAGACTTTCCCGAGCTCCGGGCATGTCGCTTATTTCTCGATGGAGATTGCAATCCATCCCTCCATGCCAACGTACTCCGGCGGTCTTGGAGTTCTGGCCGGAGACACGCTGCGTTCCGCGGCCGACCTCGGCATTCCGCTTATCGCCTTCACGCTACTGCATCGCAAGGGATACTTCCAGCAGCATCTTGACCAAACCGGCATGCAGAGCGAAGAAATTCAGCCATGGAGTCCAGAGGCCTTTTGCACTGAAGAGGCGGCACGCGTCACGGTTTCAGTGGAAGACCGGGTTGTGAACGTGCGCGCCTGGCGCTATGACATGCAGGGCCGATCTGGCCACGTGGTGCCCATCTACCTGCTTGATACGGATGTGGATGGCAACTCGGGATGGGACCGCGGCCTGACCGATCATCTGTACGGTGGCGACACCAACTACCGGCTGCAGCAGGAGATTGTGCTGGGCATGGGCGGCTCGCGCATGGCACATGCGCTCGGCTACCGCGTAAACGTCTATCACATGAACGAAGGCCATGCGGCGCTGCTGACACTGGCGCTGCTTGAGCGGCAGCTGGGTGGCGGTCCCCTGGGGGAGGCCACTGAAGCAGATATCGAGCAGGTGCGCCGCAAGTGCGTGTTCACTACCCACACACCCGTGCCGGCCGGCCACGACCGTTTCTCTACCGAGCAGGCCATTCGCATCCTGGGCGGCGACAGAACGGCGCGGCTTGAGAAGCAGGGCTGTTTTCGCGACGGCCTGTTGAACATGACGCTGCTGTCGCTGCGCTTTTCACGCTATGCCAACGGCGTGGCCATGCAGCATGGCAAAGTTTCGCGCGAAATGTTTCCTGAGTTTCAAATAGACAACATCACCAACGGAGTTCACGCGCCCACCTGGATGTCGGAACCGATTCAGCAGATGCTCGACGAGCACATTCCCGCCTGGCGTCGCGACAACCTCTACCTGCGCAACGCCATCGATTTGCCGGAGAAGAAGATTCAGACCGCGCACGCCCGCGCCAAGGAAGCGTTGCTTGCCGAGGTTGGCTCACGCACTGGCCTGGTGCTGAATCCAGGGGTACTCACACTGGGCTTTGCCCGTCGCGCAGCTACCTACAAGCGCGCCAACCTGCTGTTCACCGATCCCGAGCGGCTGCTCAAGATTGCCACCGCCGCCGGAGGCATGCAGATTCTGTACGCCGGCAAGGCTCACCCGCAGGACGAGCCCGGCAAGCGGCTTATCCAGGAAGTCTTCGAGGACGCCGCGAAGTTTTCCAACGGCCTGCTGCGGATTGTTTATCTCGAAAACTACGCCTGGGATCTGGGCGCACTGCTCACGGCCGGCGTGGATGTCTGGGTGAACACGCCCAAGCGGCCTTATGAAGCTTCAGGAACCAGCGGCATGAAGGCGGCTATGAACGGCGTCCCAAGCCTGTCGATTCTGGACGGCTGGTGGATCGAGGGCTGCATTGAGGGCATGACGGGCTGGGCCATCGAAGACGGCGCCGACGATCAAGAGGAAGCCAACTCGCTTTACGCCAAACTCGAAACTGCCGTGGTTCCGCTCTACAGGGACGCGCCTGAGAAGTGGGCGCGCCTGATGCGCAACACGCTCGCTTTCAACGGCTCCTACTTCAACACCAACCGCATGGTGAAGCAGTACACGCGCAACGCCTACTACCCGGTGCAACTGATCGAGCACGCCAACGTTCAGGAAGAAGTCTTCGCCGACTGAACATCCTGAAAGAGAGCAATTCCGTCAGGGGTTACCGGCGAAGGGTACGGGCTTTACAGCTCGCTAAAAACTCCTATCGAAACACTGTTTTGAGAGGGCACGGCCGGGATACCCTCTGGGTCGCCGTGCCGGATATGCCGCAGAATCAGCTTGGGCTTCAGCCCCTGAGGGATGCTTCTCAGGCCTTCCGCCCATTCTCCCGGCGTGATGACACCGGCCAGCGTCACTTCATCGGTTGGCGGATGATGGTCTTCAGTTTCTCCGGCGTGGTCCGGCGTGGATCGCTCAAATAAATCTCATGGTGTTTTCCGCAAAGCTCTTTGCCCGCGGAGTGAATGAAGTCGTGAATCCGCTGAATCGTCGGACCCTCGGCTGAAAACGGCCCCACATAGAGAATCTGCGCGGCAGTACCTTCTTTCAAAGTTTCCAGCCGTACACGGTCGAGTGCCACGGGCTTCTTCTTCTTGCGTACTTCGTTGAATGCCGCGTCTACCTGGATGTAACTGATGAAATCCGGCTGAAGAATCATCGCGGTCCACTTCCACGTGGACTTGTCCTGTCGATGAAACGCGTGCGGGTCGTTGGCCCACCACAGGCCCTCCAGCGGCATCACACCGTAGTCCACCGCCTGCGGACTCTTTTTGAGCGAGAACTTCAGCGTGTACGAAAGTGAGTAGAGCGCCTCGATTGCCTGGATAAAGGCCGGGGATATGTTGGGGTCGCCTTCGCCGTCCACCATGAGGTATGTCAGCGGGGGTACGTCAACCGCCACAATTTCCGTTGCTGGCGGTTGGTAAAGATGGTTCCACTGCTTCTTCAGGTCGAGCTTTTCCATAGCAGTTCTCCGCGAAGACGGAATCCCGCTGCGAGTATAGCGCCGAACCTGATTCGATCGCTGTAACCTGCCCAATGGGTTGCGAGAAAAACTGGAATTGGTTTCGTCCAGATTCTGCCAGCCCCATCGGGGCTAAGAGAAGGTAACTTCCGAGTTTACGATAATTCAGGGAGAACTCAATTCCAGCCATGTACTACCCGCTTTGGAACTACATCGTTCGCTGCAAACCAATTGGTTAATGGCCTGCTCTCAAGACAAACCAAACCTTTGCGTAGCCCGATCACTTTAGACTCGGCATCTCCGGAACGGCAGCCCCATCGCCGCGTGGGTCGGAAGCTCCAAAGTTCATGCCCGTTGCGCTGTCGTGTTCAACCACGTTGCCTCGACCCATATTTTCCGTGTACTCCTTGCGTACGTCGAACACGTGACCCATCTTTGTCAGCACATCAATCGTGGACTGCCCAACGCGAGACTCGATCTGGATGTTGCAGCCCAGAGTCGATGTGACCGTGAAGCGAGCTTCTTCGAGCGCGGCCTGGATATTCATGCCGTAATCGACCATGTTGGATACGAACTGGGCGTGCGCGAGTGGTTGATTCATACCGCCCATAATGCCGAAGCCGATGTGCCGATCCCCCATCTGCATGAATGCCGGGATGATGGTGTGGAAGGGCCGTTTGTGGCCGGCCAGAGCGTCGGGTGATTTGGGATCCAGCGAGAACGCGCCCCCGCGGTTATGCAACACGAATCCCATGCTGTCCACCGTTATGTCAGAACCGAAGGCGGCGTAGTTGCTTTGAATGATGGAGAGAATATTGCCTTCGCGGTCGACAACGGTGAAGTAGGTCGTGTCGCTCTTGGAGAGTGCACCGGGAGCGACCTTGCAGTTCGCCCGGCTTGGATCGATCAGATGCGCCCGCTGTGCCGCGTAGCTCTTGGAAAGCAGCTCCTCCGCAGGAATCTTATTGAAGCGTGGATCGCCGTCGTAGGCCTTCACATCTGCGTAGGCCAGCTTCATCGCCTCGATGCGTGTGTGCAGTTCACCCGGGCTGTAGGGGCCGTCGGGATCGGCTTTGGATTGCTCCATGATGTTGAGCATCTCCAGCGCGGCCATGCCATCGCCATTGGGCGGTAGTTCGTAGATTGTCCACCCTCGGTAGCTCACTGAGATGGGCTCGACCCACTCGGCCGAATACTCCGCCAGGTCCGAGGCGGTCATGGTCCCGCCAAGTTCTGCGGAGGTTTTCAGAATCGCCTGGGCAATCCCGCCTTTGTAGAAAGCGGTCTCACCTTCGTTAGCGACCAGCGTGAGCGCGCGGGCAAGATCCGGGTTACGGAAGAGCTCGCCTCGCTCGGGTGCCTTATCCCCAGGCAGGAAAACACGCCGGCTCTCCGGATTCGTCATCAGCCACTTACGGCTCGCCTTCCAATCGTCATCCATGATCTCGGGAACGGCGTAGCCATTGCCGGCGAAAAAGATGGCGGGCTGGAAGAGGTCGCGCCACGGGAGCTTGCCGAAGCGGCTATGAAGCTTGGCCCACCCGTCGACCGCCCCCGGAACCGTGACTGAGTCGATCCCAAACCTGGGCATCTGATCCAGGCCTTTGCCCTTCAGATGTTCGATGGTGAGGCTCTTGGGAGCCCATCCGCTTGCGTTGATGCCGGTGAGCTTGCCCGTCTTCGCGTCATAGTAGATTGCAAACAGATCGCCGCCGAGGCCATTCATCATCGGTTCCATCACGCCGAGCACCGCGTTTGCCGCGATGCCCGCATCAATCGCCGAGCCGCCGCGCTCGAGCATGCGCGCACCCGCCTGCGAGGCCTGGACCTCGCTCGTCGCGACGATCCCGAAAGGTGTCGAAACGACGGATCTTCCATAGGAGCGATCCTGTGCCCTGAGACCTAACGAGGAGGTCAGCAAGAGAACAGGCACAAGCAATCGAAGCGACGTAATGAAATCCCTCCCTGAAGAGCAAGCTCAATACAGCAGATGGTTTAGCGAAGCACGGTACCAACCTGCAGAAGTCCTTCGCCACCGCGCCCACGGAATAGAAACGCCCCGCTAACATCAGTGTCGCCGGACCTGAATGGATCCATGCGCCCATGCCTCGTCCGCCGCGGCGGATGAGACATGGGATTCTACCTCTTACGAATACAGCCGGATCTCGCTTGAAGTGCCGCCCGCCGCGGGAATGTAGCACTTCCGCGTGTAATCCATGACCATGCGGTCGGCATTGAAGCGCCAGCCCAGCGTGCGGATGGTGCGCTTCATGCGTTTGATCCATCCCCTTGGCAATCCGTCGCGGTCGCGCTGATAAAACAGCGGAATCACTTCGTCGTTGAGCACACGGTAAAGGTCTTCGCCGTCGCGGCTGTCGTGCACGTCCATGTTGGAGTGGGTTCTGCCGGTTCCGATGGCGAAGCCGTTGAGCCCGTCATACGCTTCAGCCCACCAGCCATCGAGGACCGAAAGGTTCAGGCCGCCGTTGAGCACGACTTTCTGTCCGCTGGTGCCTGAGGCCTCCAGCGGCCTCCGCGGATTATTCAGCCACACGTCCACGCCCTGTACCAGGTACCGGCCGACGTTGATGTCGTAATCCTCGATGAAGACAAATTTATTCGAGAATTTCGAGTCCCGCATCATTTCGGCGATCTGCTGCAAAACCTTCTTGCCCGGTTCGTCATGCGGGTGCGCTTTGCCTGCAAAGAGAAATTGAACGGGGCGCTTGGGATCGTTAACCATTGATGCGAGCCGATGCATATCGGCCAGCACCAGGTTGGCTCGTTTGTACGTGGCAAACCGGCGCGCAAAGCCGATGGTCAACGCATCCGGCGAGAGAATCTTGTCGAGTTTCTTGAGCGCTGCGGCGGGTTCGTCGCGGCGTCCAGCCTGCTCGTGTGCGCGGCGGCGTGCAAAGTCGATCAGTTGCGCCTTCAGGGCGAGGTGCGTCTCCCAAAGCTCGCCATCGTCGACACCCTCAATCTTCTCCCACGTATTTGGCCAGCTACTGTGGTGCTGCCAGTCCACCCCTAGATGACGGTCGTAGAGCCTGCACATTTGTGGCGCCAGCCAGCTTGGAACATGCACGCCGTTGGTGATGTGTCCAATAGGCACGGCGTCTTCGGGCCGGTTGGGATAGAGGCCCTTCCACATCGCCCTCGAGACCTCGCCATGCAGAGACGAAACTGCATTCACGCGCCGCGCCAGCTTCAGTCCCAGGACCGTCATACAGAACGGTTCGCCCTGGTCGGTGGGATACTCGCGCCCAAAGCCCATCATGTTCTCGTGCGAAATCCCCAGTTGCTCGCGCAGCGGGCCCAGGTGTTCTTCCATCAGGTCGGCGCTGAAACGGTCATGGCCGGCGGGCACCGGCGTATGCGTGGTAAAAATCACTTCGCGCGGAATCAGGCTGGCCGCTGTTGTAAAGTCCAGCCCCTCGACCACCATGCGATCGCGAATCGCCTCGAAGACGGCGAAGCCGCTGTGCCCCTCGTTCAGATGCAATACGCTGGGCGTGATGCCCATGGCCTTGAGCGCGCGGAAGCCGCCGATGCCCAGCAGCAGCTCCTGACGAATGCGGGTGCGCGAATCTCCGCCGTAGAGGCGTGAAGTGGTTTCAAGGTCTTCGGGTGCATTGCCTGCAACGTTTGAGTCGAGCAGCAGCAGGTCACATCGGCCCACCTTCACGCGCCACACCTTGGCGCGAATCACGCCGCCGCGCGTAGCAATCTCAACAATTACAGGTTCGCCGTTGATGCCGATGGCCGGCTGCATGGGCAATTGGTTCACGTCGGTCTGCAGGTACTCCTCGCGTTGCCAGCCAGTCTGGTCAAGTCGCTGCAGAAAGTATCCCTGGCCATAAAAGAGGCCGATGCCGATGAGCGGAATGCCAAGGTCGGATGCGCTCTTGATGTGGTCTCCGGACAGCACGCCCAGACCGCCGGAGTAGATAGGCAACGACTCGTGCATTCCGAATTCGGCTGAAAAATAGGCGATTGGCCGAGGCCGCAGTACCCCCGCGTTGGCCGCGCCCCAGGTTCGGTCTGCGTTCAAATACTCCTGCTGGCGGCGGTACACGTAGTTGATGCGGCTGTGTAGAACCAGTTCCGCGGCGCGGCGCTCAATCTCGCCCAACGGCATTTCACTGAGCAGGGAAATTGGATTCTGATTGAGCTCGCGCCACCGGGTTGGATTCAGATCGCGAAACAGGCTGATGCAGTCGTGGTCCCAACTCCACCACACGTTGCGTGCCAGGGACCAGAGCCGTTCCTGCGCCGGGGCGATGAAGCGATCGAGCGTGCGCGCCTCGCTCACCACCGGCGCAACTTGGCTGGCCGCCTCAGTCAGCATGCGAATCTCATTGTCCCGATAGGTGCGCGGGTCCTTGGTCTGGACGACAAGAACTCCCTGCAAGACCCCGCGGTCAATCAGCGGCACGCCCAGGAAGGAGTGGTACTCCTCCTCGCCGGACTCCTTGAAGTACTTGAAGCGAGGATGGTTTCTAACATCGTCGACGTCAACCGGCAGTACTCGTTCCGCGACCAAGCCGGTGAGTCCCTCGTTCAACGGCATACGCAATGTACCTATGCAACTCGGGTGCAGGCCGAGCGTGGCCGCCAGAACCAGGTTCGACCGATCCGGCTCAAGCAGATAGGCCGAGCAGACATCGGTCCTGAACCGCTTGGCGATCAATGCCACCAGATTCATGAGGGTATCGGCGGCCTTGCCTCCCTCCGCGGCAAGGTTCGAGATCTCCTCCAAAGTGAGTACGAGACTTGCATCGGTTGTTTCGTGGGTCTGGGTCATCGGGTATCGCTCGCCTCTCGAATAGATTCAGAAGGCCGATCTCAGAAAATCGGTATCGACACGTTCCCTACGCTGCGACTAGTGTGCAGAGATGCATTCGACAAAACTGCCGAAACTTGGAACGGCTTATTGCAGGTTTTCTGTACTTTAGGGAAAATCCCACGCTTCGCAGTCAGGGATAGCTTCGAAGATAACACCAATCCTCGCGCACTGCGAATAAGGATGGAATCAAGAAACACAAGGCCGCATCCAGGAAACGAAAACCGAAAGCCGCAAAGCCATCAGCATGATTTGTCTGGCCACAAGTCCATAGCCGGCAGCGGCGATTCCAGAGCTGAAAGCTGAGAGCTGGAAGCTGCCCTTAGTCCCCGTGCGCCTCTTCCAGTTCCACACCGACTTTTTGCAGCTTCATTACCTTCCACTGCAGCTTGTCGAAGAAGAGGTAAACCACCGGCGTGGTGAACAGCGTCAGCGCCTGCGACACAAGCAGCCCGCCCACAATAGTGATGCCCAGCGGCCTGCGCAGTTCCGATCCCACGCCCATCCCGATGGCCAGTGGCAACCCGCCGAATGTGGCGGCCATAGTCGTCATCATGATCGGCCGGAAACGCAGCAGCGCGGCCTGATAGATAGCCTCAACAGGCGGCAGTCCCTGGTCGCGCTCGGCCTGTAAGGCAAAGTCGATCATCATAATGGCGTTCTTCTTCACAATACCTATCAGCAGGATGATCCCGATCAGCGCGATGATGCTCAGGTCGGTCCCCGTGATCAGCAGCGCAAGGATGGCGCCCGCGCCCGCGGGCGGTAATGTTGAGAGAATGGTGAGCGGATGGATCAGGCTCTCATATAGAATGCCGAGCACAATGTAGACGGCCACCACTGCCGCCAGAATCAGGTAAGGCTCGTTCTTGAGCGAGTCTTGAAAGGCCTGCGCAGTCCCCTGAAAGCTGGCGTGAATAGCAGACGGCATGCCCAAATCGCGCTGCACCTTCTCGAGCGCAGTCACAGCGTCTCCCAGAGCTACGTTAGGCGCCAGGTTGAACGTAAGCGTCACCGCCGGGTACTGCCCTTGATGAGCAACTGACAGCGATGTGCGCTGATTCGCATAGTGCGCAATGGTCGAAAGCGGCACCATCGTCCCGTTCGTCGACTTGATGAAGATACCATTCAGTGCGTCGGGACTGTTGCTGTACTTCGGATCCACTTCCATAACCACGAAATACTGGTTCAAGCCGGTGTACATCGTGGAGACTTGCCGCTGTCCGAAGGCATCGTAAAGCGTTTGGTCGATCAAGGATGCCGTGATGCCGAGTCGCGCTGCAGTGTCGCGATCGATCACCAGGTTCGTGGCCAACCCCTGGTCCTGTTGATCAGAAGAAACGTCGCGCAGCTCCGGCATGGCTCTCATGCGGCTTTGCAGTTGCGGCGCCCACGTGTTCAACTCCTTCAGGTCTTCGTCCGACAGTGTGAACTGATACTGGGAGGCACCTCCGCGGCCTCCGATCTGAATATCTTGCTGCGCCTGCAGAAAGAGCGTCGCGCCCGGAACGCTGGTCAGCTTGCGGCGCAGCCGGTTCACCACCTGGTCGGCAGAAACACGTCCAGGCCGGTCCTTCAGTGGCTTGAGTGCGACGAACATGTTTCCCGTGTTGGTGCTGCCTCCTCCTGGGCCGCCACCGCCTACAAAGGCTGTCACAGAAAGGATGGCCGGGTCTTCCAGAGTCATCTGCGCCAGTTGCCGTTGCTTTTCCTGCATGGCATTGAAGCTGATATCCTGCGCGGCCATGGTCCGGCCGCCGAGTCTGCCCGTATCCTGCTGCGGGAAGAAGCCCTTCGGAACGATTATGTAGAGGTAAATGTTCAAAACCGCGGCGCCAATTGCCACGCCGAGCATCAAGGGTTGGTGGCGCAATACCCAGCGCAGCGCCGAGTTGTATTCGTAATGAAGCCGCGCGAAAGCGGCTTCACTGAAACGGTAGAGGTGGCCGTGGCGGGATTCGTCGCGCGCCTTCAGAAATCTGGCGCAGAGCATCGGTGTGGTGGTCAATGAAACCAGAAGTGAAACCGCGATAGCCACTGACAACGTCACTGCGAATTCGCGGAACAGCCTGCCCACGATTCCACCCATCAGCAGAATGGGCGTAAACACCGCGATCAGCGAGGTGCTCATCGAGAGCACCGTGAAGCCGATCTCCTTTGAGCCCTTCATCGCCGCCTCGTAAGGCTGCATGCCCATTTCGAGGTAACGGGTGATGTTCTCGATCACAACGATCGCGTCATCCACCACAAATCCCGTTGCCACAGTCAGCGCCATCAGCGACAGATTGTCGATGGTGTAGCCCGCCAGGTACATCATCCCGAAGGTCGCCACCAGCGAAAGCGGAACCGCTACCGAGGGAATGATGGTGGCCCATACCTCGCGCAGAAACAAGAAGACCACCAATACCACCAGCATCACGCTGATGATCAGTGAAACTTCTACGTCGTGCACGCTGGCGCGAATCGTCGTTGTGCGATCTACAGCTATGTTGATCTTGATGGTCGGCGGAATGGCTGCCTGCAAATGCGGTATCTCGGCCATTATGTTGTTCACGGTCGAAATCACATTGGCGCCGGGGATTTTGAAGACAAAGAGCATCACCGCGCTCTCGAGTTGGCCCGGCGGGCCCTTGATGGGATTGATGCCTGCAACGCCCGCGTTCAGTATGTTCGAAACGCTGTCCGTCACCGTTCCCAGGTCTTCAACGCGAACCGCGGCGCCGGTTTGTTTGTTGTACCCGGCAATCAGCGGCGCGTAATCTTCGGCTTTGAATATCTGATCGTTGTCATAGATGGCCCAACGGTTTTGCGCGTCCTGGAATGCTCCTTTGGGCCGGTTGGCGTTCGCTCCTGCCAGCGCTATGCGCACGGATTCCAGAGCGATGCCGTTGTTGGCCAGCTGCATCGGATTCAGCTCAACGCGCACTGCGGGGCTGGAACTGCCACCCACGAACACCTGGCCAACACCATCAATCTGCGACATCTTTTGCGCCAGTATGGAGTCGGCCATGTCGTAGATCTGCTGTTTCGACAACACCTCCGAGGTCAACGTCAGAATCAGGATCGGAGCATCGGCTGGATTTGCCTTGCGGTAGTTGGGGTTTTGCGGCAGATACGAAGGCAATTGGCTTCGCGCTGCATTGATGGCCGCCTGCACGTCGCGCGCCGCCGCGTTGATGTCCCGATTGATGTCGAATTGCATCGTCACCGAGGCTGAGCCCAGCGAACTCGACGAGGTCATCTGGTTCACGCCGGCGATGCGGCCGAACTGCCGCTCCAGCGGCGTGGCCACGGCCGAGGCCATCGTCTCAGGACTGCCACCGGGCAACCCTGCGCCCACGCTGATCACCGGCATGTCCACATCTGGCAGCGACGCCACTGGCAGCAATGTATATGCCACCGAACCGGCCAGCAACAGGGCCATGCTTAGCAGCGATGTTGCAACCGGACGTTTGATGAAGGGTGCGGAAAGATGCATCGACAGGCCTCCTAATCCGCACTTGCCGGTTCATGTTCACGGCCGACACTCAAATCCTTCGGCTTGAGCCGCTGCGCCAGCATGTCAAAGTAGATATAAACCACCGGAGTGGTAAACAGCGTAAGCATCTGCGACAGGATCAATCCGCCGACGATCGTAACGCCCAGTGGCATGCGCAATTCAGCGCCTACACCGCCGCCCAGCGCCAGCGGCAAACCGCCCAGCAGGGCAGCCATCGTGGTCATGATGATGGGCCTGAACCGCAGCAGGCAGGCCTGGAAAATCGCGTCCTCCGCGGCCTTGCCTTCATCGCGCTCAGCTTGCAGTGCAAAATCGATCATCATAATGGCATTCTTCTGCACAATGCCGATCAGCAAAATTATGCCGATGAGTGCAATCACGCTGAACTCGACCCGCGTGATCAGCAGCGCCAGCAGCGCGCCAACACCCGCCGAGGGCAGCGTGGAGATGATCGTGATCGGGTGAACATAGCTCTCGTAGAGCACGCCCAGCACAATGTAAACAGTAATGAGCGCCGCCAGAATCAGAAGCGGTTCATTGGCCAGCGACGTCTGGAATGCGGCTGCCGTGCCTTCAAAGCTGGCGTTGATGCTCGCCGGCATCTGGATGCGCTGCTCGACACGATTCACAGCTTTGACTGCGTCCCCCAGGGCCTTCCCCGGCGCCAGGTTGAAGCTCACTACGGTAGACGGGAACTGGTCCTGATGGCCGATGGACAGTTGTGAGTGCGACTGTTCCCAGTGGGCGAGCATGCTCAGTGGAACCTGCGTTCCATTCGCCGACTTCACGTAGAGACTGTTGAGCGTCCCGGGATCGGTCTGGAAGTCTTTCCCCACTTCCATCACCACGTGGTACTGATTCAGCTGGGTAAACATTGTGGACACCTGGCGTTGGCCAAACGCGTCGTAGAGCGTGTTGTCCACGTCGGCCATGCCAATGCCCAGGCGGGCCGCGGTGTCGCGATCGATCACCAGTTGGGCCGCCAGCCCCTCATCCTGCAAGTCACTAGCAACATCGGTGACCACGTCCTCTTTGCTCAGTTCCGTCACCAACTTGCGCGTATAGGTCGCCAGTTCGCTCTGATTAGGGTCTTCAAGCGCGTACTGAAACTGCGTGCGGCTCACGCGATCTTCAACCGTCAGGTCCTGAAGCGGCTGCAAGAAAAGCTGAATGCCTTCTACCTCGTTTACCTTGCCCTGCAGCCGACGGATCACTTCGGTCGCCGAGACCTTGCGCACATCCAGCGGCTTCAACGTGATCTGGATGCGTCCCGAGTTGAGCGTGGTGTTGGTCCCGTCTACGCCGATGAACGAAGATACGTTATCCACCGCCGGATCCTGAATAACCGCATCAACAAGCCTTTGCTGCCGCTGTGCCATGTTGGTAAAGCTCACCGTCTGCGGCGCTTCTGAGATGCCCAGAATCACGCCCGTGTCCTGCACCGGGAAAAAGCCCTTGGGAATCACAATGAACAAAAGCACGGTGGCTACAAACGTCGAAATGGTCACCATCAGAGTGGCGAATCGATGCCGCAAAATCACCTTCAGCGCGCGCCCATACGCGGCGATGATGGAGTTGAACACTTTCTCCGACCAATAGTAGAAACGGGTTTGGTTCGCTGTTGCCTTATCCTGCAGAATCCGTGAGCACATCATCGGCGTGAGCGTCAGCGAGACCACTGCGGAGACAAGAATGGTGACAGCCAGCGTGATCGCGAACTCGCGGAACAGCCGCCCCACCACGTCGCTCATGAACAACAGTGGAATCAGCACGGCAATCAGCGACACAGTCAGCGACATGATGGTGAAGCCGATCTGTTCGCTTCCCTTCAGCGCCGCCTGCATCGGGCTCATACCCTCTTCAATAAAGCGCGAGATGTTCTCGATCATCACGATCGCGTCGTCCACTACAAAGCCGGTGGAGATCGTCAGCGCCATCAGTGTCAGGTTGTTCAGCGAGTAGCCCAACAGGTACATCACGCCGAAGGTGCCCACAATCGACAGAGGCACCGAGATAGACGGGATGATCGTAGCCGCCAGGTTCCGCAGGAATAGAAAGATGACCGCCACCACCAGCGCGATGGTGAGCATCAATTCAAACTCCACGTCCCTGACTGAGGCGCGGATGGTCATGGTGCGGTCGGTCAGCACCGCGACCTGGATTGCGGCAGGCATGCTTGTCTGCAACTGCGGCAGCAGCTTGTGGATGCGGTCCACAACCGCAATGATGTTGGCTCCTGGCTGCCGTTGGATGTTTACAATCACCGCTGGCGTGCGCCCCGTCCAGGCAGCCTGCTGGTTGTTCTCCGCTGCGTCCACAATGGTCGCAACATCAGAGGCCCGCACCGGAGCGCCATTCCGGTAGGCAATCACTACCGGTTTGTAGTCCGAGCTCGTAAGCAGTTGATCGTTGGCGCCAATCGTATAGGACTGGCGGTTTCCGTTGAGCGTCCCCTTGGCCTGATCCACGTTCGACGCCGCTATCGCCGTTCGCAGATCCTCGAGGCTCAGGTTGTAGGAAGCCAGCTGCGTTGGGTTGGCCTGGATCCGCACTGACGGCTTCTGTCCGCCGGCAATTGACACCATACCCACTCCCGTAACCTGCGAGATCTTCTGTGCCAGGTTGGTGTCGGCCGCGTCTTCAATCTTGTCCAGCGGCAGGGAGTCGGAGGTCAGTGCCAGCGTCATAATTGGCGCGTCGGCCGGGTTCACCTTGCTGTAAATGGGTGGATTGGGCAGGTCGGTGGGCAGAAAGCTGTTGCCCGCGTTGATGGCTGCCTGCACTTCCTGCTCGGCCACATCGATGTTCTCGTCCAGGTTGAATTCGAGCGTAATCACCGAGCCACCACCCGAACTCACTGACGTCATCTGCTTCAGTCCCGGCATCTGGCCGAACTGCCGTTCCAGCGGAGCCGTCACGGATGAGGCCATCACCTCAGGCCCCGCCCCGGGATAAAACGTAAGAACCTGGATGATCGGGTAGTCCACCTGGGGCAACGCAGATACTGGCAACTGCTGGTAGCCGACACCGCCGGCAAGCAGAATAGCCGCCATCAGAAGCGAGGTCGCGACCGGACGCAGAATGAATGGCCGGGAGGGACTAAGGCTCACTGCTGCTCCTTATGCGGGTGTTTCCCTGTCAGCGGGCCGTTGTCGCTGGCCGGTGCCTGACCGCCGGCATTTCGCGCACCTTGCCCTGTTCCCGCCTGCCGCGCCTGGGTCGCCACCACGGGCGCTCCCTGGCGCAACCGGTCCGCGCCGTCCACAACCACCATCTGGCCAGCCTCAACACCGCCATCCAGAATGGTCAACTGGCCTTGCGCAAGCGCTATCTTCACGGACTGTATCTTGGCGGTTGTGGCGCCCTTCGCGTCGGTGTCAACGGTCCACACAAACGATCCCTGCAACCCGTTCTGGATCGCAGCCGAAGGAACAACCAGCGCACTCGGCCGGTCTTCCATCACCAGGCGGACATTCACAAACTGATTCGGAAACAACCCTTCGTCCTCGTTGTTAAAGACCGCTTTCAGCTTGGCCGTCCCGGTCGTCGTGTCGATCTGGTTATCAGCCGTCAGCAACTGCCCTGTTGCCAGCTTTTTCACGTTGTCGTGGTCGTAGGCATCTACAGGCAGCCGCCGGTCCGCGGCCATCTTTGCAAGCACCTGTGGAAGCTGACTCTCGGGCAGCGTGAAGTAAACGGCGATCGGCCGGACCTGGTTGATAATCACAAGGTTCGTTGTGTTCGCTGTGATGATGTTGCCCGGGTCCACCAGGCGCAGCCCGATCTTGCCGTTGACGGGCGACTGGATCGTGCACCAGTTCAGTTGCAGTTGGGCGTTCTCAATGGCGGCCTTATCCGATTCGATGGCGCCCTGGTACTGGCCCTGCGCGGCCTCGTCGGCGTCCATCGTCTCCTTCGACGTTACGCCCGCCGCGTAAAGCGCCTTGTAACGCGAAAACTCGGCCTGTGCATTCTTCAGCAGTGCCTCATCGTGGGCCAGTGTTCCCTTCGCTTGGTCCAGGGCGGCCTGGTAGGGCCTGGGATCGATCACCATGATCGTCTGCCCCTGCCTTACCTCCTGGCCCTCAGTAAATTTCACCGGCTCCAGCTGACCGTTCACCCGCGCCTTCACGGTCACGGACATGTAGGGTGTTACCGTGCCGAGCGCCGTCAGGTAAATCGGCATCGGCCGCTGCATCACCGGGGTCACCTGTACCGGAACCGGCCTGTTCAACAGCGCGGCAGCCTGGTTGCTTGCCTGGGTCTTGGCGGCCTGCTGGTTCTGGTAGATGCGCCATCCTGCGAATCCCATTCCGCCTACCAGTGCCAGATAAACGATCACGCGGATCCAGGTTCTCTTGTGGGCGCGCGGCTCCGCTTGATTGCCGATTTCTGACTGCCGAGATTCCTGAGTGGTTTCAATTGCCATTGTGTCGATTCCCGTCGTTTTCTCTTAGGTCGAGCCCAAAAAATGAGCACAAATGCGGCCAGGACTCGAAAAAGTGAGGCAGTCCGCTTACGTTTGTAGGGACGAAACAATTTACCCAAAGGTTTCGCCCTCTCCCGCATCATGAAAGAGCTTTCTTTGTTTAAATTCGTATGAATGAATTCGTAAGTAAGCTACATTCGCCAGGACAAAGCCGCGAACCATTGTAAGCGAGCGGGGCATTACCGGCACAATGGCGGCTTTAAGTAGGGAACAAGCTGCACGTTCTGGGTTGGATGCTGTTTGGGAGGGGCGCGGCTTGGCCTTGCCGGAAAAGTCCCAATCTGGCGACGGTCCTACGGGTAGCGAAAAAACTCGATCTGGAAGGATGCCGGGGTTTCAACCCACGCATAAAGCCAACAAAATAAGCGTGGGTATTGGCTCCGGGGAGGTGCTTTTTCGCCAAGCTCGAATGGAAACTGAAGTTGGTCACCGCCTGACTGACCCGCCCCGGTGCGCCCTTCGCGAGTATGCTGTCATCAAACCGGGCCGGCTCGGCCGGGCGGGCCTACGCCCGAATTTTCGCCGTTAAAGCGAGTTAAAGCAATGAAAGTAATCATCTTTGGCGCGACGGGCATGGTGGGCCAGGGAGTTCTGCGCGAGTGCCTTCGGGCCCCTGACGTGGAGCTCGTGTTCACCGTGGGCCGAAGCCCCGCCGCTGAACAGAATTCCGACCTGCGCGGACCCAGGCTTCGGGAGATCGTCCACCGCGATCTGGCAGATCTTTCGGCGATCGAAGGCGAACTCACCGGCTTCGACGCCTGCTTTTTCTCGCTCGGTGTCTCGTCAAGCGGGATGAAGGAAGCAGACTACCAGCGGATCACTTATGACCTCACGCTGGCCGCCGCCCAAACGCTGAGCCGCCTCAATTCCGGCATGACCTTCATCTATGTTTCCGGCGCCGGCACCGACAGCACGGAGCAGGGCCGCATCATGTGGGCGCGCGTCAAAGGCCGGACGGAAAATGCGCTCCTCCGCCTGCCTCTTGCGGCCTATATGTTTCGCCCTGGCATCATTCAGCCGCTCGACGGCATCAAGTCGAAGACACCGTCTTATCGAATCGGCTACGCCTTGATGAAGCCGTTGCTGCCGCCGCTGCGCTGGATTCTGCCCAATCTCGTGCTATCCACGCGCGACATCGGCCTGGCAATGCTGGCCGTGGCAAAGCACGGTTACGAGAAGCGGATTCTGGAGACGAAAGATATTCGGGATGCGGCTGGCGCCTGAGACCGATTCTAAGCATGGATTCAGGTGCTGCAGGAAGTGGTCAATTGGCAGGTATAGGTTGTGCTTTGACGAGGGCCTGGGGTGGAATCTCGGCAATCACCAGTTTGGGGCCGTCGAAGAAAAAGCACGCGACAAAGTCGGGGTTGTCGTCGCCGGGGCCGCGAACGCTCATCTTGGGCCCGCCTGAATTCAACTGGACAATGTCACCGGGCTGGAATTCATTCGACATGTGCGGTTCTCCTCGCTGAACTATACTGCAACGAACCCTCTGCCTGAGTTCTTCATAAGGAGCAGGTTCTTCAAAAACGGGGTTGCGAAGGCAATTCATCACACCCGCAAGGTTGCCTCAGAAAGCATACCTGGGCGAGTTGCGCCGCTCACGTCAGGCAAACATCATGCAATTTGTCTTGCTGATTTTCTGCCTTATCACCATCATCGGCGCTTTAAGTGCCTGGCGCAGGAGTCCGCTCTATTCCCTTAAGACCTCTCTGAAGCTGGTCGGTGCGTTCGCACTGATCGTTGCAGTTGTTGTGGGGGTATCGTTGGCCATCGTGAATGGCCCGCTGAGCCGCTCGCCAGTTGTGCAAGGAATCGCAGGATTCCTGGCCATCATGTTGCTTGCAAGCGGCTCCAGCATCTTCATCGTCCGGATCACCGACGCGCATGTCGCGCAACTGCCGCCATCGGCCAAACTAGTCAGCTTTAATCGGCACAAGGTCTACCGCTGGATCTGGCGCCTGGTGGTCTTCCTGGTCATCTGCACGGCCGCAGCCCTGGTGCTTCCATCTTCCTGGAACTGGCTGCCAATCGGGCTGGGCGGATTCATGCTTCTGCTGTGCGCACCCACGCTTTCAATCCTGTTTATGATGGCGCGGCGGAACGACCGCGGCATGTCGGCGGTGATTGCCAATCCCTGGGTGCACTGGCAATACACGAAGGAGAAATGGGAGCAATGGGCGAAGAACCAACGGGAATGGGAAGAAGCCCAGGAAGGTCCCTGGCGTTGGAAGACTGTTTTGATGATGGTTTTGTTTAGCGCGGGGCTGTTTGTTCTTGGTGCTCTCTTCTCCGGCTCTAGCCTTAAAGAAAATGCGATCATCGTCAGCGGTCTGACGGCCTTTGTTCTGCTTTTGATGCTGGTGGCTTGGTGGTTCAAGCTAACCAACTTTGACCGCCGCTATCGACGGCTCCTGGCGGCCGCGCCTGAGGCCTGGTTCGGCAACGAAGGCCTCTTCTGCAACGGGGCCTACACTCCGTGGATCCTCTCCGGAAAATACCTGTTGAAGGCTACCGCCGCGAGCGATCCACCGGCCTGCGTCACGCTGACTTTTCAATCCACCAATGGGACCTCTTCGGTACTCGTAGCCCAGCGAATTCCCATTCCCGATGGTCATTTCTCAGACCTGCAACTACTCCAGCAGAAGCTCCATGCTCATTGCCCCACGGCCTCTGTGCATCTGGTTGCGTCGTAGCCTTGCAGCCGATACGCAGAAACTTCCGTTTTTCATTTGCCCAGGTCGCCGGGAGAGAGTACGTTCGCAGTGTACGGATTCCCCGCCACTCAACGTTTGGCCCTCTCGTGAGAATGAGTCTGTAAATTCTGGTTTCATCGGCCAGCCTGTTGGACCCGTGCTGCATTTCAAAACTCGTAATTATGTGTCGAGACCATGGAGGTTATCGGTGATGGCTGCAAAGGTAAGGCTCGCTGCAGTTCTGATCGCAATCACGATCCTCGGGTGTAAAGGTCCCGTGCAAACATCCGCGGCCGGCACTGGAGACGGCGCGGCCGTCGCCTCGTCTGGTAGCACGCAGGTGCAGTACATCACCGACCCAACGCTCAACGGCATTAATGCCTTTTCAGTGACTATTCCAGCCAAATGGCATTTCAATGGCGTCCTTTATCAGGGAGGCAACTGCGCGTCCGTTCCTTTTCCCGTATTCCGGGCGTCGAGTCCTGACGGATTGAGTTCTGTTGAACGCCTTCCCGCCCTGGCCTGGATGTGGGGCACTGGACCAATGATCGGCTTTCAACCAAAAAACGACTGCCTGCCCCTGAAGGGACCTATGAGCGCGCAGGAGTTCCTTAAGTATCTCGCCGCAACCATGAAGCTGAACTATGTAGCTGACGAGCCTGTTGCGCCGGAGGAAAACGCCAAGGCGCAAAAGGCGCTGCAGGATGCCCAGGCGGTGTACGCGCCGAAGTATGCGGCAATGAATGTGCAGCCCCCCAAAACCGTCCGGGAACTTGCCTGGGCCACCGTAAACTCCGCCAACGGCTCGTTCTCCATGAAGGGCCGCTTGAAGGTAATGGTCGAATGCATGGAGACGCAATATCCGGGAATGAAGTCCATTCTTCGCGGAATGCCGGACCGGCCCCCTTCAACAATCGACAAGTGCACCGCGGGCGTCACCTACTTCAACGCTCCCGACAACCAATACGCTTCGCTCATTAGCCAGTGGGGTGCGCCTGGAATGGGCGGTAAGGTGGAGGACCCCTGGCAGCAGGCCTGGATTCAGCGCAACAATGCGCAGTCACAGCAGGCCATCAACAATATGATTCAGCAGTCGAACGCTCAAATGGCGGCGCAGCGCCAGCAGTTCGCGCATGACCAGGCAGTACGCCAACAGATGCACGAAGATTTCATGGCCACCATGCAGCGCGGAACTGACATGTCGATGGCGCGAGCCAATCAGAGCATGAATGCGCGCTCAACAGCGGCTTCTGATTGGGTGGACTATGCGCTCGACCAGAAGACCGTAATGGACCCAAATACCGGCCAGGTCAATAAGGTTTCGAGTTCATACAACAACACTTGGGTAGATAGTTCAGGCAAGACAAGCTATCAGACGAACGATCCGAACGCGAATCCCAACGGCGTCTTGCCGGGCTCTTGGACCAGGCAAACGACAACGCACGGAAACGGAACGCCATATTGAATTGCCGAAGATGGCCACGAAGCATGGTTACTAAAACTGATTCTGGAGACGAGGATGCTTGGACCGCGGCAAGCGCCAAAGCTCGAGCACTGCCCAGATCCAACCCAAGCGGTGTATCGTGTTTGCAAATGAAACCTACCCGGAATTCGAATCTCCTGGCCTTCGCCTCCATCCTTGCCCTGGCCGTTCCTCTTTTCGCCCAACAGCCCGCACAGCCTAAACCGGAGGACACAGAAGTGTGGACACCGGTGCCTGCGGTCGTAACACCAGGTGCTACCAACGCTGCGCCCCCTTCCGACGCAATCATCCTGTTTAACGGCACCGATCTTGACGGTTGGGTTTCCGCCCAGGACCAGTCACCGGCACATTGGGTCGTTGAAGGCGGTATCTTAACCGTCAGGAAGGCGTCCGGTGTTGGAAACATCCAAACCAAAAGGACGTTCAAGAACTTCCAACTCCACATTGAGTGGAAGATTCCGGAGAACATTACCGGCAGCAGCCAGGCGCGCGGCAACAGCGGCGTGTTTCTAGCCTCCACCGGGCCGGGCGATGACGGATACGAGCTGCAGGTTCTTGATTCCTACAACAACCCGACCTACGTCAACGGACAGGCCGGCTCCATCTACAAGCAGAGTCCTCCGCTGGTAAATGCGAATCGCAAGCCCGGCGAATGGCAGACCTACGACGTGGTCTGGACCGCGCCCACGTTCAACGACGATGGCTCGTTGAAAACTCCGGCTTATGTCACGGTGTTCTTCAACGGCGTGCTGGTGCAGAATCACTTCGAGTTGAAGGGGCAAACGCTGTACAGGGGCACTCCGTTCTACAAGAAATACGACAGTGCGCCCATCAAGCTGCAGGCGCATGGCGACAAGAGCGAGCCCATCAGCTACAGGAATATCTGGGTCAGAGAGCTGAAGTAGCGCCCAAGAATGCTATTGTTCGCGGCCTCTACTCCAGCAGCTCGGAATCGAACCGTCGATAGATCTCGCTTTGATGCGCCGGTTCGCGATCGGCCTTGAGTGCGGAGATCAGCGCGCACAGCCGCGGCGTGAGAACAATCAGATAACGAGCATCGGCCCCGGCGGTGTAAGTGTGGGCGACCCCTGCCGGCACAAAGACCGTCGTTCCGGCGCCGGCAATCTCCGTCCGGTCGGCATAGCGGAAAACCAGCTCGCCCTCCAGCACATGCCACGCTTCATCGTCCGAATTGTGAACGTGGAGCGTGGCAGGGCCGCTGCCACGCCATTCATGGATCGCAAACGAATTGCCGGTCGCGGTGAAAGGAACTGGGTTCATTCGCGTCTATCCTAACCACCGGCAACGCGCTTGTGAAGGCGAAATCGGCAGCCTGCGAATGATTGCTATCTGGTCGCTATCTCCACCAACTCCACCCTGCGGTTCTTCGCCCGTCCCTCTTCAGTCTTGTTCCTCGCGACCGGCGCCTTCCCCTGCCAGAGCGCTCCTTCAAGGTTGAGCAAAACAATACAGACTCGAGCCTGGGTCAAGACGATACTTACCAGCGAATTGAGTACAGCAGGCGCATGTGCGGGGAAAGCCGCCGGTGAAACCGGCCGTATCGCGTGAAGCCTCCGGAAGCCCAGTCATATTGACAGCAGGAAGCTTGCGCCAGAGCAAGCGGAAGTTACCAAAAGTAAGTCGAGGGAACGAGTATGAAAGCGACCTTAGTTATCACCTCAGCGGCCTTGTCATTGATGCTTGGAATAGCTGTCCCTGTTTTTGCGCAGAATGACAATCAAGGCGACAAGAAAGATCAACCCAAGCAACAGCAAAAGGCGAACGACCAAGTCAGGCCTGCACAACAGCACGATCAGCAGCCACAGAACCAGGGCAAGCAGCAACAGCAGCAGAAGCAAGACCAGAACAACCAGCAGCAGCGTGCCCAGCAACAGCAGCAGGACCAGAACAACCAGCAGCAGCGTGCCCAGCAACAGCAGAACCAAGATAAGCAGCAGAGGCAAGTTCAACAGCAACAGAAGCAGGACCAGAACAACCAACAGCAGCAGCGTGCCCAACAGCAACAGAAGCA
>CZKZ01000024.1_pt3 | contig 22912 bp, 13 predicted proteins | sample 1122171 | NCBI WGS metagenome assembly CZKZ01 (sample SAMEA3539301, study PRJEB10725) | soil metagenome | biome: tundra; feature: field; material: soil | place: USA | collected 2010-05 | depth 0.15 m
TTTGCCGCACCAGGAGCCTTGATCGTGGCAGCTGAGGCCGCCTTGCGGTTGGACAACTCCACAGCTTGTGCAATCAGCTTCTTCAGCTTTCCTTCGATATCCGCATCGCCAACGTGCTGGTCTTCCAGGACTCCATCAGCGTCGATTGGGGAGAATTGCTCATCCAGTGGCCGAGAGTCCAGTCGGCGCGTGTCAGGAGCCGGTCTTGCGCTCTTCCTCGAGTACTTCATCGAGCAGGCCGCGGAGAGAGGCAGCTCGCGCATGACCCAGCATGGGATCGGCAGTGCCGGCCTGGGAAAGCTCATCGGCCAGATTCAGTGCGGCCAGCACGGCAACGCGCAACGAATCCACTGTGCGTCCCTGCGCGGCAACGGCGCGCATCTTGGCATCGACGCGCGCAGCCAGCTCGCGAACGTGGGGCGCGTCATGGCCGGAGAGGTGATAGGTCTGATCGTAGATCTCAACCGTTACGTACTCGGTCGCATTACCGGTTATCTCTTGAGCCATGCAGTAACTCCGTGTCTCGGCTTAAAGCTCGAGGGTGTCGAGTTGAGTCAGCAGACGCTCGACGCGTTGGCGAACCTGGTCGCGCGCGGCTTCGAGGGCATGCACGTCCTTCTGCAATTGCTCAATCCGCGGCGCCTGCTCGTGCAGTTGAGTTTCGGCGTGGACGGCGCGCTCCTCGGCCAGAGCACGGGCCTGCCGCTCCCGCTTCACCATATCGACGGCGCGAAGGATTCGTTCTTCGAGGGACGAAAAATCGTCTGCGCTCACTGTCAGGGCTACCGGCTCTGAAGACGGCTCCTGCTCGTTTGTTTCCGGTTGATATCGACCAAACTCCGCCATTTGAAGCTCCGCAAAGATCTCTGACATGGAAAAAGCCTCGATGAAAAAAGTTACCTTGTCCGAGTCAGTATATCGCCGATCAATGTTGATTTCCGGTCCGCAAGGCTGGCAGCCCCTTAATCGATAACAGGGTCTCAGGGTTCGGCCGCTACTAAGTGCGCAGCCGCCCGCCTGCCTTGCCAACAGCCTCGACCAACTGCGCCTGGAAGTTTTGCAACTCCTCCTCGCGCAGGGTGCGGTCAGGAGCCTGGAAGGTAGCACCCATCAGCAGCGAATAATCGCGTTCTCCCAGCTTGGCGTCGCGAAAGACCTCGCGCACGCGCCACTCGACAAGCTCAGGAATCCGCAGTCCGGCGAGGGCGCGATCGATCTGCTCCCATTCAATGCTCTGGTCCAGAATGAGCGAAAAGTCGCGGCGCACCGGTTGGAAGCGGGAGATCTCCCGCGCGACGGGCTTGCGCAGAGGCAGCTTGTAGAGGCGGTCAAGATAGAGCTCGCCGACGATTACCGGATCTTTGAGCTTGCGCGCCGCAGCCTCGCGGGGATGCAGTTGGCCGAACCAGCCGACCGTTGAGCCTTCAACGACAACCCGCGCGGAACGATAGGGATGCAGCCACTCGGGCGTAAGTCCGGTCTCAGCAGCGAAGCGGTCGAAGTAGGTGGATCGCGCCTGGAAGCGCGCCAGCACCTGCTCCACTGCTCCCTTTACGTCGTGAAAATCAATGGCCCGACCGGTGTGTAATGCTCCTTGCTCGGGGAACGTGCCCACCGCGCCAAAAGCAACTGCGGGGCGCTCTTCCACTTTTTCTGTTGTGCCGCTGAAGACCGTTCCGAGTTCGAAGAGCCGCACATCGCTGACATCACGGTGCAGGTTGCCGGCAATCATGGTGAGCATTCCCGGCACCAGCGACGGGCGTAGGAAGCCGGCCTCTTCACTGAGCGGGTTGCCTAGGGGGACTGAGAGTCCCGGCTGCGGGACGGTCAAGGCGGCGTCTGTCGCGGAGCAGAAAGTGCTGGCGATGGCCTCGTGGAATCCGGCGGAAAGCAGAGTGCGGCGGACGGCTGCTTCACTCTCCGCCCAGGGCAGAGCCTGCACGCCCTCGCCGAAGGAGGGCAGTGTGTTGGCGAAGCCGTTGTAGCCGTAGACGCGCGCCACCTCTTCAATGAGATCGATCTCGCGTTCCAGATCGAGCCGCCAACTGGGGAGGGTTACCTGCCATGCAGCCTTATCGTCGTGCTGACTTGCCAACCTGCAGCCCAGTGCGAGGAGCACGCCTTCGACGATTGCCGCGGAGATGCCTTCTTTGTCGACAGTTGTGCCGAGGATGCGCTGCACTTCGCTGAGCGCCAGAGCGATGGGTTTGCGTTGTGCTGTGCGCGCTTCGATCGCGGCGACACGCACGTCTACCAGTTCACCCTCAATCGAGCCGCCATTGGCAAGCAGGATGCTGCTCACAAGTGCCGAAGCTAGTGGAGCGGCGTTGAAGTCGGCTCCACGTTCGAAGCGATGGCTGGCATCGGTGTGCAGGCCGTGGCGGCGCGCGGTGCGGCGAACCGCCATGGGGTCGAACCAGGCCGCCTCAACGAGTACGTTGGTGGTGGATGGTGTGATCATCGTGTCCCAGCCGCCCATGACGCCGGCCAGTGCGAGGGCCTTGGCGTGATCGGCTACGACGAGATCTTCGGGATCGAGTGTGCGTTCGAGGCCGTCGAGCGTTTTGAGGCGCTCGCCTTTGCGGGCGCGGCGCACCACGATGCCGCCTTCAATTTTGTCGAGGTCGAAGGCGTGAGTGGGTTGGCCCATGGCGCGCCAGGCAAAGTTGGTGGCGTCTACGGCGTTGGAGATTTGCTTCTGCTCAAGCAGGCCAAAGTACGTTGCCACTTCCGCGCCTGCGAACCAGTCGCGCGAGTCGCCGATGGTGATGCCGCGCAATACGCGCGCTGTGAATCGGCCGCAGGCATCCTCGGCTTCGATCTTCACGGAAAAGGGCTTGGTGGCAGGTTTCGCTGCGGGCAAAGGGAAATCGAGCGCCGGCAACGTAATTCCGTAGATGGCCGCTGCTTCGCGTGCAATGCCGTAATGGTTCATTGCGTCGACGCGGTTGGTGGTGATGTCCATCTCGTAGAGCGAGCCGTTGCCTGCGCCGAGATCGTAGATGCCTTCGACGGCGACTCCGCGCAGGGTCAGGTCTTCGGCGAGTCTCGCATCGTCGACCGTCAGTCCGGGAACGTACGCTCTGAGCCATTTGGTTAGTATCTTCATTTGGTTCCTATTAGCGAGTTAGCGCGCGCTTTGCGCGCAATAGCAAGTTAGCAAGTTGGCGAGTTCCACGCTGAGCTATCATTGTCCAACGACTCCCAGTAATCCATTGATGAGTTTGGCGGTCTGCGTCGCCAGTTCGAGTAATCGTTGTGAGGCATCTCCACTTAGAAAGCCGAGCCCGGTCGCCAAATCCACCTGTGTTTGAAATTCGTACAAGGCCCCTCTTGATGCGCCAAGCGCCTTCCGTAACTCTGCATCTGTCAGACGCCCGTGGCCTTCGGCGATATGGCTTGCAACCGAAACAGCAGATCGTCGAATTTGCATGCGCAAACCAAATGTTTCGGACTTAGGAAACTCTTCGGTCTGCACGTATGCTTCGCGAGCCAACTCCATTGCTTTCTGCCAAACAAGCAAATCCCGAAAATGCCTGGTTCTTGCCAAAAAATCCATCCCTCAAGGCAGCCGCTAACTTGCCAACTTGCTAATGTGCGCGCAGCGCACGCTAACTTGCTGCGTTTCCTTTAAACAAACTGGCCCAAAAACCGCATATCACCCGCATAAAAGCTGCCGATTTCGCTGATGCCGTATTTCATCATCGCGATGCGCTCGACGCCCATGCCAAAGGCGAATCCGGAGATTCTTTTCGGGTCGTAGGCGGGCTGCTTTTCGGCCGCGAAGGCGAAGACAGCGGGGTCAACTATGCCGCAACCAAGCAACTCAATCCAACCTGAGTTCTTACATTTGCGGCAGCCCTTGCCGCCGCAAAAAATGCAGCTGATCTGCACGTCCGCGCTCGGCTCCGTAAATGGAAAGAATGACGGGAAGAAGCGCGTCTTCACGGCCGAACCGAAGAGCGCTTTCATGGCGTGGTCGAGCGTGCCCTTCAGATCGCTGAAGGTAATGTTGGTGTCCACACAGAGACCTTCGACTTGATGAAAGATCGGCGAGTGCGTTGCGTCGGCGGCGTCGTTACGGTGAACCTTGCCAGGAATGACGATGCGCACCGGCGGCGGCTGCGACTCCATCGTCCGCATCTGGACGGGCGAGGTGTGCGTGCGCATCAGCAGGCGGTCGCGCTGGGGACGGCGCTCCTGATTGGCGACGACCAGCGTATCTTGCGTATCGCGTGCGGGGTGGCCCGGCGGAAAGTTCATGCTCTCGAAGTTGTAGTAGTCGGTCTCGACCTCGGGCCCGACGCCGACGGAGTAGCCGAGCGCGGCAAAGACACTCGTGATCTCGTTCAGAGTGCGAGTGATGGGATGCTCAGCACCAACGAGGCGCTGTGTGCCGGGAAGGGTGATGTCGATAGCCTCAGCGGCAAGTGCGGCATCGCTGGGCCCGGCGCCCAATGCTGCGTCAAGCAGCGCCTCTACTGTCGCTTTCAATGCGTTGAAGCGCACTCCAAGCGCCTTTTTGGCCTCGGCGGGCGCAGCCTTCAGCCAGCGGCCGGAGACTTCGTTGAGCCGGCCCTGCTTGCGGCCCAGCCACTCCAGGCGAAATGCCTCCACGGCCTCGGGACTGCCGAGCGCATGGGCCGCGTCGCGGGCCTGCTGCTCCAGCACGGCAAAGGCATTACCGAGTGAAGCATCGTCAAATGCCGTCAGATTGGATATTGGATCGTTCGTCATGCGTAAAGAGCAGGATAAATCACTGTGGCTCGGAAATTCCGGTATGCTCGTTTCCATGAAGCTCATCCGCCTGGTGCCCGCCCTCGTTCTTGCCGTGATTTGGCAGAAAACGGTGGAAGGATTCCTGGGCGAATAGTGAGTGGCCCAAACGCAGAACGGCCCGGAGCCACGCTCCGGGCCGTTCTGCATTTTTCAGCGGCTGCGTTAGGCTGCCTTGGCTACCAGCGCTTGCTTGGCCTGCTCCGTGAGCTTGGTGAAGCCGGCTGGGTCCTTGACGGCGATGTCGGCCAGGATCTTGCGGTCGAGTTCGACGCCGGCCTTCTTCAACCCATTGATGAACTGCGAGTAGCTGGTGCCGTTCAATTTGGCGGCGGCAGAGATGCGGACAATCCACAGCGAACGGAACTGGCGCTTCTTCTGCTTGCGGCCGGTGTAGGCAAACTTGAGGCCGCGCTCGACGGCTTCCTGGGCTGCCTGATAGAGCTTGGATTTGGTAAGGAAGTAACCACTTGCGCGTTCAAGAATCTTTTTGCGGCGGTCATTCCGCTTGGTACTGCGTTTTACGCGGGGCATTGGTGTTCTCCATTTTGCGTTCGTTGGTCATCGCGGCTGGAGGCAGGAGGCGCAACCTTTGGGGCGGCGCGGTAAACCTCTTCACTCGCTCATTCAAGCCTGAATCTCTCGCCAGCGGCAAACGCGTTTCGCATCCGGCGGGGCCAAGTTCTGTCTCGGCCCGTCAGCAGCAGCGGCACGAACCCAAACCAAAGGTCCGCCCCACGGCAGGTGGTCAGGCGTAGGGAATCATGCGCGCTACCTTCTTGTAGTCGCCATCGGAGACAAGCAGGGTACGTCCCAGCTTGCGCTTCACCTTTGGTGGCTTCGAAGTAAGGATGTGACGCGTCTTCGTCTGGCCCCGCTTGATTTTGCCGGTTCCAGTCTTGCTGAAGCGCTTCTTCGCGCCCGTATGGGTCTTCAACTTGGGCATTGTTTTCTCGTTTTGGACTGGGGTGTACCCCCGTCCGATTAGCGTCGCGAGACAGGGACTTCCCTGCGCTCTTGACGCTCCAACCAGTATAGCGCAAGTGAGGTTACAGGGCTAACTGCCCGGTAGCGGGTCAATTTGGAAAGTACATTCTCTCAGGGGCTAAAAAGCCCGTACCCTTCAAATTGACCCATTGCCGGCAGAATCGACAGGGCCAAAACTACTCGGCCGGGTCTTCTGCCGTGAACGGCGAACAGCAAGGCTTCTCGGTTGCGTGGAAGTTCATTATTTCAGTGCGGATGCCGTCGGGGTCGTACATGTTGAACTGGTACTTGCCATCGAGCCCGATTTTTGGCGCCGGATCATGCTTCCCGTCGAGCCGGTTGCCGGCCGCCAGGACCTTGTAGGCCTCCGGGACCGAAACCTCGCCGATTGAAAGGTGGTCCATCACTCCCAGTTCCTTCTGGATCATGTCCGAAGGGAATCCTGAGGTTCCGCGGGTCATCATGTACTCCATCCAGTCGTGACCCTCGGGGCATTGCTGGCTCACCCAGTCAATCTTCTTCGCCGGATCACGCCCACCCCACCAATACGGTCTGAAACCAAGCAGGTCCTTGTAGAACTTATCCTCGGCAGCGCGGTCGTGAACCATGTATCCCACGTGCATTATGTGATGGCCGATCGCGTTCGGAGCATCGATAGCCGCCGGATGCAAAGGAGGCTGAACGAACTCCACCTTGTTGCCCTCGGGATCTGTAACAGCGAACCAGTGACTGCCGTCGGTGCCCTTCTCGACCTTTGCCGGGACCTTCCAGGAGTGGGCGGCCAAATATTTGCGCATGCCTTCGGCGCTTTCGGTATTCCAGGCGATGTGGTCAAGGCGGTTGATGCCTGTGCCCGTCGGAAGCGGAAGCACTTCAATGTATTGCGTGGGGCCAACGGCATATCGAATGCCCTTCGGATTCTCGGGGTCGGCCAGCTTTGCAGCGCCGATGGTCTTGACGTAGAAGTGTTCGGTGGCAGCGGCGTCAGAAGTATAGACGGCGAGATGGGAGATACCGGTGATTTTGGGCCGGGGCGTGGTGCTCTGGGCGGCGGCTGCGAGGGTGAAGGCGGCAAGAAGAGCGGCGGTAAAGATCCTTGGATACATGGGACACCTCGAGAAATTGTGCCTGACAACGATAAATCGATTTCGATCGGGGCGCAAACGGGAGAAATCGCATTACGGAATGATCACACTTTATTGTTAGACACTCGAAGAAATAGAGCTTGACAGCCCATATTCGCAAGCGAGAGACTTCTCCAGCCACTCTATAAGACCCCTTTCCTCCCGCTAGAACGCAGCTAGACGCGTTGGGGCTAAAGTTCTTGTACTTGGCTGCATCAGATGACGTTCTCAATTTAGATTAAGAACCGCGTTTTGGTGTGTGTTTGTTATCCGGTCCAGCACAAATACAAGGCGAACGGCATTGCGAATTTCACTTGCAAACGTGTGCCGCGAGCAAAATGTACTGAACCAGTTTCGAACGTCTGGCGCTCGTACGCCGGCCTGTATCTTCAGGAGAACCATTTAGAATGAAAAACTTAGCCAGTTTCATGACGCGCACATTCCACAAGTGGAATCTGCCATTACTCGCCATCGCGGTCGTAATAGGGATGACGATGAGCTGCTCCAGCGCATATGCGCAAAGCGGTGCCGGCTCGATTCAGGGCACGGTGACCGACTCGACGGGAGCAGTGATCCCCGGAGCCACAATCAGTGTGGTGAACCAGGCCACCAATTCCAACACCGATACAAAATCGAGCAATGTCGGCTTCTACCAGGTGCCAGCCCTTTTTACGGGTAACTATACCGTAACGGTGACCGCTCCGGGCATGAAGACCTACAAAACCGCAATTCAACTGTTGGTGGCCCAGAACGCGGTCATCAACCCGGTGATGACGGCCGGTGCTGTGACTCAGCAGGTTGAAGTGTCTGCGGATTTTGCGCAGCTGACCACCACCGAGAACGGCACCATTGCATCCACACTGGAAAGCGCCAGGATCAACCAGCTTCCCATGAATGGTCGTACGCTGATCTCACTCGTCGGGCAGACGACCCCTGGCCTGGAAAGCAATGGATCCCGCGCCAACGGCCTGATGGGCGAAGCGCTCGAGTATGTTGCCGACGGCGTGCCGATCACGAACCGTCAGTTTGGCGGCATGAACCTTGCGCAGACGCAGGTCCCCGATCCGGATTCTGTGCAGGAAGTCCGCGCTGAGACCACCAACACCGGCGCGCAATACTCCGAGCCGGGCACGGTGATCGTCACCACCAAGTCGGGCACCAATTCGCTGCACGGCGCATTGTTTGAGACGGCCCGCAACAACGCCATCGGCATTGCCAAGAACCGCAACAATCTTGCAAACTTCGCGGCTCCTCACCTGGTGCGCAACGAGTTTGGCGCATCGGCCGGCGGCCCGATCATTATCCCGAAGGTTTACAACGGCAAAGACAAGACCTTCTGGTTCTATGCCTACGAGCGGTACTCGTTCGCCAGTCCCACCACAATTTCGGCTGTGGTACCTACCACTGCATGGAGAACCGGCGATTACAGCGGATATACCAACAGCGCTGGCGTCGCTCAACTGCTCTACGATCCGGCGACTACGAGGAACGATCCGAATTGCAACGGCTCGGGTGTTGCCAACCCCTACTGCCGTACGCCTTTCCTCAACAACCAGATTCCGGTTAGCCGGCTCTCGCCTACCTGGAAGATGATTCAGGACATCACGCCTCAGCCGACTAACTCCCTCAACCCGATGGAGGCCACCAACAACGGCGGCGTCATCAGCAACGGCAACATCTCTGTTGCGAACCCGACCTTCAACGTGGTTCCCACGCACACTTTCCGCATCGATCACGAATTCAACGAGAGCAACCGGGCGTATCTGCGTTATACGAGCAACCTGCTGCAAAGCACTTCGCTGCGCAACTACACCAACCAGAACATGAACAATAACGCGACGATTGCGGCTGACGGTTTTCCGCAGTATGCAACCGGCATCGCGTATAACCCCTCGGCATCATTCGCCGAGGCAATCGGTTACACGCACGTCTTCTCGCCCACCTTCTTCTCAGAAACCATTATTAGCCAGCAGGCGCTGGGCCAGCATAACTATGCCGGCGGAACGCCCAAGGCCAATTTCGAAAAGCAGCTGGGAACGCCGAACAACTTCGGCGAGGGCGGTTTCCCGTCCATCGGTTCCGGCGGCCTGATCAGCGGTCTTTGGGGCTACGGCGGCACGCAGTTCATCTACGGCTTGAGCGCAATCGTTGACAACGCCGACCAGAACTTTACCCTCACCAGGGGCAAGCATCAGTTCCAGTTTGGCGGGCGCTATCGGCATGAGCGTTTCGGTCAGTTACCTGACTGGGGCGCCGACACCATTACCTATAACGGCCAGGACACGGGGATCTACGATCCAAAATCGGGCGCAAGCTTGACTGCCCTCTCCAACACAGGCGGTCAGGATGCGGACGCGTTCCTGGGAGCAGCTAACGGCTACTCCGTCACGCAGGAGCCGCCATACGCTCACTTCCACGACATGGAGTTCGATGCCTACTTCCAGGACAACCTCCACGTCAGCCGCACTTTAACGGTCAACCTTGGCATCCGCTGGGAAAGCCATCCGGCTACCTGGGTCAAGTACGGACTGTATAACAGCTTCGATCTGAAGAACGACGCAGTGGTTCTGGCTGCTACCCCGGCAACGCTGATCGCCGAGGGCTACACGACCCAGACCATCATCACCAACATGCTGAACAACGGCGCCAAGTACGAGACACCGGCGCAAGCGGGTGTCCCATCTTCGCTGATGCGCAACTATCATTTCAATTTCAGCCCGCGCGTTGGCATGGCCTGGCAACCCTTCGGCGGCAAGTACGGCACGGTTATCCGCGGAGCTTATGGCCGCTACATCTATCCGATGCCGACCCGCAGCTTCATCAAGAACCCGATTGCAAACAACCCGCTGGTGGCCGGCTACAGCCGTTCCTTTACGAGTGGCAACCAGACCAACGACGGACTGACCAGCGAACTGCTGCGCTATCCGCAGGGTGCCGGAGCATGGTCGCAGTCAAGCACATTCACGCCGATCATGGGCACCAACAGCACCGGCGTCGTAGACAGCACAACAACCAACTCGATTCTTCCGGGTGTTGGGTTGTGGAGCAACTCGGCATCGATGCCTCCTGATTTCGTTACCCAGATGAACTTCACCATCGAGCAGCCGCTGAAGGGCAACTCGGCTCTCCGCCTTACCTGGCTGTGGAGCCATGGCACGAACCTGGACCATTACTACTACAACAACAACGCTCCCTCGAATTTCTTGTGGGAGTTGAACACCGACACCTCTGTGCCTTCGGCCAACGGCGCTATCGCTACTCGGCCCTACGACACCAAGACCTGGGGCAACAACACCTGGGACGTGAAGGACGGCTGGTCGAATGACAACGCTTTGCAGGCTACCTATCAGCGCCTGTTCCACAACGGTCTCTCGTATCAGATCAACTATGTCTGGTCCAAGCCCTTCCGTTTGGGCGGCAACTACTTCCGCGACGGAACAGTTTATCCGGCAGCAAACTTCCTAGGTGTTGCGGGGGCCGCTGCGGGGACATCGTACACTCCAAGCAACGGCTCCACCATTACCGCGCCTGCTCTGCCACCGGCTGCCCCCTCGGGTACGCTGCCCTGGCAGGAGTATCACGCCCTTGTCAAGTTCGAACAGTACAAGGTGGATACGGCCATTCCGAAGCAGCACATCACCTTCAACGGTGTTTACGATCTGCCCTTTGGTCGCGGCAAGCGCTTCCTGGCAGGCGTAAACAAGTGGGCTGATGAGGCAGTCGGCGGCTGGGAAATTTCCGGCGCCGGCCAGTTTGTCTCGCAAACCTTTGCGCCTAACAGCGGAAACTGGGGAGCAACCAACCCCATCAAGTACTACAAGAACACCACTGTGAACGACTGCCAGGGCACCGTTTGTCAGAAGGAGAAGCTGTGGTTTAACGGCTACATCGCTCCGACGCCAGGCGCCATGGGCAAGATCTCCGGTCTGCCTTCGGGTTATGTCGTAGGCCAGGCAGCCAGCCCGGCTTACATGTCGCCCATCGGCACCACCCCAGGTACTTGCGGCGGCACGATCTGCGGCACCAACAACAACGTGGATATCAAGGGACCGTTGAACAACTTCGCTAACCAGGCTTTCGCGCCGTCTCCAAGCAACTTTGGAAACAATCCTTACTCGCGGACAATCCTGAACGGACCGAACAACTACAATGTGGACCTTTCTGTATTCAAGGTCTTCCCAATCACCGAGCAGACTTTCCTGCGGTTTAATGTGGATGCATTCAACGCATTCAACATCATGGGTTATCAGAACCCGAACACGACCACTGGCGAAATCGCGTATCAGCCGAACGGCCTTTCGAGTTCGTACTGGTCGCCTCGCCAGATTCAGCTCACGTTGCGCTTGCAGTTCTAAGCAATCGCATCAGCAAACAAGAAGCCCCGGCCGATTGGCCGGGGCTTCCTGTTTCTGCAAGCAATTTGATGACGCGGATTTATTTGTACTGTGCGGCGAAGGCATCGGCTTCGTGGTTCAGTTCTTCAGTTGTCGCGGCATGCGTGTAGAAAACGATGCGATACACGAAGGTCGCCGACTGGCCCTTCTCCAGGGTGAAGTTCATGGGCTTCTCTTTGGTATTGAAGACGCTGAGCCCTAGCGGATTGGCTGCGAACAGCCCATACCCGCGCGCATGCCATGTGGTCGGGTATCCCGGATTCTTCGGCTCGTCAAAGATTGCGATCGTGACCGTGTGACCTTTCTTGTCGTGGCCGATAAGCGAGCACCAGCGCCCCCGAGTCGACCAGGCAGCGTCGCCCTTGACGCCTTCGCTCGTGAGGTACTCTCCCGTGGCATCCGGCGAGGCGCTTGCGGTCTTGGTTTCCGCGCCGTGAGAGTCCGTGTAGACGCCCCCGCCGGCGGTTGGAGATTCAAGCCAGCTCGCAACGCGCATCCCGAGCATGCCATCCTTCTCATCCTCGAAGACCACGTGGTCAAGAGACTTTAAAGTGGCGATGCGGTCGATAACGCGAGCACCCTTGCTGCCGGAGAAGACGACGCGTGTTGTCTCCTCGAGGATGGGGTGATCTTTGCCGTCGATCCAGGTAGACAGTGCGCTTAGCTCGCCCTGCTTCGGGCCACTCTTGGTTGAGAGCAGCTTGTCGAAGACAATCGTGCCCATCTTCGCGTGGTTTGCCGGCTTGATCGCCTCGGAGTTGTTCCAGAAATCAAAGTCGTTAACCCTGGCGTAGTTGAACCAGAGGCCGACATGGTGAGGATGGTCGACGCGCTCGCCAGGCAGTGGCGGGAAACCGCGCGTCAGCGTAACGCCGTCCGCATCAAGAATCGGATAGAGAACAGGCTTCTTCAGGGTCGCTGGCCAGATGTAAGAGGTGAAGGGTTTTCCATCGATGGTGATGTCGACGCGGCGCTGGGCTTCGTCGGCTATCACCTGAACGCCTTTGGCGGCAGGCGCGGCGAGGGCGCTCGCCGCGAGCATTGAGCCGGCGGCGAGAAGCCCCAAGACAGTGAATTTATTCATACACCTTTCCTCCCGCCATCACCTGCTGGGTCTTTTCGTCAAAAGTGACCTTCTGGCCGGTCTTGATGGCGGCGACGTTCATGCACAGCGCGATGGAATGGCTATACCCCGCCTCAATCGACGCGTTGGGAGTCTTGCGCGACCGTACGCACTCCATCCAGTTGCGCATGTTGGCCGCGGTCTCAGGGTCGCCGTGCGTGTCGGCGTCGGTGCTGACGGCCTCGGCCTTTTCGACGAGCGAAGAACTGGGCAGCAGGTTGGCCTGCATCTTCATTTCGGCAGCAAATTTGGCACTGAGCCCGCCAGTTGGTGTAACAGTCTGCTTCGACATGTCGATCATGCCGCCGTTGGAGTAGTAAAGCTCCTTCACGCCGCCGGCGGAGTTGGTGAACCGCGAGGAGTATTGCACCTGAAAACCCTTGCTGAGGTCGTCGAGCGGGCCATAATCGAATACAGCGGTCATGGTGTCCCAATTCTGGCGGCCGTCTTTCCATAAATAGATTCCACCGTTGGCAACGCAAGAACGAGGGTGCGGCAGACCGGTGAACCAGTGCACAGTATCGATCTGGTGGACGAGCCACTGATCGGGAATCCCCGACGAAAATGGCCAGAACAGCCGGAACTCAAGATACTTGCGCGCATCGAACGGGCCCATGCTCCTGTTGAGCGAATAGCGCTTCCAGTCTGTATCTTCTTCCTTGAGCAGCGGCACCTGGTCGGGGCGGCGCCAGCGTCCGGGCTGATTTACGTTCCAGGTCATTTCCACCATCACGATGTCGCCGAACTTGCCCGACTTGATGTACTCTGCGGCCTTCATGTAGCTGGGCGTGCTGCGGCGCTGGGTTCCGATCTGGACGATCTTGCCGCTCTTTTTCACGGCGGCGCGAAACATGCGGGCATCGGCCATGGTGTGCGCCGTAGGCTTTTCCACGTAGGCGTCACGGCCGGCATTCACTGCTTCTGCGCCGTGATACGCGTGCTGGAAGTCGGCGGTAGCGATGATGACAGCATCGACATCTTTGCGGGCATAGAGCTCGTCGTTATTACGAACGGTTTCGGGTTTATAGCCGAACATCTTATCGACAAATGCCACGCCTTCTTCGCGGCGGCGGCTCCAGATGTCGCTAATCGCAGTGATCTGGAAGTTCAAATCCTTGGCGCTCGTCTTAAAGGCGGGAAGGTCGCCTCCCCTCATCCGATCGCCGCAACCGATGATGCCGACATTCACGCGATCGTTGGCGCCTGCGATGGCCGCATAGCTGCGGGCACTTGAGGCAAATGCGGTTGCGGCGAGTGCTGCGCTGCCCGCTTTCAAAAATTCCCTGCGATTGCTTTCCAAGACTGACATTAGCTCATCCTCCGTGCTGATTTGCTTGCAATCGAACCCGGTCCGCGGCCCGAAGGATAATGGTCAGACCACAGGGCGCAAACAGTCAAGGAGCAATTGCTGTCAGTAGCGGGAAGATTTTCGGGGGTCTTACAATGCGGAGATTTGCAGGTCAGGAACTTGAAGAGCGGGATTGTCAGCCGCGGCATCTTCTGACGCCTCTTGAAGCAGCAGGAAGACCGAGAACGCGGTTCCGGTCGATTCCCCGCATTGGCGGCTCCAAACGCAAACGTGCCCGTGATGACGGTCGACCAGTTGCGCCACCACCCACAAGCCCAGCCCGGTTCCGGTCTCAATCTTGGTGGTGAAAAAGGGCTCAAACATGCGCCTCATGGTGGCGCGGTCCACACCCATGCCGGAGTCGGCAAAGGTCACCCGCATGCCGCGGATCTTCCTGTTCCGCCAGTCGCGCGAGGGCCTCAGCCGCACGGCCAGGCGGCCCCCCCTGGGCATGGCCTCAATGGCGTTGCCTACCAGGTTGGCGAAGATCTGCTGCGCCTCGCTCGGCATGCAGGCCACCTCGATCTCTCCTTCCGCCTGGACCTGGGCAGCAATTTCGTTCGTGGCCAGCCGGCCGCGAAACAACGCAAGCACATTCTCCACCACCTCTGAAAGCCTGGTCATGGTGGGCGAGCCGGACTGGCGATGGAACTTGAGCGTCTGCTGAGTAATGAGCGAAACGCGCATTACTTGATCAAGCGCGCTGCGGGCGTGTTCACGAGCTTCCTGGTGCGTCTCGGTAAGGGTGATGAGAAACAGCAGGTTCGCTACCGCCTCGAGCGGGTTATTGATCTCGTGCGCCACCGATGCTGCCAGCCGTCCTGCGACGGCTAGCTTTTCCGCCCGCAGCATTGCCTCTTCCGCGTGCTGGCGATGCGTCACGTCCGCCAGAACACCCACCACGCGCGTCACCCGTCCTTCGCTGTTCCGCTGGCATTTGCCCTGCGATTCCAGCCAGCGCACTGACCCATCCTTCCAGCGCACACGATACTTCTGGTGATAATCCTTCCCGCTATCGCAGGACTGCTTTCTGGCCTCGCGTACGCGGGATACGTCGTCGGGGTGAATGAACTGCGCCCACGCATCGAAAGTAGGTTTGATCGAGCCGGGCTCGTGCCCCGCCATGCGAAACATCTCGTCGGACCAATGGACAAGATCATGCTCGATGTCCCACACCCAAAGCCCCATTCCGTTGGCCTCGAGAGCAATTTGGAGCAGCGCGTCGCGATCTCTGAGCGCCTCAGTGGCACGGGCGCGCTCCTCGGCCAAAAGCCGCTCGGCATCGGCCAGCAACAGCTGCCGCTGCAACTCCTGGTTGCCCAGTTCGGCTCGCTGCTCAGCCAGCCGGCGAATGGTCCAGCCAAAAGCGATGGAAACCACCAGAAACAGGGGCAAGCGTATTTCCTGGCCCGGATTGCCAAGCAGGATTCTTGTCTGGCTTGTGGTCATGAAAGCTTCCATAAGCACAGCGGAAGTCAGCGCGCACACTACGCCGCCCCACCAGTCGAGGAACCAGAAGCTAAGGATGACTGTGGGCAAACCCAGCAACAGAGGAAAGATACGCAAAGGCCCAATCGCGTTTGCCAGGGCCACTGCCAAGGCTGCCGCACAGAAACCGAAGAGGGCTCGCGCCAGAGCAGGCAAACGCTCAATGGCACGGGCGCTGGGGAATTTGATCGCCTTGATTCCGACCATCTTTCGGAACCTCTCCTTCGCGACAATTGCTCCAACTCCGGCGAAGAGAAGCGTTCGCCTGGAGTCCAGACCATGAAGTAATTGCCACTTTCTTGCCATGACATCGGCGTAACGCAGAATCGGGAAGAATTTGCTGGGTCGAACCGTGAGTCAGGCTAAGATTCGTCGAAGGTGTTCGCAAATGAAGATACCGCATTTCACCCAAAAGTTGAGAAAAAACGAAAATGGGGCACTTTGAGCGGCGCGGCATTTTCCGATCGCAGAGGTCAAGGCTAAGGGAAGATCAGGACCGGGGTGGGATCGGGGAGAGAATCGAAGGGCAGCTGGAAGGTGATTGGTGAAAGCCGATTGCGGAAATATTTTGCCAGTGGTAGCGGCGTAATTTGATGATTCTTTGTGCTACCGCTTCACCTCGCCTGCCGCTGTTCGCGGCGGGCGAGGTGAAGCGGGTTGGACCTGCGATTGAGCCGTCTAGAAGCTGATCTTGACGCTGCCCTGGAAGACGCGGGCTTGGTTGGTTGTTGACGAGACCTGGCCAAAGGTCGATGACGTAAGGGCGGCGGCCCCTCCAGATGTTCCGGCAGGAGTTCCAGTTGTTCCGCCCGTGGGGTTGTTGAAATTCGGATGGTTCAGGACATTGAATGCTTCGAGCCGGAAGGTCATATTGAAGCTCTCGTGGATGGGAAAAACGCGGGAAATCTGAGCGTCAAAATTGAACAACTTTGGCCCACGGAAGGAGTTCCTGCTGATGTTCCCATAGGTTCCCGCCGCCGCGCAGCCGGCAGTGGCGTTGTTGGGGCAGACTTCGGCGAAGGCCGCGGGATTGAGGTATTCGCGGTTTGTTACGCCGGTGGCTTTTTGGAACTTCGCCTCAGCGTAAGGGCTTACTCCGGGCACCAGGTTGGGACGGTCGTTGCCAACGTCGGTCAGCGAGTCGTCTCCTCCTGCGGTTACCGTGAAGGGAGACCCGGTTTGGATGCGCATGAGGGGGGCGAACTCCCAATTGTTGATTAGTGCCTTCCCGATGCGGTCGAAGCGGCTGAAGTTGCTTCTGGTGACCAGGGAGATGTTCTCGATGTGCCGGAAGTCGGAGCCGCAGGGACCATAATCCGAGCTCGGATTGTTTGGGTTCTCTACAGTTGTGCTGGCCAGATCGCCCTGGGCATCCTCGATGTTGAGGCATTTCGACCATGTCCAATTGGCCAACAGGCTGAAGGTGGACGAAAGCCGATGGTTTACGGAGGTGACCAAGCCGTTGTAGTTTGCCGAGGCGCTGTCGGCGACAAGAACCGAACCGCTTCCGCTGCCCTGCAGTTGGTTGCCTTGCAGAGGATTGGCGATGGTTAGTTTGAAACGCGAAATCTGGTTTCCTGTCGTCGAGCAAGGAGTTCCAGCAGCGCCGGGCTTTACAGCGACAGGACCGGTGGTCACGATGCCCGTGCATCCGCTGCCGCCAGCTCCCCAAACTCCGGGAATATAGACGGCAGGGCTCAGCGGCAGGCCGATCGGATTATGCCGGGTGGTGTTCCCGATGTAATCCACCTGTGCCTGCCATCCGCGCGCGAACACATGCTGCACACTGAGCGTCCACTGGATGGTATAAGGAGCATGAAATTGGGTGGGTAACACAATGTACTGCGACTGGGCAAAGTACTGAGCCTGCGACGGAGTCGGAACCTGGGGTTGCGGGAAAGGACTCGTCGTAATGGAGCCGACTGACCACGGAGCGCTAAAGCTTATTGGTCCAGTCGAGGAAGTTTGAAGCTGTGAGATGGCGGTTGCGAACGGCGGGTTCTGTTGGTTGCGCTGGCCGGTGAAGAAGTTTGGGTTGTCGAACATCAGCGCGCCGCCGACGCGAAATACGGTCTTGCCGTTGCCTTCCGGATCAAACGATGCACCGACGTTCGGCGAGAACTGCAAGTAAGAGTTCTTGGTGAACTGTTTGGTCACGCCCTTGTCGCCGTAGTACAGGATTCCCGCCGGCGCATTGGGGTAGATCGAACTCACAGTGTTAGACACAAAGTTCGCCATATTGAACTCGAGGCCGCGATTGAAAAAATCGTGGGGCATCACATTCGGTCCCCAGCGCAGGCCAGCGGTCAACGTCAACCGGGGCGAGGCGTGGAAGGTGTCCTGAGCGTAGAGGTTGGGAATGGGGCCGCGCAGCGCGTTCTGCTGCTGTTTGCTCTGCTGGAAGGCGCTTAGCGTTCCCTGTAAGAAGTCCAGGTTCTGGTCGCCAATCGTGCTTCCGCCCTTCGGTCCGCTACCGCTGTACGAACCGTTAAAAGTGAAGGTTCCGTTGGTTTCATATTGATTGCCGATGTTCAATTGGTTCTGGACCCAGCCTCCACCGAAGGAGAACTGGTGTCTGCCGCGGACCCAGGTTATATCGTCTCCGATGGCCAGCGTGTTGTCGTTGAAGTGGGAGACGGAGTTTGTACCACCGCCAATCGTGAACTTGCCTTCGGTGATCTGGAGCCCGTTTTTCACGCCCTGACTCAATGTGATGCCGAGTGTGTTGGCGTTGATATCGGCGGCGTTGTATCCGCGGTTGTTCACACGCCGCAAAATCGAGATGTGCGCCGCATTCACGACGTTGGGAGTAAAGGTATAGGCATCGCCGACCGTGAACGTCTGTACGCGCTGTATGTTTCCCGATTGCGTGGTGATGAGAATGTTGGTGGGAGAAAAATAGGCCGGGAACTGGTAGCCATCAACGAAATACCGGCCGTAGATATTTTGCTTGGAACTGACGGTGTAGTCGACCCTGGTAACAAACTGGTTGTCAGACAATTGGTACGGGATGCTATAGGAGACGAATCCGCAATTCTTGGTGTCGTAGGTTGGGTCGATGGCGGGCAGGTACTTCTGAAGCGCCAGCGCTTGCGCGTTAAATGTAGGCGCGGTTGCATATTTGTTTCCAGGCAGCGCTGTGCCCGTTAGCGGGTCCACGAGGGTAATCGGCGCGTTGCTCGAGTTGCAGGGATTGCTCTTTGCGACTCCCGGCACGCCATCCGTGACAGAGAAATCGCCGATCAGGTTGGCGGCTGTGGGCACCTGGGCTTGCGTGGTGGCCTGCGATTGACGGGCCTGTGTGCGTTGGTACGCGGCGAAGGCAAACATCTTGTTGCGTATGACAGGACCGCCAAAGGTGCCGCCGAACTGATTCTGGTGCAAGGTGTCCTTGGCACTGCAGGTAGTCGCAGGAGCGACCGGCGTGCAGGTGGAGAAGAAGTTTTGTGCGTCCAGGTAGTTGTTGCGAATGAATTCGAAGCCGGACCCGTGGTAGCTGTTGGTTCCAGAACGCGTGACAACGTTGACCATGCCGCCCACGTGCCCGCCATCCTGCGCGCCAAGCGCCGTTGACTCCACGCTGAACTGGCTCACCGCGTCGGGGAAGGGATACGGCAGGTTGCCGTTGGCCATGTAGTCCTGGTTGTCGCCGCCGTCCAGGCGCCAAAGGGTGGTGTTTCCACCGCCGCCCGCGATGGAGACCGAAATCGTCTGGTACGAGTACTTGCTCCCGGTGAAATCGCCGGATGGAGCGGGGCTGGAGCCACCTGAAGCAACAATGAGCGCCGTCATTTGCCGCCCGTTGAGCGGCATCTCTGTGATCGCATCATGGTCTATGGTCTGCTTGAACGTGGGGTCCTCGGTTTGCAGCGCGAGACCTTCGGCCTGCACTTCGACCTTTACATCCGCGCTGCCGACCTGGAGGCTGGCGTTGACTGCGATGTTACTGCCAACCTCCAGCACGATCCCAGTCTGCAGGGAGGTCTTGAACCCCGGAGCGGAGACCTGGAGGTTATAGGTGCTGACCGGGATGCCAGGGAAAAGATAGCCGCCCGCTGTGTTGCTTGTTGCGGTGCGCTTTACGAGCGTCGCCTGGTCGGTCAGCGCAATCGCCGCGTTCGGGATAACCGCACCAGTTGAATCCGCAACGGTGCCTTGAATGTTGCCGGTTCCGGCGAGTTGGGAGAAGCCGTTGGTGGCGAATAGAAGCATGGCCGAGCAGCACAGCAGAGTTGCCAGGCGGCTGACCAGTCCATGCGCGTTGACGCGTGTGTTTAGCATTGAAGCCTCCAAAGGGGTTATTGATCATCAGCAATTGCCGACCAGCCCCCAGCGAGGGATACAGCCAAGGGGTGCAGGGTAGGCAAAAATTGGACTTGCTTGTGAAACCGTCGATTTTTTCGTCCCGTACATGTCTAACGAGGTCAGTCCACGACTGTCAAGAGCTATTTTCATCAAGTGTCAAAGGACCGCGCAAATAATTTAGATATTTCGATTTTTGCCGCATTTCTGCATTTATTGCATATATAAAAGGTCAGACCTTGAAAGCCAGGAATCAGAAATTGTGTTCGAGGCCCGGACAAAAGACCAAGTGCCTCACTTGTTCGCAGGGCTGGGCTCGACGCGAGCGGCTACGCCAGGAATCGGCGCGTGGCTTTAGACGGAATTCACCAGAAATTTGAGGACTAGGTGGTGGCGGGGACACGCATGGACCCAAGGGCCTGGGTCAGGCCTTCGGCGAGGGTCCGCTGGGCTTCAGGGCTGAGTTTTTCGCCGTGGCTGGTGAGGTAAAAGACGTCGATGGCGGTTTCGCCTTCAGTGTCGATGAGAGCCACCTTGATGTTGCACTGATGGGTCGAAAGGGTGAGTGCGATCTGGCGAAGCAGGCCGGGCAGATCCTGCGCAACCACTTGCAGCAGCGTGGAGTGGGTTGAGGATTCGGAGTCGAACTCCAGGCGAGTGGTGACTTCGACCTTGAGGTTGCTGGGATGGTTCATGTGACTTCGGGCTTCAAGGAGTTGCTGGACTGAAGCCTTTTGCGCAACAACATCGTGAATATTGGCCAGGAAACGGTCTTTCTCGCTGGGGTTGAGCTCGATGGTGCGGAAGACGTCGGAGAAATGGAAGCTGTCGACGATGACACCGGCTTCGTTTGAGAATGCGCCAGCGCGGACGATGTTCATGCCCCACGCCGCGAGGGCGCCTGCAACATCGGCAAAAAGCCGCGTGCGGTCGCGCGTGATGACTGTGAGGTCGAAGAGCTGGCGGTTGGGGCGAAGGTCGAGCTGGACTGGGTCCTTGTCGAGGTTGAGGGCCATGTGGAAATGGTTGCGAATCTGCTCGGGGAGGCGGGTTTGCAGATAGCGCTGTGGCAGGCCTTCAAGAAACTGACCCAGGGCCTCGTACTGGGCGGAGGGAACCATGGAGCGGAGACGGTTGAGCAGCGTGGGATCGATGGCTGCGTGGTAGCGAACCTCGTCCACGGAGCGGTCCATGAAATTGGCCGTGGACATGTAGAACTGCCAGAGGTTCTCGGCCTTCCATGGCGTCAGGGCGTCCGGGTTGACGGCCTTGATATCCGCAAACGTCATGATGGTGAGCATCTTCAGCAACTGCGGGCTGCCAATTTTCTCAGAGAATGCGCGAACGTTTTCAAGGTCGAAGATGTCGCGGCGCAACGCCTGGGACATATCCAGATGGAGGCGAATGAGCTTGAGGACGGACTCGCGCTCCTCGGAGTCGAAGTCGAGCCGCGCCAGGAATGCGTCCGCAAGTTCCACGCTCTGGGTGGCGTGTTCACCAGTGCGGCGGGCCTTGCCGGTGTCGTGAAGCAACAGGGAGAGGATGAAGAGATCGAGCCGGTCAATCTCCGGCAGCAATTGCGCGAGGCGGGCCTCGAAGTCATGGGTAGGCTGGCGGAGGCTGTGGACGTTGTCGATGGCCAGGAAGGTGTGCTCGTCGACCGTATAGCGGTGATAGGAATCGCGAATGACCAGGGCGTCGATGCCGTGGAATTCAGGGATCAACATCTCGAGAACGCCGAGGGCGTGCATGGTGCGGAGCGCGTGAGCGGCGTGGGGGCCGAGCAGGACCTCGCGGAGCGAGTTCCACAGATAGGGTCCTTCAGGGATATGAATGGCGAGTACGGGCAGAGCGTCGGTGATGCGATCCTCGGCGGCCTGCGAAAGTGTGTAGCCGTGGGTAGCCATGAGAGAAAAAATGCGGAGGATGGCGCTTGTGTCGTTGAATTGCGCGCCGGGGAGAATGTCGATGCGACCTTGGTCGAGCAGGAAATCAGTGCCGGCGATAGGTGTGCGGCGGCGGCGGAACTGCCGATAAAAGCTGACTGGAGCGGGGAGATGCTCCATGAGGAGTGCGGCGCGGCGGTAGATGATACGCGCGTGCCGGTAGTAGGTGCGCATCCAGTAGGAGGGATCGGCTGTGCCGCGAGTTTCAAGGCCGATAGAGAGAGCGGCGGCCTCGTCCTGTGACTGCCAATCCAGGGTGTTGTCGTCGCGGCCGTGGCGGAAGTGGAGGAAACATCGTGCGGCGGCGAGAAAGTCGAAAGCAGCTTCGGCGTCGCCGCGGGCGCTCTGGAAGACGCCGCCGCGCTGGCGGGGCCACTCCTTTGTCTCTTTCAGGTGGAACAGAACGGCGAACCAGACCGCGAGGTGATAGTCGCGGAGTCCGCCGGGACAGTCCTTGAGATTGGGCTCGAGGTGAAAGATGGTGTTGCCGTATTTTGCGTGGCGGGAGCGGGCGATTTCGCCGAGCTTTTGGGTGATGGTGGCCCACTCGCTGAGGACCAGGCCAGGGAACACAACCTGGTGCAGCTGCTGATAAAGGGGGAATTGGCCGGCGAGAAAGCGGCGGTCCAGCGTGGCAAGCGTGAATTCAAGGTTGTCCGGGTCGAAGCGGCCGGCTTCCTTCACCGTGCGGGAACTGGGGCTGGCGCGCAAGCCGATGTCCCACATGCCCTGGATGATGGCGCGGACCACTTCGCGAGACTGCTCTTCGGTTTTTTCGTCGGCGAAGGCGAAGAGCACGTCGATATCAGAGTAGGGGAAGAGATCTTTGCGGCCGTATCCACCCAGGGCCAGCAGCGAGACATTCTGGGCGGGTTGTCCCGCGAAGGCTCGGCGCCACATTTCAATGAGGATACGGTCCACGACAGCGGAGCGGCGTCGAATGGCTGCGGTGCCGTCGCCCGTGCGCTCACACGTCTGGCGGACAAGCGCCATCTCCCGCAGATACTGGTCCCGAAGGTCGTCAACCGCCAAAGCGACTGGATTCATAAATGGTTGTGCGTGGCTCGCCGAAGCAAAAGGATGTCCTACCAGCATAAGCGATGTTTGCGCGGATGTGAATTTTTGATTGCACGAAGAAGGCATTCAGTATGGGATACCGGCCTGATTGGGGCCTATTTCCGAGCTCGTGGAGGGAATTTATGTGCATGGCTCCTCAGAATGCGGAATGGCCCCACCCGGTGCCAGGTTGAGAAACAGCCATTCGGCGCAATCTCCGCTAAAATAGCGACTTGGATCAATCGACTCCCTTTGGCGAGTCAGGGGTTAGCCCCCTCGGGGCAGCGGCCGGGTCCCTGGCGGGGTGAGGCAGTTTCGAGGAGGACACCATCAGCACGCACATGCGGTTAGGGGATCTGCTGATCGAG
>CZKZ01000807.1_pt3 | contig 22625 bp, 18 predicted proteins | sample 1122171 | NCBI WGS metagenome assembly CZKZ01 (sample SAMEA3539301, study PRJEB10725) | soil metagenome | biome: tundra; feature: field; material: soil | place: USA | collected 2010-05 | depth 0.15 m
AAAGTCTCTCTTCATGCGGTATGGTCTTTTTCGATGCAACGAACGGAAGTGTACGCCTCTCAACCCGGCCCTTTGCGTGACCCGGCGCACAAGGCGCGAAGAAACCGCAGGGGCTAAAGCCCGAGTTCATTCTCAGCAACTTGCGGCACGACTGAAGTCGTGCCCTGAAACTTCTTACAACGCCGAGTGAATCCTTCCATAGCCGATGCTGTCTACTATGGCCGCACGATGGTTCCATCGAGCAAGCGATCGTTGCCGCGTTCTTCGAATGGCTGCTTATATGGATACTTTGCCGCGGCGGCTTCATCAATATCGATGCCGAAGCCTGGCTTGTCGTTGGCGTACATGTAGCCCTTGCTGATGACCGGCGCGCCGGGAAATACTTCGCGCACCTTTTCGTCGAACTTGGTTTCTTCCTGAATGCCGAAGTTGGGCGTGGCCAGATCGAGATGCAGGTTGTAGCAGTGACCAAGCGGGTCCACGTTGCCCGGCCCATGCCATGCCGTGCGCACATCGAAAAACTCGCAGCAGTGCGCGACCTTGCGGCACATGTTCAGGCCGCCCATTGCCGATTGATGGCAGCGGATGAAGTCGATCCAGCGATTGGCCACGAGCGGCAGCCATTCATTGCGATTGGTAAAGAGCTCGCCCATGGCCAGTGGCGCGGAGGTCTCCTGGCGGAAAATCTGGAACCAGCCAACATCTTCAGGGCTGAGCGGGTCTTCCATATAGAACGGCCGGTATTGCTCCACGGCCTTGCACAATTCGATTGACTGGTTGGGTGCGGGGCGCTCGTGAACGTCGTGAACCAGGCCGATGTCGAAGCCGACCTTGGAGCGAATGTACTCGAACATCTGGATGGTGCGCGTGAGGTAGCGGCCGGGATCGAAGACCGGCGACGGCGAGACTCCGTCGGGCCGCAATGCCTGAGTGGCCGCGGAAGTTTTCGCGCCCGAAACGCCATACCCTGACCATCCGGGCACGCCGAGCTGAACGCGGACGCACTGATAGCCCTCTGCAATATACTTGCGCACCTGATCTTCCAGATCGGGCAACTCCATGGCCGAAGCGTGCCCATACAAAGGCACCGCGGCCCGCACCTTGCCGCCGAGCAACTGATACACAGGCACGCCGAGGCGCTTGCCTAGAATGTCCCACAGCGCTCCGTCAATACCGCTAAGTGCGTTGTTGCTCTCCGGTCCGGAGCGGAAATATTGCTGCACGTACGCCGACTGCCAGATGTCTTCGATCTCGTCGCAGTTCTTGCCGACGACAAACGGCTTCAAGCGAGTTTCGATATAAGCTTGCGCGGCCTGCGGGATTTCCTGATGCGTCGCCGAGCCCAGGCCGTAGAGACCTGGCTCGCTGGTCTCCACTTTTACGATGGTCCAGTTCGAGCTGCTAGGGGCGGACGCAATTACTTTTACGTTGGTGATTTTCAGCGGGGGCATTCCGCGGCGGGCTGCGTCTCTGGCCTGAGCAAGAGGGCCGCCCCCGCCCATGGTTGCGGCCACGCCGGAAGCGGCTTCGGCTGAAAGTGTGCGCCCTTGTCCAAGGCTCACAGCCGCGCCCGCGGCTGCGGCTGCTGAAAGTGTTTTGAGTAAACTGCGACGTTCCATGGAAAGCTCCCTCGTCGCCGGAGAAAATTTTTACGCGAGGATTTCCCGCGCGAGCACCGACTGGGCAAACTTACACTGCTTGCGCGCGCTTGGGCAAGCGCCGGACCGGGCTTGGTGTCCGCGATGAAATGCTGTTCAGGATGAGGCCTCTTCTTCGCGCGCTGCGTCGGCTTCCATGTCGGCAAGAATTGCCTGCATCTGTTTGAACTCTGGCCGGTCTTCGAGGGGCTTTAATCGCGGATCGGCCAGCATTTGGAAGAACCACGGACAGCGAATCTCGTCTGAGGTGCGCAACTCCGCAAGCGCCGCATCGGGTTCGCCGAGGGCCACGTAGACTGCGGGCGTGAACGCTCTCAGCAGGAATCGCTCCCGGCCCAGCCATTGCAGGCGCTCCAGAATTGTGCGCGCTTCGTCGTCGCGGCCCGCACAGGCTAGCGCATAGGCGTGCACGGCGGGGGCCAGATCGAAGTACGGTACCCGCTGCTCCAGTTCCTGCGCAAGCTCGGTGGCGCGTACCGACTCGCCGTTGAAGGCCAGAATCACGACACCATAGAGATTGGCGCCTCCATGTTCGGGAAACAGGGTCAGCGCGCGCTGTATCTGTTCGAAACTCTCGGCGGCCTGGCCGGCAAGGTGCAATGCCCAGGCGAGGCGAGCTTGCAGCCAGGGCGAATAGGGATCTAGATGAATCGCTGCGCGCAGCAGATCGATTGCTTCGCCAAACCGATGCCGGCTGAGTGCGAAGGTGGAGCGCGCACGCGTGATCCATGGGTCGTGAGGCAGATGATCAGAGAGCGAGAAGGCCGAGAGCGCCGCCGGCAAATTCCGGTCCACGTGAAGCCTGACCCAGCCCAGCGCAGGCAGAATCGCCTCGGCGCGAACGGTTACGTCCGGGATGGATTCAGCGGTGCGCCGCACGATGTCAGCAGCAACCGTGGGAGACATGAATCCGTAGAGACTCTGCGTGACGCAAAGGTTCGCCAGGTCTACGCGCGCGCCGATCAGCGACGGATCAAGCTCGGTGGCGCGCAGCAGATGCTGCAGCCCATCCTGCATGCGGTGGCGCTGCAATGTCTGCCATTCATGGTGTGCGCGCTGGTAGATATCGTAGGCTTCGCGGCGTTCGAAGCCGCGTTCCTGCCCGGGCCCGGCTGCGGCAGCAATCGAAAGGCCTACCTTTTGCGGCGGCGCAAATGCGGCGAGGGCAGGGAGCTTTGCGCCCAGGCGGAAGACCAGGCGGTTGGCCAGTTCAGTCTCCAATCCCGCAATCCGACTCCGCTCCACCAAGAGGTCTTCCATCCAGATCTGTGTTCCACCTTCAACCCGGATCATTTCAATCCGCAGCCGGTAGTGCATAGGCAACGCGCTCAGGGTTCCAGCCAGAACCAGGTCGGCTTTGAGTGCTTCACCGGTTTCGAGCGCGGTCATTCCACGGCTGGCCAGCGTGAATACTGAATCCCGGGCGAGAACGGAAATGACCGAAGACCGCGCACCGCTGAGCCTTGCCATGGACTCCTCGGCAAGAACAGGACCAAGGTGGTCAGGAACGCCGTATCCGGCGGTGAAGGGCAGAATTGCCAACCGTAGCTGCATCCCGCCCGGCCCTGCTCCATGTGCGCGCACCCCGGCTGTAAAGCGGTATCCGCGCTTGTATACGGTTTGAATGCACTGTTCCGGTTCCAGACACGCGCGCAGCGACGACACGCACTTGGGTACGCTGTCTGCCGAGACATGCACTTCGCCCCAAAGAGCCTGGCGCAGTTGCAGAGGAGTGACGATGTGGCCAGCATTGGCAAGCAGCAGTTCGAGCGCCGCCAACTCTTTCGGGGGCAGGTGAACCGGCGTCTCCCCGCGCAAAAGCGTGCCGTCGGCTTCCAGGCGGAAGCCCGCAAAAGATAGCCCCGGCTTTTCAGGGCCCGGTCGTAGTGCATTACGCTGACGCATCCGATCCAACGCAGTTCTTCGGACTTCTGGCGAACCAGTCCGCCGACGTTACGCCATTCGACCAGGTCGAATGGGAGCGCCTGCAGGGGCCTCAAGCCCCTTCAGGCACACGGTCCGGGAAAAGAAATGAAGCAGCAATTTCTTTGATTTTCTGTGTTTCAATGAGCACAGTTTGTGTATCTTGATTATCGACTCTTGCCGCTGTGTGGGGTGTAGCAAACTTCCAATTTCTTCAGCTTTAAGTAATTCAAAGTGGTTACTTAGTACCAAGTTAGTAAACAAAAGGGACGAATCTATCTCTAACAATCTTTGCGGCTTGAGGGTGCAGACGAGCAAGCAGAGATCCAAGCCGTGCGCGCCACGTGGCGCGACCGAACCCTTTTCAAGAGCAACATCGCCGCCAAATCGTTGACTACCCATTGCAGGGTGAATCAATACTTCGACTTGATTGCGTAGGTCAGTCCCATCGTGAACTGGAATGAGTTCCGTTTGGTGGGCGGCAACGACACTGGAGGATCGTTCAGGTAGCTGTCCATCGTACCCAGGGAGAAGCTCAGACGCTTATAAGCGGGAAACACGAACGTGTTGGTTTCATTGGCGGAATACGCATGGGTATTGTTGTAGGCGGGAATATACGCAACACCCTGTATATACGTGAACAGCTTGAGGTGCAGAACGTAATTGGCAGCGAAAGTCGATCCAATCAGGTTTTGATTTCCGGCGGAGGTGCCAGTAATGAACTGCTGCTTTTCGTACTGCATGGTTCCTTTCAGGTCCGCCTCCTGCTTGGGAGTTTTCAAGGCCGTCCATCCAAAGCCTCCGCCGTAGATCTGCTGCAGGTCCAGGTCCTGGCCGAAATTGTGATCGAAGGCCGTTTGCCCCAGCGCGAAAAAGCGTGGGGAAAGATACTCGTCGCGCTCCGCGTCCGCGTGATAGATCGCCGACTTCGACACCACTGCCGGCACGGTTGTGCCCCCGGATAAATAAGCAGGCTGCGTTATCTTTCCAAGCGACCCGGTGAAGTCCACCGAAGTGCGATCGCGCGGATTCAGCCATTCAACTGTAGGAACAACGCGCACCAGGCCTATGCCTCCTGACACGGTGTACTCATTCTGCGTCGCGGTCACCAGTGTTGCTCCGGCGCTGGCCGCTCCGTTCCAGCCGGAGAAGAAGCCCGGCTCGTGATTTAGCTGCTTGTCCAGAGCGGCCGCATCCATAATGAACTGCGCGTTCTTGACGGGAATCGGCGCTGCCGCGGCGGCGTTATCAGGATGCACTGTGACCGCCTGGTCTGCCACGTCCAGGGTTCCCTCGGGAATCTGCCTCGCTGCCTTCTTGCCGCGCGACTTTACCTTGTCGTCCAGCACGGCGAACTTCTGGTTCGTATGCAACTCCTTGATTTTGTCCCAACCCAGCGAAACGTCCCCGAGAGGATCGCTATGGAAGTTGACCTTTCCCGCCGCTTCGCTCAAGAATTTGCCGTGCAGCGTATCGCCGTTGCTTAGCACCAGCACGTCGGAATCCGGGTTTACGGCGGGTTTGCCTTGGGCGACGCAGAGAATGCCCGCGCACAGGGTGGCGATGAGCGCGAGAGGTCGGACGCTTCGAAATGGGAAGGGAATGCGAATCGATAGCTTGGTCATTGCAAGGCAGTCCTTACTTCAGGATTTTGGGGTGCGGTGTGGGGCCCGTTCATACACTCTGGGTATCGAAACATTCGATGCGGCTGATGCGGGTACGCGTTGCAACCCAGGGGCCGTGCAATTGGAATTTCGTGGCCTGGACACGGATTATGGCTGCCGCATTCGACGGGCCGCAGTTGAACGGTAACCTCCGCCAGCGGGCAAAACTGCCGGAAAACTTCAGAAATAATTCAACCGCATCAGACGAGAACCCTGCCAGAATTATTTCGGCGTCCGGAACCACACACGAAACTGTTACCGGATCCGAAAGGAACCATTATGCCCAAGACTGTTTCTTACGCCCAGTGGTCGTTGGAGCCTTATTGCATTGGCCTGAAGCTGCGTTCGCTGCGTACCCAGAAGCGGCTCACGCTTTCAAGGCTGGCCGGCGAGACCGGCCTGTCAACCGCTCTTCTATCGAAACTTGAAACCGACCGCATGATTCCCACCCTGCCCACGCTGGCTACCATCAGCCGCGTTTATGGAGTGGGCATGAGCTACTTCTTCGCTGAGCCGGCGCGCCATACGCTCTCAGTCACACGCAAGGCGCATCTGGAGGGCAATGGCCGCGGACTGGAGCCGGTGATGGTTACGCCTCTGAATGCGACCAGCGAGAACCCCCGCCTGTTGGCGCAGATGATCGAGTTCTCTCCCGGCGCGGCTAACAGTACGGCGGATTGCTTTCGCGGGACCGGCGGCGTGATTTATGTGCTGGAAGGCCGCTTGCAGATAGATGCCGGCGGCATGCAGGAAGTGCTCGAAGCCGGCGATTGCGCCTATATGGAAAGTGAGATGGCGCTGGCCTGGAGCGCGGCCGACAAACGCCGCTGCCGCATTCTGGCTGTATTGCCCGGCAACAAGTGCACACAGAGCTGACCGGACGCAGACTTAGTTGGCCGTTCTCGCGATCAATTGGAACGAATCAAGAAAGCGAGTGGTATCGTCGTATGGCTTGCCCAGCGGCACGACCACCAGCGTCTGGTAAAGCACCGAGCCCACAATGTAAATGCGAGCGATAAAGTGCGCCGCGTCGCTTTCCGCTTCATATTCGATGCCCGGGTAAACGCCGAGCGTGATTTTCTTCTCGCTCACCAGGTGTGAATTGGAGTTGGCTAAAGCTCCGTTCTTCGTCCCTTGCAGCACCGTTTGCGGATCAGTGCCCGCGGCCTTGGAGCCGTAGTCGCAAACTCCGATGAATAGTGCCACAGGGGAGACCTGCGCGATGTACGAGCGTAATTCGAACGAGCCCGCATCGGTTGGAATGTCCTTCCTGGTCATCTCCGGCACAGATGGGTACGAGGCCTGGAATCCGTCGTCCGGATAGCTGTACGATTTCCACTCCGTCGTCTGTGCGCCAAGTGCCGCGGCAAAACACAGAACTGCCACACACACTGTGGTGCGGCATTGTATGATCCTGCGCATCCGGTTTGTCATCGACGCCCCTTTCAAGTGACAGGAGCCAACCCGCCCTTCGATCAGCATTCCTGGCCACATTATTCCGCCGTAGACTCTTGAGAAGAACAGGCCGGAGTTCCATGAGGAAACACTGGCCGAAAGCTCGCAAAACCTTCGGAGCAGCCGATTATAGCGGTTGCGCAGTCAATTACCCTTGATAAAGATCAGAACTTGCCGGACCGGGTCTTTGAGGGCCAGCAGCGAAAGAGCAGGATGAGGGCGCCCGATTTTGCCCGCTTGCCGCACCAGTCTGTAGGATGGTTTGGGATTTACGGGAACGGAGACTATGCGTCCAAACGTCAACCTGATGAAAGCCACCCTGACCGGCGCCCTGGGTGGGCTGCTGTTCGGATTCGACACTGTCGTGATCGCAGGCGCCATCGATGCGCTGGTACGCCTCTACGGTTTGAGCCCGTGGGAAAAGGGCATGACGGTAGCCATCGGCCTGGTAGGCACAGTAATTGGAGCGCTTGGCGCCGGCACCATTGGGCAAAGGCTGGGCGGTCGCGAGACGCTGCGCATTACGGCCGTTCTGTATGTGGTCTCCGCTATCGGTTGCGGCCTGGCCTGGGGCTGGTACTCGTTCATGGTCTTCCGCTTCATCGGCGGGTTGGGCATTGGCGCTTCGTCGGTGCTGGGGCCGGTTTACATCGCCGAGCTTGCTCCGGCCAAGTGGCGCGGGCGGCTGGTGGCCGCATTCCAGCTCAATGTGGTCTTCGGCATTATGGTGGCCTACACCTCCAATTACGCCATTCGCACGCTGCATCTGGGGGCGACCGAGTGGCGCTGGCAGGTGGGGATCGCCGCGCTTCCGGCGGTAGCGTTTCTGGCGCTGCTGTTCGGCATACCGCGCAGCCCGCGCTTCTCTGCCTCAAGGAATCGTATTGACGAAGCGCTTGCCGTGCTCAAGTCGATGGGCGAAGAGGACCCGGAGGGCGAGTTGGCGGACATCCGCTCCGCACTGGCCCAGGAACACGCGATTGCGCATGAGCCGGTCTTCCGCTGGAAATACCGCTATCCGCTGTTTCTCGCCATCTCCCTCGGGGCCTTCAATCAGCTCGCGGGCATCAACGCCATCCTTTATTACCTCAACAACATCTTCGCCGCCGCGGGATTCAGCCAAATTTCAAGTGACCAGCAGGCAATTGCCATCGGCGCCACCAACTTTACGTTCACGCTGGTGGGCATGTCGCTGATCGACAAGCTTGGCCGGAAGACTCTGCTGCTGATCGGCGCCGTTGGCTGCTCCGCCTGCCTCGCCGGCGTGTCCTGGGTCTTCTATACGCAATCGCACCAGAGCGCGCTGCTCGGCATTCTGGTTACGTACATCGCCTTCTTTTCGATATCGCAGGGAGCTGTCATCTGGGTTTATCTCGGCGAAGTGTTTCCCACGTCGGTTCGCTCCAAGGGGCAGGGTGTGGGCAGTGCCAGCCACTGGTTTATGAATGCCGCCATCGCACTGCTGTTTCCGGTGGTCGTACACTCCTTCCACACGCAAACGCCCTTTGCCTTCTTCGCTGTGATGACGGTGGTGCAGTTTGTGGTGGTGCTGTTCTTCTATCCGGAAACCAAGGGGCAGACGCTTGAGGCACTGCAGCGGAGGCTGGTGCCGGGAGACTAGAACATTCTCGGAATAAATGTAGACTTTTTAAGAGCATTGAAAGGTGGCTTTTTCTTGAGAAAGAAGCCACTTAGCATAGTGCCTTCGGTCTACACCAATTCCGAAAATGCTATAGCCCCGGGATTCTCTTGTGCTCTTTGTGATCCCCGTCACGTGGCAACGCTCCTTTCCACGACAAAATAGAAGAGACGGGTGCGTTTTCCCAGCGCAACCCGCCAAACCATCACTCGCGTGAGGCCGATCATGGAGCAGACACTGGTTCCGCCAGCGGAGCAGACGAGAGAACTGCCGCAGCCCTCCCAGGCGCCGTTTGCCCAGGACGAAACCACGCCGCTTACGGCGGCCAGTTCCCCTGAGGCCACGGCCCTGCGGATGGAGATTATTGCTGTCGGCCGCAAACTATGGGAACGCCAATACGTCGACGGAAACGGCGGCAACATCAGCGTCAGGCTGGGCGAGCGCTACCTGCTCTGCACTCCCACGATGATGAGCAAGCGCGACATGGAGCCGTCCGACATCTGCCTCTCTGATCTCGACGGAAATATTTTGGCCGGCAATCGTCTGCGCACCAGTGAGCTGCTGCTGCATCTTGAGATTTATCGGAGCAACCCCTGCGCGCGCGCCGTGGTTCATTGCCATCCGCCCCATGCAACTGCTTTTGCGATGACCGGCACGGTGCCGCCGATCGGGTTGATTTCTGAATACGAAACTTCGATTGGTCCCGCCGCCGTGGCTCCCTATGAAACTCCGGGGACGCAGGCGTTTGCAGAGACGGTGCGCCCGTTCGTTCGCGACCACAATACGATTCTGCTGTCGAACCACGGCATCGTCTGCTGGGCCGATACTGTCAGTCATGCCGAGTGGTTTGTGGAGACCTTCGACACTTACTGCAAGACGTATTTGATTGCGCAGCAGATCGGTAAGCCGTTGAAGTTTTTTCCGGAAAACAAGATTCAGGAGCTGCTGGAGATCAAGCGGCGGCTGGGGCTGCCGGACGCGCGAATGAGCGGAAAGGCCTGATCGTCCATAAGGCGAGGGTCTCGTGCCGACCCTCCGGGGCGGCTCTCTTCGCATTGATGGCGACCCCAGGGTTGCGCTTCGCTACACCCTCCCGGGAGGGATTCGAAATCAACGACTTATCAGGTAGCTAGGAAGGTGCCTGTTGCGATTGAAATGGCTCGTTCAACTCACCGGGGCGAGCGAAAAGCGAAACTATGCTACACTTATGCTACACTGTAGTTGCGCTCAGTGATTTGGCCGTGAGCGGTATTCTGCCTGTTAGATGGCAGCCTGCCTTGCACAGATTTCCCCAAGCCCCTACAGCGTAGCCACTTGAGTTTCCCACCCGGGAACTCTGCCTTGGACCATGTGTTGGTCGGGCAGGCATTGAGGCGAAGCCTTCTTAAATGGAACGGGCGCGCTGAAAACCGGGAGTAAGCGGGATAGTGGTGCCGGCGTCTATGTGCCGTCCGGCGATGAAGTTGCGTGTGGCAGCTCCGGGCCAGGGCATTCTCCCGTTTTGAATGCTGGTGGCCAGTCTTCTTGAACGACTTTCGGTTCTCCCTTACGCATATTGATAAGCAGGCGTGTATCTCGTTGAGATGTGTGCCTCCAGGTCCGGTTCCGAGTGCAGGCCCCAGGAAAGGGGCTCCCGGAGCTCAGGAAAGAATTATTTTGACTACTCAGTTTTCGCAGTTCAATTTGTCCGCGCCACTTATGGCGCGGCTCAACGCCAACAAGTTTGAAATCCCAACCCCGGTTCAGGCCGGCTGCATTCCTCCGGCCCTTGAAGGCCGCGACGTGCTGGCCACCGCCCAGACCGGAACCGGCAAGACGCTCGGTTTCCTCATCCCCATCGTAGAGATGCTGCAAAAGTCAGGCGCGCGCGGACCCGCGGCGCATGCCCTCATCCTGTTGCCCACGCGCGAGCTGGCCATGCAGGTGGAGCAGGCTTTTCTTGCCATCCGCTCAAGCTCAGAGCAGACCGTCGCCCTTGTGGTTGGCGGGATGCAAGAGCGCGCGCAGCTCGATGCGATTCGCCGCGGCGCAAAGCTTATTGTTGCTACCCCCGGCCGCCTTGAGGACTACATCAAGCGCCGCCTCGTCCGCCTCGACCAGGTAAAGATCCTGGTACTCGACGAAGTGGATCGCATGCTCGACATGGGCTTCCAGCCCGCCATCGCCCGCATTGCGACCACGCTGCCAGCCACTCGCCAGACTCTCTGCTACTCGGCCACGCTCGAAGGCCCGGTTAAGGAAGTGGCGCGCAAGTATCTCAACAACCCAGCCCGCGTCGAAATCGGCTCGGTGCTCAAGCCCGCCGAGAATGTGGAGTTGCGCACCTTTGAAGTTGCACCCGACAAGAAGCAGGAGCTGCTCGAGCACTTGCTCGGCTCCGAGAAGGGTAGCTTCCTGGTCTTCGTGCGCACCAAGCACGGCGCCGACCGCGTCGCGCGTCGCCTGGCTCGCTCAGGCTGGTCGGCAACACAGATTCACGGCGACCGTTCGCAGGCGCAACGCAACGCCGCCCTGCGCAGCTTCTCCGAGGGTCATCACCGCATACTGGTTGCCACTGATGTTGCCGCTCGCGGCATCGACGTGGCTAACGTGGCGCATGTGATCAACTTCGATTTGCCCAAGGTAGCCGAAGACTTCGTTCATCGCGTCGGCCGCACCGGGCGCGCATCTGCTCACGGCGTTGCTTCGACATTTGCCGGTCCCGCAGAGCGCGGCGAACTGCGCAAGATCGAGAAGACGCTGTCGATCCAGATGAAGCGGTTCCGGGTCAGCTCCGTTGCAGAACACGCGGCGTAAAAAGCGGCTCTTAGCTTCTAGCTACAAGATGCGGAAAATCAGAGTGCCCCACCTTCGTCGAGTTCTTCTCGTCGAAGGTGGGGCACTCGCTTTTTATATGGACCGCTACCCCGATCTATACCTGGAGGTACGGAATCCAGACCTGCATTGCGGCGGGGCCGCGGTTGGCCCATGCGTAATACGGAATCAGTTTCAACGTGGTTGGAATCTCCTTCGCCTCAAGGTTTTCTGAAGCAGGGAAGTAGAGTCCCGGGTCGGCGGCAGCGCGGCGGATCGTTCCGGGGTGCTCAAGGGTCATTACGCCGTTGAGAAGATTGGCATCGAAGCTTGCCTTCGTGTCCTCACCGAGATGAACGACATACCCCGACAGGTTTCCGGCGCCGGCGCGATCGAGTTGGTCCGGCTGGTCAATATGTTCCATGCAGAAGATGATGGGGCCGCGCTGAAACGCAACCCTGCCGCGGTCTTCGCTGACAGCGGGGTTCGCCTTGAGCAGGTTCGTCGTCATGTCGAAGTCCATCTCGACAATGTCATTCGCCGACCATTTGCGCCGGACCGCCAGGTACTCGCCAGCGCGCACGCCGCTGATTGGCGCTCCATTCACCTTGACGCTGTTCTTCGCCGACCAGCCGGGGATGCGCAGGTACATTGCAAACTCCGCCGGCGCTGCCGGGCTGACAGTGAGTTTGACCTGGCCTTTCCACGGATAGTTCGTCTCCTGCAGAATCTTCAATCCGTTTCCATCGTGAAGGTGCCAGTTCATCTCGGAGTTGTCGTAGAGATGGACGTATACGCCCTCGGTGCTGGTCGAGTAGAAGTAGCCGGGCAGCGATGCAAAGGTGCGCTCCAGGTTTGGCGGGCAGCATGTCGTGTCGTACCACGGATTGCGGATCAACCCCTCGGGCGCGTGCCGGTCGCTCGAGTTGCCGGAAGGATCGAATGCCAGCGGATTGCGGTAGCAGTAGGTGTTGCCGTCGAGCGACATGCCGGAGTTGATGCCGTTGTACAGCGCGCGCTCGATTACGTCGGTAAATCGCGCCTCGCCGGAGGCCGCAAGCATGCGCCAGTTCCACATCATCATGCCGATGGCGGCGCAGCTCTCGCCGTAAGCGCGCGCATTCGGCAATTCGTAGGGGTCGCCAAAGGCTTCGCCGGTCTCGCGCGCTCCCACGCCACCCGTGACGTAGAGCTGATGTTGCGTCAGGTCGTCCCACAGCGCGCTCAGAGTCTTCCAGTATTCCTTGTCGCCGGTCTCAAGGTAGTAGTCCGTGGCGCCGCAGCAGGCATACATTGAGCGCACCGCGTGTCCCTCAAGCTTGGTGCGCGAGGTGAAGGGAATGCCGCAGTACATGTAGACAATCTGCTGCGGGCGCAGTGGAATGCGCGCGTCGCCGTGGAGAATGTAGCCCGCAAGCTCAAGGTACTTCTTCTCACCGGTGGTGCGATAGAGTTCGACGAGAGCCATCTCGATCTCCGGATGGCCGGCAACGATTGCTTTCTGATTTGGCCCAGGCCCGTAGTTTGGAAGCAGGAACCCATCAACGAAGCGGATTGCCGCGTCAAGCAGGGTGCGGTCTCCATTGGCACGATATAAAGCGATGGCGCCCTGCAGCATGTGGCCGATGCAATAGAGCTCGTGTCCAGTGGTCTGCGTGTCGTATTGCATCCGCAGTGGCTTGCGATCGTCAACATAGTAAGTGTTGAGATATCCGCTCGGCTCCTGAGTTGCAACCATGTCGCGAATCATTGCGGAGGTGGTCTCGCGCAGTTGCGGCTGGTCGGCGGTCTGCAGCGCGAAGCCGACGGCCTCGGCCCATTTATAAACATCAGAGTCGGAGTAGACGGGGCCCTTTTGCGGCGCGGCGGATTTGCCCGTCAGCCTCAGGAAGTTGTCCATTCGGCCGTGGGCCAGCAGCTGATCGTGCATGCCTGGGATGCTGGAGTTCAGATTTGTCTTTCGCCGCTGCGACCAGAATCCATCTTGAATGGTGACCGCTCTTACCGGTACGGTTTTTAGCTTCGCGTACGGGGAACTGGAGAGGTCGATGACACCGGCATCTTTCCAGTTTTCGTTCTGCGAGGTCGGCGTCGGAGGCGCCCCGGAAAGCATCGAGAGCAGCCCCGCTGTTCCGTGCCTGGCGCCGGCAATCGCGGGCGGAATCATGGTGGCTGCGGCGGAGGCAATAAATGTACGGCGGGAGAATGGGTTTTTCATCGGCAGTATCCCTTCAGGATTTGGACGGTTCGAAGCTAGTTCAAGGGGCTGGCGGATGTCAAGATAACGTTTACCTGAGGCCCCCATCCCCCTGCGGTCCTACAATGGTTGCGATGCGAACTCGTGCGATTCTTCTTGCCTCTGCTCTCCTGCTTCTGCCTTCCGCCTTCGCGCAGAACGTTCCCGCAATTGCTCCACCAACTGCTCAGGAATCAAAGCCCACCTTCTCCATGACGGACGCGGAGAAGGCCGACGTTGCGGCGCGCGTTCGCACGGAAACGCTGCACGCCTGGAACGGCTACAAGCAATACGCTTGGGGACACGACTCACTGAAACCGCTCACCAAGCAGCCCTTTGACTGGTACGGCCCGGGCCACACGCTGCTGATGACGCCTGTTGACGCGCTGGACACGCTCACCCTGATGGGCCTGACCACACAGGCCGACGAGGCGCGCAAACTGATCGACACGCAGCTCAATTTCGACCAGGACATCTACGTGAAGGATTTCGAAATTACGATTCGTCTGCTCGGCGCCCTGATCTCCTCCTATGAAGGCACCGGCGACAAGCGGCTGCTGGAGCTGGCCGACGAGCTGGGCCGGCGCATGTTGCCGATGTTCGACTCACCAACTGGCATGCCATATGAGTATGTGAATTTGAGGACCGGCGCGGTTCGCGGCAACAAGAGCAATCCTGCGGAGATCGGCAGCCTGCTGCTTGAGTTCGGCATGCTTTCGCGGCTGACCGGCAAACCGGTGTATTACGACAAGGCCAAGCGCGCGGTAGTGCAGCTCTACAGGCGCCGCTCGTCAATTGGGCTGGTGGGGTCGGAGATTGATGTGGAGACCGGCGCCTGGACCAACACGACGGCAGGCATCATGGGCGGCATCGACTCCTATTATGAGTACCTGCTCAAGGCGTCGATCCTTTTCGGTGACAAGGACTGCGAGCAGATGTGGCGTTCAAGCTCGGACGCCATCGACAGGTATCTGGCCGACTTTGGGGACAAAGGCCTGTGGTACGGGCAGGCCGACATGAATACGGGGAAGCGCACGACTACGCTTTACGGTTCGCTCGATGCGTTTCTACCGGCTGTGCTGGCGCTTGAGAACGACCTGGAACGCGCGAAGCAATTGCAAGACTCAAGCTTCAGGATGTGGATGATCGCAGGCATTGAGCCCGAGCGGATGGACTACTCGACGATGAAGATTACGTCAGGGGGATACCCGCTGCGGCCGGAGATTATCGAGTCAACATACTATCTCTACCACTACACGCACGACGCGAAGTACCTGGCCATGGGTGTAACGTACTACAACTCGCTGGTCAAGTACTGCCGGACGGATGATGCCTACGCGGCGCTGGACAATGTGCAGACCAAGGCGAAGGCTGACTCGATGGAGAGTTTCTTCTTTGCGGAGACGATGAAATATTTGTATCTGCTATTTGCGCCGGAATCGACACTGGACTTCAATGCGGTGATCTTCAATACGGAGGCGCATCCGCTGAAGAGGAGTCTCGGGGTGCAGTAGGCAGCAAACGCGACGTGAACGAGATATGTGATACACTTCTGGTGTACGGAGGTTGTCCGTACAGCTCTTCAGCATGAGAAATGAGGAGGAAATATGGCCATCTCTACCGCCCATATGCCGAAAGAAGCAGCGCGTAAGACTCGCGAACGGATTGACATACGGCTACGTCCTCAGCAAAAGGCGTCGATTGAAAGGGCTGCCTATATCAAGGGGCTAACGGTTACGGACTTCATCATTCAACATGCCCTTGAGAACGCTCAGAGAACGATTCGTGAGTATGAAACATGGACTCTCGAACGACCGGATGCCGAACTCTTTGCCGAGGCATTGATGAATCCGCCCTTGCTCGGGTCGCGGCTCACTGAGGCGGCGAAACGTTACAAGGTAAGCCAGTTGCAACGATGAGCACGAAAGACCAGCCTGGCTATTATTTTGAGCCGCTCGGCGAGCAGCATGACCGGGCGGCTTTCTCGTGTGGGGTCGAAGCACTCGATAATTACTTTCGCGGCGATCCCATTCGACAGGATGTGAGCCGAAAGACGGCGAATGCTTTTGTTCTGACCAATGATGGCAAATGCGTGGCCGGCTTCTACACGCTTTCGCCGATTTCGATCCTGAGCGTGGATCTACCGGCGAGTCTCGCAAAAAAGCTGCCTCAGCGCCCCATTGGCGCAACGCTCATTGGACGCATGGGAATGGATATGTCTCTACAAGGAAACCGCCTTGGAGAGTTGATGCTCACGGATGCACTTTACAAGGCATGGCAAGCCTCACAACTGGTCTCCTCCTGGGCGGTCGTTGTGGACGCCAAGGAAGGCGCCCGGGAGTTTTACATCAAGTACGAATTCACTCCGTTTGCCACGCAACCAAACCGGCTTTTTCTTCCGATGAAGAAGATCGATTTGATGTTTGGTTAGTGACAGATTTCATCGGATTGCGAAACCGCCGTCGACGCGAATCGTATCGCCGGTAACGAAGTCGGAAGCCCGCGAGGCGAGGTAGACCGCTGTCCCAGCAATTTCCTCCGGTTCGCCCATACGACCGGCTGGTGTTCGCATGATGATCTCGTCATAAAACTGTGGCATGGAGTGCACCGGCGCTGTCATTTCGGTTTCAATCCAACCCGGGGCGATGGCGTTGACTTGAATGTTGTGCGGGGCGAGCTCAATGGCCATTGACTTGGTCAACTGAATGATCGCGCCCTTGGCCGCGCTGTAGGAGGGGATGAGCGCTGATCCAAAGAATGAATACATGCTGCCGATGTTGATGATCTTTCCGCCTTTGCGGCTGATCATGAATGGGGCAGCAAGCTTGGAGAGAAGGAAAACCGCATTGAGCTGCGTCTCGATGACGTTGTCCCAGTCTTCGGGTTTCTCGTTCAGCACGCCTCCGCTCAGTGACACATTGCCGGCGTTGTTCACCAGGATGTCAATGCCGCCGAGCTCGGTGACGACCTTGCTCAACGCGGGCTCCAGGGCGGCGCGATCAGTCAGATCAACCTTCACGGCAATCGATGGGACGCCGATGGACTTCAGTTCGGAGAGCACACACTGGTTCTTTTCATCGTTTCGACCGAGCACCGCGACGGCAGCCCCGGCGTGGGCTAATCCGAGGGCAATGCCACGGCCGATTCCGCCATTGCCACCAGTTACCACGGCCACCCGGCCGGTCAAGTCAAACAATCCGGGAGTCTTCATCGAGCAATCCTCATTCGGACGACGGGGTTGGCAGACCTATCTTCAGTGCAGATTGGCCTTGGTTGATGTCAGAGACGAAATACCATGGAAGGGAAGCTGGCGCAGCCCGGCGCGCGGCGATCACTCATCGTAAACGAATCGGTAGCAGGAAAGACTGTAAAAGACGATTAACGATCTGAAAATCTGTAAATAGGTGGAACGATCCCACCTTAGGCACGAACGGGGGTGGGACCTGGCAGGCACCGCAGAAGCGCACCCGCTTTTCGGGCTAGCCAATAAGGTTTTCCACCCTGCTTTTCGTTGACTCTGGACTCCAATTCGGGTATTCTGAAGACCTTGCGCGGTGTTGCGCCTGGGGTCTGTGTGTACTCACCCGGACTCGGCTGACGGATACCCCTGAGGGGGATTCGCCTGCAACAGGTCACAGGCCGCTGGACGTTGATTCTGTTCAGCTAAGCCAGAGCCCTTCAAAGGGGCCAACTCGAGCAGTTCTCACCCGAACAGATTTGTTTGGCAGTGGGTAGGATTCAGGCCCTTGCGCTTTTGAGCGTGGGCGAATGTGTTTTGCGTCGGTTTTTTGAAGGCAGGAGTGAGATGGGTACCTTTGTTCCGAGCGGCAAAGATGTTGTCCGCAAGTTTTTTGTGATTGATGCCAGCGGCAAGACGCTGGGGCGGCTGGCCACCAAGGCTGCCGATGTGCTGAGCGGCAAGCTGAATCCCCAGTACGTGCCCTACATTGACACCGGCGACCACGTGATCGTGATCAACGCGGAGAAGGTGCGGCTGACCGGCCTCAAGGCCGACAGCAAGCTCTATCGCCGCTACACCGGTTTCCCCGGCGGGTTGCGCGAGGAGTCGTACACGCGCCTCCTGAACCGCAAGCCGGAGATGATTCTGGAGCAGGCCATCAAGGGCATGCTTCCCAAGAGCAAGATGGGCCGCCAGATGGCTACCAAGCTGAAGGTCTATCGCGGCGACAAGCATCCCCACCAGGCGCAGATGCCGGTGGCGTTGGAGATTGGATAGAGCAGCTATCAGCTTTCAGCTATCAGTTTTTCCCTGCTGATGCGGAAAGTTCAGGGCGGCGCAAAGAATTGAATGCAAGCACGACAATGCTGAAGGCTGAAAGCTGACGGCTGAGAGCTAAGAGGAAACGAATGGCAGATCTGGTTCAGTATTACGGGACGGGGCGGCGCAAGTCGGCGATCGCGCGCGTCTTTCTTCGTCCCGGCACGGGCGAGTGGAAGGTTAACGGCAAGGCTTTTGAAGAGTACTTCGTCACCGAGCAGCAGCGTGTGGCCGCCAAGCGGACGCTGGTTGTGGCCGAACTGGCCAGCTCCTTCGACGTTGTTACCACCGTCAAGAGCGGCGGCGTAGCCGCACAGGCCGATGCCGTGAAGATGGGCATTGCCCGCGCCTTGGTTGAGTTCAACCCGGAGCTGCGCAAGCTCCTCAAAGCTGAAGGACTGATGACTCGCGACGCGCGCCAGAAGGAACGCAAGAAGTACGGCCAGAAGGGCGCCCGCAAGCGGTTCCAATTCTCGAAGAGATAGTGAACAGAGGACAGTGAACAGTGGGCAGGTCCGGCGATTCGGGATTCTGATCACTGTTCACTGTCCACTGTCCACTCGGTACCAAATCCCCCGCGAAAGCGGGTTTCAATCCGGACACCGGTATCACCAGTCCGGATGCAATCCACAAAGGAGGCCTCTTGGCCACGATCACAATGAAGGAGCTGCTCGAAGCAGGTGTTCACTTCGGGCATCAGACGAAGCGCTGGAATCCCAAGATGAAGGAATACATCTTCGGCGAGCGCAACGGGATCTACATCATCGATCTGCAGAAGACGCTGAAGCTTTTCAAGGACGCGTCGAAGTTTGTCACAGAGCTGTGCGCGGGAGGCAAGACGATCCTTTTCGTCGGCACCAAGCGCCAGGCACAGGATGCGGTGGCAGAAGAAGCCACTCGCGCGGGCATGCCCTACATCAACCAGCGCTGGCTGGGCGGGCTGCTCACCAACTGGGTGACCGTGCAGAAGTCGGTGAAGCGCCTTCAGGAATTGGACGACATGGCCACGGACGGCCGTTACGAGCTGCTCACCAAGAAGGAAGTCATCAAGCTGGAGCGGGAGCGCAAGCACCTGCAGGCCAACCTCGCCGGTATCAAGAGCATGAAGCGTCTGCCGGACGCGCTGTTCATCGTCGACTCGAACAACGAGGCGATTGCCGTGAAAGAAGCGCGCAAGCTTGGCATTCCGGTTGTCGCCGTGGTTGATACCAACTGCGACCCCACGGTGGTGGATTACGTGATTCCCGGCAACGACGACGCGCTGCGCGCCATTCGCCTGTTCACTTCGAAGATCGCCGACTCGGCGGCCGAGGGCGTGAATCTGGTGGGCGACAAGGCATTTGCCGACGAGATGCCGGTGCCTGCCGAAGCTGAGGCCGTGGCCGAGGAAGCCGCGCCTGCCGAAGCCGAGGAATTGGACCTGAATGCGGTTCTGGGCCCTGGCATTCGCAAGGCGCCCGCAGCGGTTGCGGCACTGGACGAGGCCGAAGCGGCCGAGGGCGCTCTTTAATCATTGCTGCGCACGCAAGTGCGCAAACTGAGACGAGCGTGGCCGCCCGGTTCAGGTGCCACGCTTTTCTTTTGCCGGAAAATTCATCGGCGTGAACCCAAATAAAACTGGCTCCAGGTTAGCAAAAGGCGCCGGGAAGAGAGAGATTATGACAGTGAGTGAAAAGATTGATGCCAAGCTTGTGAAAGAGCTGCGCGAAAAGTCCGGCGCGCCCATGGGCGATTGCCTCAAGGCGTTGCAGGAAACCAAGGGAAACATCGAGGACGCATTTGTGGTTCTGCGCAAGCGGGGCATGGCCTCGGCGCAGAAGAAGGCTTCGCGTACCACCAACGACGGCTCGGTATACCCGTACATCCATGCCGGCGGCAAGCTGGGCGTACTCATTGAAGTGAACTGCGAGAGCGACTTTGTGGCGCGCACCGAGGACTTCCAGGAGCTGCTCAAGGACATCGCCATGCACATCGCGGCCAGCGATCCTCGCTACGTAAAGCCCGAGGACGTCACGCCTGAAGATCTCGAGCGCGAAAAGGATATTTTTCGCGCCCAGGCCGCCGCCACCGGCAAGCCTGCTCCGGTCATCGAGAAGATTGTCGACGGCAAGATGGCGAAGTTCTACGAAGAGGTGTGTCTGCTCGAGCAGCCCTTCATCAAGGACCAGGCCATCAGCATCAAGGAGCTGATTGCGCAGAAGGTTGGCAAACTCGGCGAGAACATCACCGTGCGCCGCTTTGCACGCTTCAAGGTGGGCGCGCCCGACTGGACCGTGGCGACGACCAAGGCTGTCGAAGCAGCCGCGGAGTAATTACCAAGGTCACACTGCAGGAGACAAAGGCCCGGAGCATTCGCTCCGGGCCTTTGCATTTAGGCCAACAAAATGATTGCCGCTCGATTGAGCCCGATGGTAAAACAGTAAACACCGTTGCCGGTCGCAATGGTCTTAGCCTCATCAGGCATCCGCATGCTCGCTCGATCGCACCAGAAGCGAAGCAGCCCCCTGGAAACGAACCCATTTAGACTTCCTCTCTGCATGGATTACGGAAGGCTTCTGCATTCCCCGAAGAAAGAGCAGGAGTTCCTGAAGACGTTCAGGGACAGCCGAGCCCGGCGTCTCAGTAGCGCATAAGGAGGTTGTAATGCAAGTCAGTATGAATCAGCTTCAGGTCTTCCTTTCGGACAACCAAGGTCAGAACCTTCGCAAGATCATCTGGAAACAAGCCAGGACAATCGTGCCCCGTGCGGCCTTGCTGTTGTGCGCGTTCTGCGGCCTTGAGCTTGCCGCTTCAGCGCAGCTAATTCCGAGCGCAGACGGTCTCACAGTCTACGACGCCCATCTGCAGGCTCGGTGGCTTGCCAACGCGAACCTGGCTGGCACCGCTGATGGAGCGTCCCTCGCCACCACGGCCGGGATTACCACCATAACCCCAGGCGGGTCGATGAATTACGCGACAGCACTCGCATGGGTAGGCGCCCTCAACCGCGTTGGCTTGAACGGAACCGTTGGCTATCTGGGACACACCACCTGGACATTGCCGACGACGCCGACCCTTCCAGCGACGGATCCTTCGTGCACCTCGTTCAACGGGTCGGGCGGTGGCTCATTCGGATACGGTTGCACGGGCAGCGACTTTGGATCGCTCTTCAACCTGAACACATCGCTGGGGCTTCAATACCCCAATACTGCGGTCAAGATTCCCGACACGGCCTTTGGCCCGTTCCACAACTTCCAACCCTATCTCTACTGGACGACAACGCCAACCCCGAACCCGAACGACGGATTCAGCACATTCTCGTTCAACACCGGCTGGGGCGGCGCCAACGTAGACGTTCACTACATCTATGCGTTGCCGATGATCAAAGGCAAAGTTCTCATGGAAAATAAATTGCCCGTCACCTACTCGCCCGCCGGCCTGGGCACGCTCCAAGTCAGCTCCGATGGACAGCTCGTTTATGATCCCGAGACGAAACTTACCTGGCTGGCGGACGCCAATCTTGCCAAGAGCCAAGCGTTCGGCGCGCAGTGCGCCAACTATGAGCCGCCAAGCAAGTCTACATTTTTTCCTCCGGGAATTCCATGCATTGCCGCGGACGGATCCATGTCAAACACGACAGCGAATAATTGGCTGACCGGTATGAATACGGCTGCGTGGCTGGGTCATTCAGACTGGATGCTGCCCGATAACGCAGGAGGCTGCAACGGTTTTAGCTGTCAATCGAGCGAGCTGGGCGAGCTCTTCTACAACCAGTTCGGTCTAAGCCGAGGAACTCCGGTTGTCGCGGCGCCTCTCGTCAAGGTGGGCCCGTTCAATCACGTGCAGCCGTACCTCTATTGGAGCTGCAGCGCACCTTACACGAATCCTCCGTGCCAGACTCCGCCTCCGAATACCAATTTCGAATACAGCTTTTCGTTTGGCAATGGCTTCGAGGGCACCGATCTTGTGGCAAACGACCTGTATGTCACGGTCTATTTTCCGCAAACGCCCGCGCAGGCATTGATCGAGGCCATCGAGAAGGCGCTGGGGACGAATCCCGAACTCAACGCGTTTCTGGAGCAGGCGAACAACATTATTTCTGCGCCCAATGTGCATGCGAAGGCCGGAATGCTTGGTGCGTTTACGCATCACGTAGATGCGCAACGAGGCAAAGCGCTGAGCGGTCCGCAAGCAGATGAACTCATTGCACTGGCGCAGCTCATCTAGTTCTTGAACTAGCTCAATTTGCCAAGGTCAAAATAGAAGGGGTAGTCCGCATTGCGGGCTACCCCTTTTTCTTGTGCCGGGCCCGAAGGTCCGGGGTTTATGGCAGGTAGTAGCGGAGAGACGTCCAGACCATATTGTCGGTTCCGCGCGCGCCGCCGCCGGGATTTGTAGTGCCACCTGCGCCTGACCAGAGATCGCGCTCGAACCAGCTGTATTGCAGGCCCTGACGCAGGCGGCCCTTTGGCCCGTTGTAGATGTTGTACCAGTAGCCGGCCGTGAACTCCTGGACGTCCTTGTTGTTATTGCCGCAATTGGTCGGAGCAATGGGGGCTGCGGCGGGAATCGATGCGGTTGAAACAGGTTCGACAGTGCAACCGGACATATTCGTGATTCTTGCGCCGTAGCCAACCTGGGTTGCTCCGTTGAGCACATAGTCGCGATCGATGTAGTCGGCGCCGTAGTTGAAGTACATGTTCAGGCGGGGAGTGGGATTCAGCTCGATGGTGCTGAGAGCCGAAAAGCCATGCAGCGGAGACAACTGACCATTGGGCCGAATTGTTACGTCGGCAATGGTGGATGAGCCGTAGCGGCCGACGCCCTGGCCCCACAAGCCCTTGAGGCCGATTGTGATTTTCTTGTTGGCCAACGGCGCGCGGAAGCCGCCACCGATTCCTGCGCCCATCTCTTTGTCGTTGTAAGCGCCGGCAGCAGAGGAAGGCGCGTTGGGATAGATGCGGTCACGGAAGGTGCGCTGGATGCCGATCAGTTCCCA
>CZKZ01000108.1_pt1 | contig 22495 bp, 25 predicted proteins | sample 1122171 | NCBI WGS metagenome assembly CZKZ01 (sample SAMEA3539301, study PRJEB10725) | soil metagenome | biome: tundra; feature: field; material: soil | place: USA | collected 2010-05 | depth 0.15 m
AGACCGGCTTCCAAGCCAGTTGATCTGGCCTGCGAGCGGTATACTCACATTGTTCCTGGACAAGAGCGCAGCGGCACAGCTGCCTGGACCAGATGAAGAAGGCTGCGGTTTTTTAGAGAGGGAAGGATGATTCTGGCGGGGGATGTAGGCGGCACCAAGGTCAATTTGGCGCTGTACGACTTTATCGATGGCAACCTTAAACACGCCCGCGATAAGCAGTATCCAGCCAAGGAGTACTCGGGGCTGGAGGAAATCGTAAAAGAGTTTATCGTCTCGGAGAAGGTGACCGCGGCCTGTTTCGGCGTTCCGGGACCGGTGCGCGACGGGCGCCTGCGCCTGACCAACCTGCCATGGACGCTAGACAGCCGCGAACTGGCGGCTCATCTCAAGATCGATTATGTGTTTCTTATCAATGATCTGCAGGCCAACGGTTACGGAATTGCCGAGCTGGGCGCCGACCAGATTTACACGCTGAGCGAAGGCGATGCACGCCAGATCGGAAACCGCGCCTTGATTTCCGCAGGGACGGGTCTGGGCGAGGCCTTCATGATCTGGGATGGCCGCGACTATGTTCCCTACCCTTCAGAGGGCGGACACTCGGACTATGCGCCGCGCAATGAGGACGAGATCGACCTGCTGCGCTTTTTGAAGCAGAAGTACAACGGACGCATCAGCACGGAGCGGGTGGTGAGCGGACAGGGCCTGACCAATTGCTATGAATTCCTGCGCGAGGTGAGGGGGATTGAAGAACCCGCCTCCCTGGCTGAGCGCTTGGCAGCAGAAGACCCGAACGCTGTGATTACCGAGATGGCGTTGGCGGCCAAAAGCGAGATCTGCGAGAAGGCAATGGATATGTTCGTCTCGGCCTATGGGGCTGAGGCAGGCAACCTGGCGCTGAAAATTTTGTCGGTCGGCGGGCTTTACGTGGGCGGCGGCATCGCACCCCGCATACTGGAAAAGCTGAAAGACGGCACCTTCATGAAGGCTTTCACAGACAAGGGGCGGCTGAGCCAGTTGCTGGTGAATACGCCTGTGAGGGTGATTCTGGAGAGCCGCACAGCGCTGATGGGAGCCGCAGCCTACGCAGAAGCGCGCGCCGCGGAACTCAGCGGAATTTCACCGCGGGCAGCGTCGGTAAAGTTTTAGCGGGCGACGAAACTGTATCTGTGGACGAGGGCCAGCCGCTTGCGGCTGGCCCTCTTTTGCGTCTATGGCGCCGGGGCTTGCAGTGGCGCAGCGGCACCCTTGGAAAACCATCGGCTCTGCAAGCGGAGAGAGACCTGCACCAACAGGATCAGTGCTGGCACCTCGACCAATGGACCTATGACCGCAGCGAAGGCTGCTCCGGAGTTGAGGCCGAAGACGGCGACAGCCACCGCGATGGCGAGCTCAAAGTTGTTGCTGGCGGCGGTGAATGAAAGCGTGGCCGTCTTGGAGTAATCTGCGCCCACCTTGCGGCCCATCCAGAAGCTGACGAAGAACATGACCACGAAGTAAATGAGCAGCGGCACGGCAATGCGCAGCACGTCGAGCGGCAACTGAACAATGAGATTGCCTTTGAGGCTGAACATGACGACGATGGTGAAGACCAGCGCGGCGAGTGTAAGCGGGCTGATGGCGGGGATGAAGCGGGTCTGATACCAGGTGCGTCCTTTGGCTTTGAGCAGCAGAAAGCGCGTGAGCATGCCGGCCAAGAACGGGATGCCGAGATAGATGAAGACGCTTTGGGCAATCTGGCTCATGCGGATGTCGACGACCACGCCCTTCAATCCGACAAGCGGGGGCAGCACGGCGAGAAAGAACCAGGCATAGACGCTGTAGAAGAGCACCTGGAAGACGCTGTTGAAGGCCACCAATCCAGCGGCATAGTCGGTATCCCCGCGCGCCAGTTCGTTCCACACAATCACCATTGCGATGCAACGAGCCAGGCCGATGAGGATGAGGCCCGTCATGTACTCCGGGTATCCGCGCAGGAAGACGACGGCGAGCACAAACATCAGCACCGGGCCGATGACCCAGTTCTGCACCAGAGAGAGGCCGAGCACCTTGCGATTGCGAAAGACCTCACCGAGCCGCTCGTACTGCACCTTTGCGAGCGGTGGATACATCATGAGGATCAGGCCAACGGCGATGGGGATGTTGGTGGTGCCCGCCTGAAAGCGTTGAAAGAATGCAGGCACGGTGGGCACGAAACGGCCGAGCGCGACGCCAAGTGCCATCGCAAGAAAAATCCAAAGCGTCAGAAAGCGGTCGACGAACGACAGGTGTGAAGCGCGCCCCGGCATCGGTGTTGGACAGCAAATCTGTGGATCTGACTCCATGGAGCGGCTCCTTTAGAGCGGTTGCTTGCCGAGGTCGCGCATCTTGTTTTCAATAGCCAGACTGTCGAGTGTTTCCAGAGGCAGGCTGATAAATAGCTGCACGCGATTGCGCATCTGGCGCAGGGTCAGCGCGAAGGCTGCGCGCTTCTCGTCGTCGGTACCCATGACGGCAGCGGGATCGGGAAAGCCCCAATGCGCAGTGACGGGCTGGCCGGGCCATAGCGGGCACGTCTCGCCTGCAGCGTTGTCGCATACTGTAATAACGAAGTCCAGTTGCGGAGCGCCGGGTGCCGCGAACTCATCCCAGCTCTTGCTGCGAAGGTTTACGATCGGGTAACCCAGCGCGCGCACCTGCTCGATGGCGAAGGGATTCACGCGGCCCGTGGGATGGCTGCCCGCGCTATAGGCCCTGAAGCGGCCGGCGCCCATCGTATTGAAGAGCGCCTCGCCGATGATGCTGCGCGCGGAGTTGCCGGTGCATAGGATGAGGATGTTGTACGGCTTGGGCATGTTTGCACCTTGGTGCTGGATTCAGTTGCAGCAGCACGATGGACCGCAACAGGGTGCGGCAGGTTCGGCAGCAGGCTTGGTGGCGCGGACGAAGGCACTCATCAGCTTGCCGTCGGCCTGCTTGGCGATGGCGTCCACATCAACACCGGAGTCCTCAAGGAAGCGGCGCGCATCTTCGATGTTGTAGATGCGGGTGGGCTCGACCGAGATTGACGTGAAGCCGGCCTTGGCGAGCTTGGCGGTGTAGTCGTTCTCTTCCAACGCGCCGGCGATGCAGCCTACCCAGAGCATCATGCTCTGGCGCACTGCGTCGGGCACTTCGCCGCGGGCAACTACGTCCGATACGGCAAAGCGGCCACCGGGCTTGAGTACACGGAAAGCCTCGCGGAGCACACGGTCCTTGTCGGCGGAGAGATTGATGACGCAGTTGGATATGATGACGTCGACCGAGGCGTCCGGCAGAGGAATGTTTTCGATTTCGCCCTTGAGGAACTCGACGTTCTCGACGCCCGCCTGACGCTGATTTTCGCGGGCCAGGGCGAGCATGTCGTCGGTCATGTCGAGACCGTAGGCTTTGCCAGTTGGCCCTACGCGTTTGGCCGAGAGCAGCACGTCGATGCCTCCGCCGGAGCCCAGGTCGAGAACCGTCTCCCCGGCCTTGAGTTCAATAAGCGCGGTGGGATTGCCGCAGCCGAGCGAGGCCTGTACGGCTTTGGCCGGCAAGGCGCCCTTTTCTGCTTCGTTGTAGAGGTTGCCGGTAATGGGGTCGCAACAGGTGAACGCGGAGTTGCAGCAGGCGGCTGCGCTTGTCTCGCTCACTTGGCGAGCTGCGGCACCGTATTTGGCCTGGACCGTTTCCTGTACTGTTTCCTTTGCTGACTTTTCGTTGATGATTTCGGTACTCATATTCAGCGCCTCATATTCGCTTTAGCAAATATATTAAATACTCACATATTTGTCAACACGTATATAATAGACCCATGACGTCGGGCTCAAAATCGGCAAGTTTGGCCGGCCTGTTTGCGGCCCTGGCCGACACCACTCGGCTGCGCCTTCTGAACCTGATGAGCGGGCGCGAGGTCTGTGTCTGCTACTTTGTAGAGATTTTGCGGCAGGGACAGCCGAAGGTATCGCGGCATCTCGCCTATCTGCGCAAAGCGGGAATTGTGGAGGCGCGGCGCGAGGGCAAGTGGATGCACTACCGCATTGTGCCCCAGGCAGATGAGGCCTCCGCATCTATCCTTGCCGCGGTGCTGGGCTCCATGGACAGCGACAGGCAGATGCAAGCCGACCTCGCCAAGTTGGAGCGCACCTGCTGCGCACCGCAAAAGCTGGTAATGCCGGAGGGCGCGCCACGGCCGGCACCTGTCGCGCCGCTCGATCTCCGTTAGACTTGGATTTCAATCATCTGCGTGCGATTAAGCGAAAAGGCTGAACATTGATTCGATTCCTGATGCGTTGGCTATTCCGCGTAACGGTCGTGCTTGCGGCCGTATTTGCCGCCGTTTACGCAGGCGATTGGGCCGTCTACCGTTTACGCGGTGCGCCGCAGTCCAAGGTAACCGTCAACCAATACGAGACGATTCCTTTGAAAGGCCGCAAGTCGGAGTTCGACTTTCTGGGCACCGTGGAAGAGCCGTGCTCTGTGTCTCTTTTTTCTCAGGGAGGCGAAAGCCCTTGCTGGCAGCTGCGGCAAAATCCAAATCCAGGACTTTCAATGTAAGAAATTCTCTCGTGGAGAAAGTGCTGAGTGCGTTGCAGGGTGAGACGGGGAGACGCATCACAGCGGCGGGTGATGCCAGTCACGCCAAATAAATGCGGCGGGGCCTAACATCGTTTGATATCTGGAGTGGTCCCAAAGTCCAATGTATAGCCGCACCCAGAACGACAATGGCAGCTTCAACACGCGCTGCCTCGACTGTTTCATGACAGTCGCCTCCTGCGTGGAGACAGAGAAAGAGCTGGCTCGGGTGGAAGTGCATCACATTTGCCCGGAGAAGGCGCTGGCCGAACTGCTCGAGCAGGAAAAGGCTATCGAGGCGCGCGCGGTCCACAGCTAGGCTCTGCCAACGGGCATTGAACCTGGCTATCGGCGACACTAAGGGCGATAGGCGGGCGCCGAAAGTCTGTGACGAGACGCCGGCAACTCAGCGAGCGCGCGGCGCGACAAAGGCAAAGACATTCCCGTCCGGATCGTTCACCAGGACACGATTTCTATCCTGCTTCACGGTGAGCCCAAGAGCCTGCATCTTTTGCATTGTGGCCGCGGTATCGGACACACGGAAAATGGTTTCGGGGCTGGCGCCGGCGGCGGCTTTGCGAATATCAATCCGCATGTTGGGGACGCTGGAGAGGCTCATGCGCAAACCCTGACGGCCGTCGCGCGCTTCAAATCCCATGCCCGCGACGTAGAACTTTTTGGCGGCTTCAAGATCGGGAACCGGTAGTGAAAAGCCGAGCATCTCTTCGGAGATTCGGTGCTCGCCGAGATGCAGCCCCTTATCAAGAGTGTGGCGCGAGCCGGGCATGTACTGCGTGAACTCGGTAACGCGGTCATCGGGGTCTTTCATCGTTGTGAGCAGGTTGCCCGCGCCGGCCTTTCTGACCTCTGTCGGTTTGAGTCCGTGGGCGGTGAGGGCTGTGTAAAGCGCGTTGATGTCACCGGACTCGTAGCAGACGTGCATCCAGCCCAGGGGTTCGGAAGGGTTGGTCTGCGGATAGATCTCAATGAACTGCCGATCGTTGACCTTGACGAAGACCTCGGTGGTTTTGCCGGCGGCATTGGTGAAGCCGAAGGACTCTTCGTAGCCGAGCTTCGCGAGAAAGGCGACTTCCTTATCGAGATCACTGGCGCGATAGGCAATGTGCGCAATGCCTGTGATCTGGCTTGCTTGCGCTGCTTGCGCAATCGAACGGAAGGGACACGCGCAGAGCGCTGCCAACGCCAGGACCAAGAACCAGCGCATTTTCATGGTGCTTCTCCTCTTCCCAGGATTCCCGCTAGCCAGTTTACGCGTAGTCTTCGCGGTAGGGCGTGAAGATGTCCAGCACTTCGGAGTCTTCAAGGGCTGAGGCCTGGTGGTCTAGATCGCCGTCAACAACGACGCTGTCGCCGGCGCGGAGGTTCCACTTCTTGCCTTCGGCTTCGAAGACGATGTGGCCGCGTACGATGTACACCATCTGGTGATGGGGATGCTTGTGCCGGGCGCCAACCCATCCCTTGGTGAAGTTGTGGCGGACCATCATCAATTGCGGGTTGTAGGCGAGGACCTGGCGGATCATGCCGGGTTCGGGGGTTGATTTGGGCGTTGCGTCGGTTGCTGTGTAAACTACTCCACTGTCTGTCATACCTTCTCCTATTTGAATCGTGCCGATGGAGATTCTTGGTCTCCCACCCTTTCGCCAGAAAAAAGGCGAAAGGATGGGGCACGGAGCATTTGTGGGCTGTAAGCCCTCAGCGTTTCAAACTCGTTAGCGGTTCAGCCAGCCGCCATCTACGACCAACACATGGCCGTGGATATAGTCGCTGGCGGCGGAGGCGAGAAACACAGCCGCGCCGGCGAGGTCTTCAGGGTCTCCCCAGCGTCCGGCCGGAATCCGATCGAGAATTTGGCGCGCGCGTTCGGGATTGTTCTGCAAAGCCTCAGTGTTGTCGGTGGCGAAGTATCCGGGCGCGATGGCGTTTACGTTGACGCCCTTCGAAGCCCACTCATTGGCGAAGGCTTTGGTGAGTTGACCGACGCCACCCTTGGCCGCGGCGTAAGAAGGCACCATGATGCCGCCCTGAAAGGTCAGAAGCGATGCGATGTTGATGATTTTTCCAGAGCCTTTGGCCAACATGTGACGACCGGCGTGTTGGGTGAGGCGAAAGACGCTGGAGAGGTTGATGTCGATAATCGCGGTCCAGTCTTCTTCGGAGTGATCAACAGCGGGTGAGCGACGGATGATGCCGGCGTTGTTGACGAGAATGTCTATGGTGCCGAAGTGCTTGACGGTTTCCTCAACCAGGCGCTTGCAGACAGCGGCATCACCCACATCGCCGGCCAGCGCGATGCATTCGGCGCCGGTTTTCGCGACGAGTTTTTGCGTGGCTTTGGGCGCGTGAATGGAACCGTGGACGGCAACGCTGGCCCCGGCTTCGGCCAGCGCGATGGCAATGGCAGCGCCAAGGCCGCGCGACGACCCGGTGACCAGTGCTGTCTTGCCTTTCAAATTGAATTTTTCAAGAATCAGGGGAATTTGTCCTTTCCGGTTGAGAGCGGAGCGTGCTCACCGCTGCTTCTTTATCGATGATAAAGGACAGGGATATCGGCGAGTCTCTGGGCGCGGGATTCCGTACTTTGGGGCTCATGCTTTCCCAGGTCCCAGAGTCGGGATCTCCACCCCACGGACGAAGACCTGTCCGCGGGGACCCCGGACCTGGGGCACCCGCAGTTGGCGCAGGAACAAACAGTCGGAGATCTAGCGGGTCAGATGGTGAAGCCGCGTTCCAGAGCCATGATTGCGGCGCGCATGAAGCCCAGTGTGTGCGCCATTCCGGCATGCCACGGCGCCGTGCAGGTCATCTGCGGGCTATGGTCAGGGATCATCACGCCGTCGAATTTGTTTTTGTAGAGGATGGCCAGGATGCGGAGCATATCGACGTCGCCGTCGTCGATGAAGGTCTCGTGGTAGCGGGGTACCTTCCCGCTGACATTGCGGAAGTGGACGTAGGCGAGGCGCTTCTGGGCACTGTACTGCTCGACCGCGTCGTAGAGGTTGCCTTCGGACATTTCGGCGAGCGTGCCAAGGCAAAACTCCAGCATGTTGCTGGGGCTGGGGGAGATGTCGATGACACGCTGATACATGGCCTGCTGATAGACAAGGCGGGGCTGGCGGCGCATGGTGGGCATGGGCGGATCGTCGGGATGGAGAGCGAGGCGAACTCCGGCCTGCTCGGCGACGGGCAGGACTTCTTCAAGGAAGCGTTGCAGGCGGCTCCATAGCTCGTCGTGCGTGATGGACGGAAGAAAACCAGCGGGCGCGGTCTCGTCGTAGATCATGTTCCAGACCGTGCCGTTGGGGATGGGCGTGTCGACGGGGCCATCCATGCCGACCGACTCCGCGCCGCCACGGGCGAATGGCCCGCTGACACGGCCGCCCACACCGGCGATGGAGAAGTTGTAGCCGAGTATACCGATTCCCGCCTCGCCCATTGCTCTGAGGATGGCTTGGACTTTGCGAATGTGGAGAGCACGCTTGGGACCATCGAGCAGGATGTCGTGCCAGTGGGCAGGATCGAGATTCTCGATCGCTTCGAGTTTCAGTCCCGCGACTTCGATCTGCTTGCGTAACTGTGTCATTTCAGCGGCGGTCCAGAGCTTGTCAGGATCGCCGGCGACACCCCAGGGCTTGTCTTTGCTACCGGTGGGCTGGTTCCGGGAGGGGTTGGCCTCGCCCTGTTTGAAGTAGTCCACCAGGTGAACGATCACGTGCGTGCATCCTGCCTGAACCGCGAACGAATAGTATTCGTCGTTCAGCATGTGCCGGTAGAGACCCAGACCAAGTTTCATATCTTCTCCCTGGGTCATTTTAATTTGGCTATAGCATTTTCGGAATTGGTGTAAACCGAAGGCACTATGATAAGTGGCTTTTTCCTCAAGAAAAACCCACCTTTCAATGCTCTTAAAAGTTTACGTGTATTCCGAAAATGCTCTGGCAGGTGCGGGAACTTCCGTCGACCCCCAATGCCGAGTCGGCAGTTGCCAGGATGTACCACGGCCTATTCAAGCGCGCGTCGCGTGAAGCATAATCCTAGTTGCCAAATAGCGATAGAAAATTGGAGGCTGATGTGGGCAGGACGTTTCTGACACGGCGGGAATTTGTGCAGGCAAGCGCGGGCGCAGTTGCAGTGGCTGCTGCTCCCAAGGGAATGCTCGGCAGCGCGGCGGAATCTGCAAGTGCGGAGGTGCATACCTGGGAGAAGGTGGAGCTGGCATTTATTTCAGATGGGAAGTTTCAGAATTCCTACACCGATGCGACGGTCTGGGTTGATTTGACTGGCCCCGGTTTCAGCAAGCGCGTTTACGGATTCTGGGATGGCGGCAACAACTTCAAGGTTCGCGTGACGGCTACCGCGCCGGGCCTCTGGCACTGGCGAAGCGGCTCGGAACCGCACGACGCGGGCCTTGCAGGCAAAACAGGTTCATTTACAGCTAGGGAATGGACCGAGGCAGAGAAGCAGGAAAATCCGCTAAGACGCGGCTTTCTGCAAGCGACGCCGAATCACCATGCTCTGCAAACGGCCGACGGCACTCCGTTTTTTGCGATCGGGGACACTTGGTGGGCAACAGGCACAAACCGCTTCAAATGGTACGACGACAATGTGGAGCGGCCGATTGGCCCGACCGCCGGATTCAAGGACTATGTTCGCCTCCGCAAGGCGCAGGGGTTCAATTGGGTGAACATCATTGCCGCGTTTCCGAATTGGGAAACGGACGGACTCCCCTGGCACATTGTGATTGGAGACCAGGACAAGACGACTGTCCGCTCGGCGTGGGTCGAGTTCGGCACCGGGAGCGCCAAGAACATGGACAACGAGGGTGGCCGGCCATTTGTGTTTCCGGGCAAGGTGCCGGGCTATGAGAGCGTTTTTCCTGACGTCGATCGCATCAATCCGGAGTATTTCAAGTACATCGACAGGAAGATCGACTACCTGAACTCGCAGGGCTTTGTGGCGTTCATCGAGGTTTCGCGGCGCGATGCAAGCGAGCTCTGGAAGAAGTATTATTCCTGGCCGGATTCGTACTCGCGCTTTATTCAATATGTCTGGTCAAGGTATCAGGCGAATAACACGGTCCTGAGTCCCATTCACCTCGACGTTATCCAGGAAAGCATTACGGTTCCGGATTTTACCAAGGCGATCGATCTCGTTAAACAGAAATACGGGGCTCCGCCTTTTGGAACGCTTTTGTCAGCGAATGCAAATCCCTCCACGCTCGTGAACTGGGGAGAGGACTCCTGGGTCACCCTGCACCAGGTGGGCAACAAGCGGGAGCACGAATACTACTGGTACATGACTGAGATCTTCCGCGACCCGCATCCGCAACCGGCACTGAACGGGGAGCCGTATTACGCGGGATATGACGATCCGCGCGACGTGAACTATAAATACGGCGCGTCTGGCGGGTCGTTGAAGGACGACCAGTACGTACGCTCGGCTATGTACGGCAATTTTCTCTCCGGAGGTTTGGCCGGGCATGTCTATGGGGCCGAGGGCATCTGGGGAGCGGATATCGAACCAAGCGCTCCCACAAAAATGTGGGACGCATTCAAGTGGAATTCGGGAGCGCAGATGCAGCATCTGCGGACATTCGCGCTTTCAGTGGGCAGGCGTTATCAGGATCTGGAACCGGATCCAGGCTTCGTGGTGCCGAATGCGACGCAGATTTCGAAGGGATACGAGGGCTGGGCGTATGCGGCGCGCACGCAGGATAAGAACATCTTTCTCGCCTACTTCGAAAAGGGTTGTCCCAGGAGCCTCGTGCGGGGCGCCTTGCCGATGACCCTGTATCGCGCGCAGTGGTTCGATCCTCGCCTGGGAGCCTGGTCAGACGTGGCCGACGGCGTTGCCAAATCGAACAACATCGGGGAAGTCCAATTGCCCGATTTTCCTTCGGATACAGATTGGGGGATCAGCCTCGTGTATAAGGGCCCTGCTCCAATGCCTAGCCACTTTTGATGCTCACTGGCGGTGTGATCTGCACCCTATTGACGCGATACGAGAAAGGTTTATGATGGGACCGCTTTCTGGAAAAGGGAGGTAGTGGAATGGCGCCCAAGACGTCTCGCCGCGACTTTTTATCAGCTGGATTGATGGTGCCCGTTGCAGGGGCAAGCTCGAAGCTTGGGTTCTGGAAGCCAACAGAGACGGCCGCTGCGGAAGCTGCCAGCTCCCCGGTGAAACTCGACTACAAAGTGCTGGGCCGGACGGGGCTCAAGGTGACCACGGTTGGATTCGGCTGCATGATTACGTCGGACGGCAGCGTGATTGAGCGCGCCGCGGACGCCGGAATCAACTACTTCGACACCGCGCGCGGCTATTCGCACGGCAACAATGAGCGCATGGTGGGCGCGGCGCTGGGGACGAAGCGGAAGCAGGTTGTGCTTTCGACCAAGACTCACGCGCCGGACAAGGCGGGGATGCAACAGCATCTTGAACAGAGCCTGCGCGAGCTGAATACGGATTACATCGATATCTGGTATCTGCATGGCAAGGACAGCCCGGCCGACATTCACGACGACATGATCGAAGCGCAGCAGCTTGCCAAGCAGCAGGGCAAAATCCGTTTTGCCGGCGTGAGCACGCACAGCGGACAGAAGGAAGTGCTGCCTTGGATTGCGCAGAAGGGCCTATTCGACGTGGTGCTGGCGGCCTATAACTTTTCAATGGACGCCGGGATGGAGCAGGCGATTGCAACGGCAGCCAAGGCGGGCATTGGCGTGGTAGCGATGAAGGTGATGGCGGGCGGAATTCGCCGGGCTAAGCCAAGCGATCCCTTGTATCAGAAGTTGACCCAGCCGGGCGCCTTGCTGGCGGCACTGAAATGGGTAGTCAACAATCCGAATGTGGCGACCACGATTCCCAGCATGACGGATAACGACCAGTTGGAAGAAAACCTGAAGGCCATGGGGAACCCGCTCTCCGCCGGCGACCAGAAGATTCTGGCAGCGCATCTGGAGATGATCCGGCCCGTCTACTGCCGCATGTGCGGAAAGTGCGATGGTGCCTGCCAAAAAGGCCTTCCGGTGGCTGATGTGCTTCGTTTTCTTACATATGCAGATGGGTATGGGCAGTTCGCATTGGGACGGGAAAGATTTATGGAGCTGGCCGGTGAACACGTAGCCGTCCGCTGCGGCGACTGTGCCGAGTGTACGGTGCAATGTCCACACGGGGTGCAGGTATCGGACCGGGTGGCGCGGGCCCAGGAGCTGTTTGCATGAGGGCTGCCGGATTGGCGCTGACTGTCCTTTTGGCCACCGGGACAGCCGGCGCACAGGATTACTTGAACTGCCATTTCTTGCCCGGTTGGGAACCTTCCGGAGCAAAGCGTCAATACGTGGCCGACAATCTTTTTGAGTATAAGGACGGAGGCGCAGAAGGCTATCTGAGCTTCGGCTTTGTGCGCATGCAGGGGATTACCTGCGCGTCGGGCGCAAACACGCTGGATATCGACGTCTCGGAGATGGGCGATGCCGACTCGGCTTACGGCATGTTCGCCGCCAACCTCGATTCCAGCCTGCCGGTAGCAAAAATTGGGATGGGTGGGCAGGTGCAGAAACAGAGCGCCACCTTCGCCAAGGGAAAATACTACGTGGAACTGGTGGAGGTGGCGGCCAACCCGGACAGCGACGACACGGCGACGATGCAGGCTTTTGTGGCAAAGATGCTGGGACTCATTGAGGGCCGGGAGACTCCACCGCATGCTCTGGAGTGGTTCGCGAAGGAGGATCTCGCCTCTACCCGGATGGTCCCGGAAAGCGTCCTGGGGCTTCGGGAACTCAAGCAGGGCTATGTTGCGAAGTACAAGCTGGGGCAGGCGTTTATTGTGCAGGAGGCCTCGCCGGAAGCCGCGGCGGCGGTATTGAAGAGTCTGCGGGAGCGATTCGCAGGGGCTACCCCCGTAAAAGTGGGCGACGAAGGATTTCAGGCAACAGCGAAGTACCTGGACGGCACCTGCATCTTTCGCAAAGGAAAGACCATTGCGGGGTACGCAAACCTGCCTGGCCCCCAGGATGCCGCTGCCCAGGCCGCCAAACTCGCCGCACGCATTCCCTGAGAGCCTGCACAGAAACCCAAATTCCGGGATGGTCCGAATGCCTGGATGAACCAGAATCGTCAGGGACCTTCTGTTTTCAGGCGGAGTCAGACTTTGGGGTTATGCACAACCTGCCCCTCGGGCTTTACCATTCGATAGAAACATCGCTGAGAGAGGAACCGAGTTCATGAAACCAGCAACAACCCCTACATTGCTCGTCATGGCAGCCGGCATGGGCAGCCGTTACGGCGGACTGAAGCAGATTGAGCCTGTTGGTCCCAGTGGCGAAACCATCATCGATTATTCGATCTACGATGCGATGCGGGCCGGGTTCGGCAAGCTGGTGTTCATCATCCGCAAAGACATTGAGCAGCCATTCAAGGAGGTCGTGGGCGCGCGTTTTGAAAAGCGCATCGCCGTTGAATACGTCTTTCAGGGACTCGACAAGATTCCTACGGGGTCTCACGTGCCGGCGGGGCGCACCAAGCCGTGGGGCACCACGCAGGCCATACTCATGGCCGCCGACGTCATTCACGAGCCTTTTGCTGTGATCAATGCAGACGACTTCTATGGAGCGGAAAGTTACCGCGTGATATCAGACCAGCTGCAGGCGGGCACAGGGGACTACTCGATGGTTGGATTTGTTTTGCGCAATACGCTCTCTGAGTTCGGAACCGTGGCGCGCGGAGTGTGCCGCGTTGGTAGCGACGGGTACCTGGAACAGGTTGTTGAACTGACCGCTATTGCCAGCGACGGCGATCACGCCAAAGATACGTCCAGCGATGGCAAGGTGACGATGCTGACGGGCGACGAGCCGGTCTCGATGAACATGTTCGGGTTCACTCCACAGGTATTTGAAAAATTGGAAGAGCACTTCAAGAAATTTCTCGAGGCGAACGGGGCGGATCTCAAGAAGGAGTGCTACATTCCCAGTACTGTGAATGAGATGCTTGTGGCAAAGCAGGCGAAGGTAAAGGTTTTGCGTAGCAACGATTCCTGGTTTGGCGTGACATACCGCGAAGACCATGCCAGCGTTGTTGAAAGCATCCAGAGCCTCGTTCACGCTGGCAAGTACCCTGAAAGACTTTGGTCATGAGTAATGAAAGCAGTGTCGCCGCCGCGGCACGCGCGTTCGAAATCGGCGGCGAGTTTTTCGAGGCCAGACCCTACGGCAGCGGCCATATCAACGACACTTACAAAGTCTTCTTCAATGTGGGAGGGGTAGCGCATTGCTACATCCTGCAGCGGATCAATCACAACATCTTCAAGAAGCCTGTCGCCTTGATGGAAAACATCCAGCGGGTCACGGCGCATATTGCTACCAGAGTGGCAGACGATCCTGACTGGCGTAGGCGCGTACTGAGGCTGATTCCGGCGCGTGACGGAAAAGTCTGGCATGTGGATTCAGGGGGGAATCACTGGCGCGCTTATTACTTTATTGAGAAGGCCCGTTCGTTTGATGCAGTCGAGTCTACCGGGCAGGCATTTCAGGCAGCCAGAGCGTTTGGAAGATTCCAGGAACTGCTGGCCAGCTTGCCTGCTCCGCGCCTGCACGATACCATTCCGGACTTTCACCACGCACCAAAACGATTCAAGGCGTTTGAGGATGCAGTCGCAGCAGACGTGGCGGGCCGCGCAATCCTGGTAAAGCACGAAATTGATTTCGTGCTCGCGCGTAAATCCATCACTGGTGTGTTACTGGATGCGAACCTGCCGGAACGCGTGACCCACAATGACACCAAGTTCAACAACGTCATGTTGGATGACACTACCGGCGAAGGCATTTGCGTGATTGACCTCGATACCGTGATGCCAGGGCTGGCGCCGTACGATTTTGGCGATATGGTTCGCACCACGACGAGCCCGGCGATGGAGGACGAGCAGGATCTCTCTAAAGTGACCATGCAGTTTCCCATGTTCGAGGCACTGGTGCGCGGCTATCTCAGTTCGGCTGGCGGATTCCTGATTCAGGCAGAGAAAGATCTGCTTGCCTTCTCGGGAAAACTGATTACGTTCGAGCTCGGCATTCGCTTCCTGACGGACTACCTGGCGGGCGACACATATTTCAAGGTCCATCGCGACGGACACAATCTTGACCGTTGCCGGACGCAGTTCAAACTGATCGAATCAATCGAACAGCAGGAAGAGAGCATGAATCGGCTGGTTGAGACGCTTGCTTCGTAGGCTAAGCCCGGCCAGGTTGCTGCCCCAATCCAATTGAACAGTTTGATGGCCCTCATGGTCAGCGGGCGAGAGTGGTGCATCAGCGCGAAACGCTTCAGCGCCTGTAAATTGCAACGATAGCTGCGAGCGCCAACAGACCGCAGATCTCAGCCACCAGATTCAGATCGATACAGAGAATTGACCCGCTGACAGTGATTCTTAATTGCGGCATTCCGTTTGGGTCTGAAAGCGTGCCTTTATAGAGTCCGCGGGTGATGAAGGCAGCGAAGAAGCCGAGCATTGGCACGCCCGCAAGAATTGCAGCCACATAGAATCGCTCGTCCTGTAGCGGACCGGCGGCAAGAACAAGCAGGACTTCGATCACCGCAAGCCAGGCAAAAGCCGCGGTCTGCCAGACAAGATGAAATCGCGCGTGGCCCGGCCATTCAGGATTGGTTGCGTGGGTGCGGTTGAGGTCGATGATCAAAGTTGCCAGACCTTGCATGCAGCAGAGGGTAGCCAGCAAACCGCGCGCTATTGCCTGATTTGTCATGGCTCCTCCTCTGAGGATCTCGCAGTCCGCACCACTGCACTATTTTGAGGCGGAAATCGCGGGGACTGGGGACTCAGAACTCTGCGCTGAAGCAAGCGGAAGGGTAACGGCGATCCGCGCACCTCCGCCTTCGCGATTCGAGGCCGTGACGGTTCCCCCGTGGGCGCGCGCGATAGCATCGACGAATGCCAGACCAAGTCCGTGCCCGTTGGAATCCCGTCCCTTGACCCTGCGCTCGAACAGGTGGAGCAGTACTTCGGGATCGAATCCCGGTCCATCGTCTTCGACAACTAACCATGCGGAGTCTTCCTTGCCTCGCAAATCGATTGAGAGGGTGCAGTGTGGCGGCAAGTGCTTGAGCTCATTGTCAAGGAGATTGGCAACCATGCGATGAATAAGTGCAGCGTCGGCGAAAATGATCACCGGGCCATAGCTGCGGAGCTTGACCTCAAAACCCTTCTCTGACATGGAAGGTTCGTAGAGATCGGTCATGATTCTGAGCACTTCGTTCAAATCGATAGCGCTGCGTGTCAGCCGGAGCGCATCTGCCTTGGCTTCGGCCACATCCAGGGACTTGTTGAGAAAGTCCGTAAGTCGATCCAGTTCGTCGATGGCGGAGACAATCGGCTCAGCCTGCTCTCCGTCCGTGACGGTCGACAAGGACATTTCAAGCTTTCCTCGAATTGCCGTCAGGGGACTGCGCAAGTCATGTGCCAGCGAGTCGGTGATGGTGTGCAGCTGGTGCATTGAACTCTCGATCCGGTCGAGCATGCGATTGAGAGTCAGGGCCAGATGGCTCACTTCGTCATTGCGCTTGGTTGTCGGCACCCTGGCATTCAGATCAGAATGTCCGATTTTGGAGGCGGCTTCGGTAATCTCCCGAACATGGCTCAACATGCGCCGCGTGGTGAGGAATACGATACCGAATCCGAGCAGGACAATCAGCAGCCACAGGAAAAGGAAGCGCAGGCGCAGGATCCAGAGCACCCTCCGTTCATCCCGCTCCGACAAGCCAAGAAAGATCTGGCTACCGTCCGCAATATGGATCGAAGCTACGCGAAAGGGGACTGCGAATCCAGGGACCCGCACATCCGTTGGTTGGTCCGGAGGAATCGTGGTGGCTCTGATCGCCTTCAAATGGCTGTCGCCTGTCCCGGCGCCGACCCACAGCTGCAGAGAACCATCCTTGCCCGATTGAAGAAAGAACACCGAATCGTCCGGTTCGTCTTCTGAGGCCTCCTTGTTGGGTACCTCTCTGGACGCCAGTTCCGCCACTTCACCCACGACGGCGTCATAGAGGGCATTCTTGGGTGTCCGCTCGGCCACGTCGCCCAGCACCTCTACCTCGCCCGAGAGCCAAGCATCGCTGCGACGTTGAATATCGCCGGCCACAAAGCTTTGGAGAAAGACAAAGACCACCATTGTTCCGCAGGCAAAGGCAAGCGTTGCCCACAGCGAGATGCGCCAGGCGGCGCTGCGCATCAGAGGCTTACCGGTCTTTGAGGACATAGCCCACTCCACGCATGGTCCGAATCAGCGGCTGCTGTCCCGCACTGTCAACCTTGCCGCGCAACCGGTAGATATGGACGTCGACCACATTCGTGTCCGGTTGAATGCGCATGCCCCAGACCTTGTCGAGAATCATCGAACGTGTGACCACCCGTCCGGCATTCCTGCACAGATACTCAAGGAGGACGAATTCCTGCTGGGTCAATTGCAGGACCTGTCCGCCGCGCGATGCCTCGCGCCTCAATAGATCCAACTCAAGGTCCAATACGCGGAGCCGAGTCGCATCGCTGACTGCCGGGCCATTGCGCTTGAGCAGATTACGGAGACGCGCCAACAACTCGGCAAGCGCGAACGGCTTAGTCAGGTAGTCGTCGCCGCCCTGTTCCAGGCCTCGCACGCGATCGTCGACTGAGCGGCGCGCGGATAGGATCAGGACTGGAGCCCTCACGCCGAGTTGACGCAAGCGAAGGATCAGGCTGATTCCGTCCTGATCGGGCAACCCAAGATCGACGATAAGTATGTCGAACGAGCTCTCGACGGCGAGGCGTTGGGCCGTTTTGCCATCCGGCGCAGCTTCCACATCGTATCCCGCTTCCTCAAGCGAGCGTCGCAGGAAACTCTGGATATCGATTTCGTCTTCAACGAGCAGAAGGCGCATGAAGCGATATTAGTCCATTTGCTTCACCTTTTTACAGCATCCCCCGGCTTCGCTACCCCCCTTTCTGAAAAACTTCCTTGGAGGCAAAGATGACCGTGTTGTCATCCCGGCGTTCACTCTCAGTCATCTCCTGTCACTATGATTAAAGGCAAGCCCAATGAGAATCCATGCTGCCAACCCGTGCGAGTGGGCGGAGAACCTGACGGGAATGGCTTTGTTTTCATCACCGGGTCGTGCATGTTTCCTCCGTCACGAGGCATCCTCTGGGTTCCGTTCCCTTAAAATGAAGGAAATGTCATGCATGCAGGCCCGGCTCCGCGCTCTCCAAAGGGCGCCTGAACTAGTCTCACCAGTGAGTTGAAATCCGCACGGCAGCAGTTTCCGCGCGGCCCGATTTTCAGACACAAGAGAAGCCATCTTCTTCCCAGCGTTATTGAGGATCAGAGTGCATTCGACAAACGTAATGGATCAATTGGACACGAGTTTTCTTTCCGAAGCTTTCAGCGCCTCTCTATCGCTGCCTGCGGCTCTCGATCCCCACTTCGAAGGTGCCCTCCGTCATGTGCTCGACAACCCCGGGAGTCTGGTGCGTCCCAAGCTGGTTTTTCAGATGGCAACTGCGTACGGGCTGAAACCCGTCCACGCGCAGGATCTCGCCATTGCCCTTGAGTACTTCCACACCGCCTCTCTCCTGTTTGACGACCTGCCCTGCATGGACAATGCGTTGGAGCGGCGCGGCGTTCCGTGTACTCATCTCGTATTCGGCGAGGAAGGCGCCATTCTTACGGCGCTTGCATTGATCAATCGGGCTTACGCGCTGACCTGGCGCGCAGTTGCCGGTTGCCCGCAGGCAGGGCACGCGCAGGCTCTGGCCTTCATTGAGAATTGTCTCGGCGTAGGTGGACTGCTGAACGGGCAAAGCTTCGACCTGCATTACTCGGCTCTACCCCGCACGCTGGAGACGACCGAACGCATCGCCCGGGGCAAGACGGTTTCGCTGATCAAGTTGACCCTGGCGTTGCCGGCCATGCTGGGCGGGGCCTCGAACCGTGAAATCCAACAAATCGAGAGGATCTCAGTGTTCTGGGGCCTTGGCTATCAAATTGTGGATGACCTCAAAGATGTGCTCCAGAGCTCGGCGCAAAGCGGAAAGACAGCGGCACGCGACGCTCTGTTGGACCGCCCGAATATCGCGGAGGCTATCGGAATCAGCGCCGCCGTGCATCGTCTCACGCGGTTGATCGATCTGGGAGACAGGGTGCTGGGCAGCCTTCTTGCTTCACGGCCTGAACTCGAGTTCCTGGAGAAACTGCGTGGCGACCTGCAGGCGGAGCTTGCGCGGGTTACACGAGACTCATTCGTGCTGGCGGAGGAAGTCAGCCAGTGATTTTTCTGAAGTTGATTTTGACCAACCTGCGCCGGCATCGCATTCGCTCATTGATCAGCATAGCCGGGATCGCCTTCAGCGTAGCGGCGATGCTGACAGTGGTCACAGTTCTGCAGGGCGCAATCGGCATGTTCTCCAGCATCCTCTCCAATGACAGCGAGCTGATCGTCTTCGAGCGAGATGTTTCCGACCTTTTCTTCAGCAATGTTCCCAGCGACGCGGCCGCGCAGATTTCAAGTTGGCAGATGGTGGCGCACGCGAACCCGGTGTTGTTCGGAATCGTCTCCAGCGAAGGCCACCCGATCATTACCTGTTTTGGAGTGACGCCTTCAGATGCGCGCATTCAAAAAGCCGCGTGGCTTCAGGGCGATCGCGGAAGTTTTGCTCGACATAACGATGACGTGGTGCTGGGATCGCGCGCGGCAGAATTTCTATCGGCCACTCTCGGCAGCCAGGTTCAGATTGGCCATGCGACCTTTCACGTCATTGGCGTGCTGAAAACGGCCAACGGCTTTGAGGATGGCGGAGTCTTCATGCCGCTTGCTTCCGCGCAGTCCTTCTTTCACAAGGAAGGAACTTCCTCAGTGATCACGGTCAAGCTGAACAACAAAGATGATGTTGCCGCCTTCAAGAGCATGGTCAAGGCTAAGTTTCCGAGCCTGATCGCGTTGGAGGACGCGGATTTTACGCGCTCCTACTCTCAGTTCAGAATTCTGAAGGCTACAGCCTGGGCGGTGGGCGGATGCGGGTTACTGCTCGGCGGTTTGGGAGTGGCGAACACCATGATTATGTCGGTGTTCACGCGCATCCGCGAGATTGCGATTCTCCGCGTCAACGGATTTTCTCAGGTGCAAATTGGCGGGGTGATCTTCGGCGAGTCAGCGGTTGTGTCTGTTTTCGGCGCGCTGACGGGTCTGCTGATAGGAACCTTCTTTCTCTTCGCGCTGAAGCTGATTCCCGCTCTCGACGGATACGTAGATCCCACTATTCATCCCCTTCTGATGTTGGTTGTGCTTGTGCTGGCATTGCTTACCGGTATTGCGGGCGCCCTCTATCCGGCCATCTACGCCATGCGCATCCGTGCAGTGGAGGCGCTCCGATTCGAATGAAACCCGCTGTGGAAGGCAATGAAAACGGGCGCATTGTTCTGCGCGCCGAGAACCTGTGGAAGAGCTATGACGAAGGAACGGTCACGGTTCTCAAGGGCGTGGATTGCGAAGTCTTCGAAGGCGAGACGGTGGCTCTCTGCGGGCCTTCAGGCTGCGGCAAGAGCACGCTGCTCCATCTGTTTGGTGGGCTCGATTGGCCCGATCGCGGGGTGGTTTCAGTCAATGGTGTCGAGGTCAATCGGCGCAGCAACCTGCTGCACCTTTTGCGCCATGAAGTCGGGTTCGTGTTTCAACTCCACAACCTGATTCCCGACCTGACTCTTGCCGAGAATTGCCTTATCCCCACGGTTGCCGCGGGCATCGACCGCCGCGCTGCCAGGGCGCGTCTGCTGGAACTCACAGAGCGAACCGAGCTCGGTCACCGGCTCGACCACCGCATCCAGAAACTGTCCGGTGGAGAGCGACAGCGCACTGCGCTTTGCCGCGCACTGATGAACAGGCCCAGAATCCTGCTTGCCGATGAACCGACAGGCTCGCTCGATGAGCAAGCGAGCAGAGTGATCTTCGATCTCCTGCTCGAGTTGGTTGCTACCGAAGGCGCTACCCTGCTGATGGCCACGCATGATCGAACTCTCGCAGGACGTTGCGACCGCCTGGTAGAGATGCACGACGGAAAGATTCATGAACATGCACACGCAGGATGAGATGGAAACATCGCGCTACGACTCGCGAGCCGTTGCCAGCGCCGCGTGGCACAGCCTTTTCTGGCTTGCATTTGCGAATGCCGTTGGAGTGCTGATCGCGATTCTGCTGCTTGTTCCCGCTCTCAACCGGCAATTAGGCGAGTGGACTTACGGCCGCTGGATGATGGTGCACATGAATCTGGAACTCTACGGCTGGGCCAGCCTTCCCCTGGTAGGGTTTCTCTTCAGGGTCTACGGCGCAGACCGCGGACCGACCGCGAACTGGTGTCGGCCGGTGCTGTGGGTGTGGTCGGCCTCGCTGGGTGTGGGCGTGCTGTCATGGCTTTCCGGAAACTCCAGCGGCAAGCTTTTTCTCGATTGGAGCGGATACGCACGCGTGTTGTTTCCGGGTGCACTTCTTGTGCTTTGGCTGCTTCTGGTCTTCGCCCTGGTCGGAAGCTGGAGAGAATCTGGAAATGCGAACGTGGGTACGTGGGCGGCAAAGCTTGCGGGTCTCGTTGTATTGCTGGCTGTTCCATTTCTCATCTACGTCGCCTCCGGACCCAACACCTATCCTCCTGTGAATCCCGATACGGGCGGCCCGACAGGCGCCAGCCAGTTGGAATCCTCTTTGGCCATCGTGGCTGTCCTATTGACGCTCCCGTTCGGGATTGCACGGCGCAAGCCGGGAAGGTCCGGAACATTTGTCACCGGCTGGATCGTCCTCGCCGCTGAATCTATCCTCTGCGCCGCACTGGGCCGCGCCGATGTAAGCCACCACAGCCCGGTACAGTTCCTCAGCCTGGGCAGTCTTCTCATTTGGCTGCCTCTCGTACCCGCTTACTATAGGGCGTTCGAGTGGCACCCAAACACCCGCTTGTGGCGATTGGCTTTTCTCTGGTGGTGGGGCGCTTTGCTGGTCACAGGGTGGGTCTTCTTTCTTCCCGGGGTCCTTGACCACTTCAAATTTACCGACGGCCTCGTCGGCCACTCCTTCGTAGCCATGGCAGGCTTCACGTCAAGCCTGCTCATCTTCATCATGGTGCAACTGCTGGGCGAGGGCGGATGGATCTTCAATCGGACGCGATCCTTCTATTTGTGGAATGGCAGCGTCATCGCCTATATCCTGGTGATGACCATTGCCGGCTGGCGTGAGGGCTTCGACCCGACGTTCACCATCGTGCCGGGCGTTGCGCGCAACGTGCTCTACACTCTCCGCCTCGTGACCGGAATACTCATGCTGCTTGCTGCGCTTGACTGGCTCGTCGATGCGTCAACGCTGCTTCGCGAACCTATCCCTGCTGCTACCGAAGTTCCACAGGAGAAGACAGCATGAGCCGTCCCATCCTTGTTGTTTATCAGCTTCTGATTGGTCTTTCAGACACGGTCACGGGCGCGCTGCTCATGATTGCGCCCGAGTTGACGTTGCGGCTTATGCATTTGCAGGCACCTTCAGATGCACTGATCTACGTCTCGTTTATCGGCGCATTCGTCTTCTCCGTGGGCCTTGCCTGCCTGTATGGTGCACTCCTCGCATATAAAGGCAACCGCCGGACGAAGCTTGAAGTTGTTTGGTTGCTTACAGCCTTCGCGCGTGCCAGCGTCGCCAGCTTTGTGATCGCGCAGGTGCTGTCGAGCACGCTCGAAGCAGGCTGGCTGACGGTCGCGGCTACGGATGGAGCTTGCGTTCTGATCCAGGCGACTGGCCTGCGTCGAGGGTGGTTGGCCCGTGCCACAAAGTAAGAGCGGCGGTTTCGGCTGGCAGGGCGCGAGCCTTGTCGCGATCACGTATGTCTATTTCCTCA
>CZKZ01000607.1_pt1 | contig 22493 bp, 8 predicted proteins | sample 1122171 | NCBI WGS metagenome assembly CZKZ01 (sample SAMEA3539301, study PRJEB10725) | soil metagenome | biome: tundra; feature: field; material: soil | place: USA | collected 2010-05 | depth 0.15 m
ACCCCGCGCCACATCAAGGACGCGGCCATCGCCGCTATTGATGCCAATTTCACCCGCTATACCGTGGTGCCGGGTATTCCCGACGTGCGCAAGGCGATTGTCGAGCGCCATGCAAAAGATTTTGGGTCGGACTACGGCGTGGACGAGGCCATTTTCACCACCGGCGGCAAGCTGGCGCTGTTCAATACCATCCAGGTGCTTGTCGATCACGGCGACGAGGTCATCTTGCCGGTGCCCTATTGGGTGAGCTTCAAGGACATCATCCAGTATGCCGGTGGAAAAGTGGTGTTTCTGGAGACCAGCGAGGCGGAGAGCTTCCGCATCACGGCAGACGCGATTGAAAAGGCGATTACGCCGCGGACCAAGGCCATTATTCTGAACTCGCCTTCGAACCCGGCGGGCTCGGTAGTGTCGCCTGAGGACCTGGAGCGGATTGTGCACCTGGCACACGACCGCGGCATCTACCTGCTGCTGGATGAGTGCTATGTGTACCTGAACTATGCCGGCAAGTGCGTCTCGGGTGGCTCGTTTACGTGGGCCAAGGAGCACATTGTGGTACTCGGGTCGCTATCGAAGACCTACGCCATGACAGGGTGGCGGGCCGGATTTGCGCTGGCTGCGAAGCCCGTGGTGGCCAACCTGAGCAAGCTGCAGTCGCAGTCGACTTCGAATGCGACGAGCTTTGTGCAGAAAGCCGCAATTGCTGCGCTGGCCGGTTCGCAGGAGTGCGTGAGCGAGTTTCGCGCCGAGTTTGTGGAGTTGCGGGACTACATGCTGGCGAAAGTTACCGCAATTCCCGGCGTTACGTGCACCAAACCCGAGGGCGCCTTCTACGTTTACCCCAACGTTTCCGCGTTTATCGGAAAGGGTGGAATCCGGACGGCGACAGAGCTTGCGACTCGGATGCTGCACGAGGCTCACGTGGTTACGGTGCCGGGCGAGGCCTTTGGAACTGCCGAGCATATCCGAATCTCGTACCCGGTAACCAAGGCAAATATCGACGAAGGAACCCGCCGCATGGGCGAATTCCTCACCGGATTGAAATAGCCGGGCATCAGGTTCAAACGGCCCGGCCGCGCTGGTTTCGGGTTGCAAGCCCATCTGGGCCCCGTCGCCAATGGCAGATGGGGCTGTCCAACTGCAGAATGTAGTGGAATGTGTCGGGCAGCACTGTGCAAACGTAGTGTCTGTCGGGTAGGATGTCCTTTCGATGCCGAAGCCGATTGATTTTCGCCCTGTGATCCTTGCCGGAGGAAGCGGTACCCGCTTCTGGCCCCGTTCCCGCCGTGCGCGCGCCAAGCAAGTGCTGGCCCTTGACGGCGAGCGCTCCATGATTCAACAGACCCTGGAGCGGCTTAAGCCCCTTGCCGGACTGGACAAGACCTGGATCATCACCAACGAGTATCTGGCCCAGGAGATCGCCGACCAGTTGCCTGGCCTGCCCGCGAAACAGATTGTGCAGGAGCCCGTGGCCCGCAATACCGCGCCGGCATGCGGACTGGCCGCTTTCCTGATTGAGAGAGAGAATCCCGATGCGGTGCTGGGCGTGTTTCCTTCAGATCATGTGATTGCGGACGAGCCGCGATTTCTGAAGGCGCTGCAAAAAAGCATTGCCGTGGCCGCGGCCGGCGACAACATTGTGGTGATGGGAATTGAGCCGGTGCGCGCGGAGACCGGCTACGGCTACATTGAGACCGGCGAATACACCAAGGACGATTCCGCTCTCCACGTTCGCCGGTTTATCGAGAAACCCAACCAGAACAAGGCCGATGAATTTGTGGCCGCCGGCAACTACTACTGGAATTCGGGCATGTTTCTTTGGTCCGCGCGAACGCTGGCAAACGCCGTGCGCGAGCATCTGCCAGAGACCGCGCCGCTGCTCGAGAGCATCGCTGCCGCTTATGGAACGCCCCAGTTCGAGGAAGTATTTCGCTCGCTCTACGCCAAGTGCGAAAACATCTCAGTGGACTACGCCGTTCTGGAGCCGCGCTCAGCAAAGGGCGAGCATCTCTCGCACCTCTATTGTTTGCCCGCGGAGTTCAGCTGGAACGATCTTGGTTCGTGGGCGTCGCTCTACGAGTACCAGCATGATACCCGGCTGCGCGGTGACGCGGAAGGCAATGTTGCCGATACCGGTGGACACCTGGCCATTGATGCGTCTGACAACTACATCTTCAGCCCGAAGAAGTTTGTTGCGATGGTCGGCGTTGAGAACCTGGTGGTCGTCGATACCGAGGATGCGCTGCTGATTGTGCGTCGCGACCACTCGCAGGATGTGGGGAAAATTGTGAAGGAACTTAGCTCGTCTGGGCGCACCGATCTGATCTGAGGTTGCTGCGGGTTCGAGATCAGGCGACGCATTCGCGGGGCGGAACCATTCCCTCGGGGGCTAAAGCCCGCTGCGATTTTATTGGCGTTATGCGGGGGTTGAACCCCCCGCCTCCCTCTGGAACGAGTTTCTCCGAAGCCTGCAAAGTTCACTCTCAATTTGGCTGCGTTCAGCACGACCGAAGTCGCGCCCCGATACAACGCGCCACAAAGGCTGCTTGTGCGATTGGGCTGAGGGTGGCGTGTTTGGCATGCAAAGTCGGGTAAGGAAGACTAGAGTGGATGAGGCGGAATTTGTCAGTTTTGGGCCGCAGGAGCCGCAAGAAACCGCCTGTCTGCAGTCGTTTTGAGAATTCCTGCGTGGCTCAGCCTGACGCAACCCGTTAAGTGGGGTGGAAAAATTGCCCGAGACAATTAATTGGCCGCTACATACGCTGCCACCGCGGCCGCGCCGCCGCAGATTCATTTTTCTTATCGCATTCTTTGCCATCATCGTGCTGGCGAGCCATACCGCGATCTCCTACTGGGTTGACCTGCTGTGGTTCCACTCGCTGGGCTATGGACAAGTGTTTTGGAAGACGCGCGGCTTTGAGTGGGGCGTGTTCGCGGCGTTTGGCGCGGCGACATTTGTGTTTCTACTGGGAGCATTTACGGCGCTCAAGCGTGCTCACTCCGCTGACCTGCCGTCGACCCATACGGTCCTCTTCGGAGGGCAGTCCGTCGATCTGCCGGTTGCGAAAGTATTGCGAGCCGTTTCAATTGTCGGGTCGATTCTGGTTGCGCTCGTCACTGCCGCCGCGATGGAGGCGCAATGGCCGACGCTGGCGCTCTACTGGTATGCGCCGCCCGCTATTGGGGGCGTCGCCGATCCCATTTTCGGCAGACCGCTGAATTTCTATCTCTTCACCTTGCCGGCATGGCAGCTTTTTGCGGGCTGGCTGCTTTCGCTGGCTGTGATTTTCTGCATCGTCGCAGCTTTGTTCCTGCTGGTCACGGGCGGGGCACGCGCGATTGGCGGACGGCTCAGCTCCTCGATCCCGTTGCCCTGGCGCGGGCTTTGCTTCTCCGGTGGATTCCTGCTGCTGGTTCTTGCGCTGCAGGTATATATCAGCCGCTTCGAGCTCCTGTTTGAACATCACACGATTTTCGACGGTGTCTCTTACACCGATGCGCACGTCACCATCACCGGATTGCTGTTCGTATGTGTTGCGCTGGTGCTGGGAGCAGTGGTTGCCTTTGCTGCCGGCGTGCTGAACCCGCGCGGACTCTGGCTTGCAACAGCCGTCGCTCCAGCCGCGGTTTGCTATATCGTTGTCGCGCTGGCCGGCTGGTACGTGACTACGTTTCTGGTAAAGCCCAACCAGCTTGACCGCGAGCGGATGTACATCGCCGATAACATCCAGATGACGCGCCAAGCCTATGGGCTTGACCGTTTTGCGCAGCACGAGTTTCCCGCCGAAATAACACCGGGGGCGGCCGATCCGGCGAACAACCAGGCCACGCTGCAGAATATCCGGCTGTGGGATGTGCAGGCGCTGAAGGATACGCTGCGCCAAGTGCAGGAGATTCGCACTTACTACGACTTTCCCGATATCGACATCGACCGCTACCAGATCGGCGGCTCGCTGCGGCAGGTGATGTTGGCGGTGCGCGAACTGAATGTAGAAAAGCTGCCTGAAAGCAGCCGCAACTGGATCAACGACAAGCTCATTTATACGCACGGCTACGGGATCACGATGAACCCGGTGAACGGGTTCACCGCGGAGGGCCTGCCTACGTTGATGCTATCGAACATGCCCGTGCAGAGCACCGTGCCTGGCATCAGCGTGACGCGGCCGGAGATTTACTTCGGCGAGATGACTGACACCGACGTCTATGTGAAGACCCGCCAGCAGGAGTTCAATTATCCCGAGGGACAGGCGAATAACCTGACCTCGTACAAGGGGACTGGCGGCATTGTTATGGGCGGAATTCTGCGGCGCATCGTGCTGGCGTTCGATCGTGGCGACCTGGCAAAGGTTCCGTTCAGCGACGACGTAAATTCCGAAAGCCGGCTGCTGATGCGGCGGAACGTGCGCGATCGCGTTGCGGCGCTGGCGCCTTTTCTCACCTTCGATCAGGATCCCTACATCGTGGTCGGCGACGATGGCCGGCTCTCTTGGGTCATAGATGCCTTCACATCGTCAGACAGTTATCCTTACTCCGCGCATAACAGTGTCGGCGGCGCACAAGTGAACTACATGCGCAACAGCGTGAAGGCTGTGATTGATGCTTACGACGGAACCACTACGTTCTATGTGTTCGACAACGAAGACCCAATCATCGCCGCGTGGCGCGGGATCTTTCCGGGCCTGTTCAAGAACGCGTCCGACATGCCGGGCTGGATGCGCAAGCATGTCCGCTATCCCGAACTGATGTTAAGCCTGCAGGCTGAAGTTTACGGCCTGTATCACATGACCAACCCAGAGGTCTTTTATAACCGGGAGGATTTGTGGACGGTGGCCACACAAACCGGGACGGGTGAGGGCGGTGAGCAATCCACACAGGCAATGGAGCCGAACTTTGTGCTCATGAAGTTGCCCGGAGAACCAGACCTCGAATTCGTCGAGATTCTTCCCTTCACGCCTTCGAATCGCAACAACATGATCGGCTGGGTTGCCGCACGCAGCGACGGAGAACACTACGGCTCCGCGGTTGTTTACAACTTTCCCAAGACCCGGCTGGTGGATGGCCCGCAGCAGATTGAGGCACGCATCGATCAGAACGCGCAACTTTCAGGGCAGCTGACGCTGTGGAATCAGCAGGGCTCGCACGTGCGCCGCGGCAGCTTGCTGGTGATTCCCTGCGGAAAGGCCTTGCTCTACGCAGAACCGATCTACCTGCAGGCCCAACGCAGCCCCATGCCGGAGTTGCGGCTTGTTGTGCTGGCACTGCAGGATCGGCTGGCCTACGCACCAACCTTCGAGGGCGCGCTGTCGTCGCTGTTCGGCGCTGGGTCATCGAGTTTGAGTTCAGCGGATACGCCGCAAGCTACGGCCGTGGCCGCGCCTGAGGCCGGTGGAAAGCCTCGGCCTGCGGAGAATCTCAACTCGCTCATCGGGCAAGCGGGGCGGGACTTCTCCGATTATCAGCGGCTCACCGCGGCGGGCAAACTGGCTGAAGCCGGGCAAAAGCTGGACGATTTGAAGCAGGCGCTCGACAAGCTGACCGCGATTCAAAAGTGACCGCCGTTTGCACCTCCGCAGCTAAACGGGGGCGGGTTTACGCCGCCCCCCAGCCTGCGATTGTCCGGTTGGTTATATACGGGGGTTGAAAACCCCACGCCTCCCTCAAAACTCGCTTTCCAAGCCACAATTCTGCAACCAGTATGACAACATGATAAGATACTCTTATGTAATGCGAGGCTCTCCTTCTTGAAGATACTTATCACTGGTGGCTCGGGATTTATTGGGACACGACTGGCACGCGAGTTGCTGGAGCGCGGCAAACTTGCAGGCCGCAAAATCAACGAGTTGGTTCTTGCCGATCTCTACCCGCCGACGGCCGACTTGCTAGCCGACGGCCGGGTGCGCGCTTCCGCCGGAGCTTTGATCGATCAATGCACACGTTTGTGCAGCGAAACCTTTGATGCGGTATTTCATCTGGCCGCGGCTGTGTCCGCCGAATGTGAGGCCAACTTCGAACTCGGCCTGAGCACCAACCTTGACTCCACCCGCGCACTTCTCGACGGTATGCGCGCGGCAGGCAATGCGCCACGCTTTGTATTTGTCAGTTCCGTCGCGGTCTTCGGTTCCGACCCCGGCCTGCCCATGCCCGCCGTCATCCGCGACGACACGCTGCCCACGCCGCAGTCGTCTTATGGAATTCAGAAATTCATCTGCGAGCAGTTGGTGGCCGACTACACGCGTAAAGGCTTTATCGATGGGCGCAATGTGAGGCTGATGACGGTCGTCGTTCGCCCCGGCCAGCCCAATGGCGCCGCCTCAGGATTTCTTTCGTCGATTGTGCGGGAGCCGTTGAACGGTGAGCTTGCGGTCTGTCCCGTATCGCCGGGGACCAGGGTGGCCCTGGCGTCACCCGCAAATACCATTGACGGAATAATTGCAATAGCTGAGGCCTCAAGAGAGGCCCTGGGCGGCCGCAGCGCTGTCAACCTTCCAGCACTCACGGTCAGCGTGAACGAGATGCTGCACGCCCTTGAAGTGGTGGCCGGACCTTCAGTGCGCGCGCTCGTTCGCTTCGAGCCGGACGCTACGATCGCGCGCATCGTCGGCGGCTGGCCGGCGGTTATTGACGACTCCCGCGCCAGGCGGCTCGGCCTCAACGCGAACCCCGATTTCATTTCCATTGTCCGCGAATACATCGACGAGCACGCATTGCGTGTGTCGCAGCTGGAAACAGGTGCGAGTCGATCGACAACCTGCGCCGACCTTTCCGGCGCATTATCATAACCATCGCAACCCAATAAGGGAGTAATCATCATGCCTAATTTTGCAGCCAATCTCACCATGATGTATGGGGAACAAAACTTTCTCGATCGCTTTGCTGCCGCAGCTCGCGATGGCTTTACTGCAGTTGAGTATCTGTTTCCCTACGAATATCCCGCGAACACGCTGGCCGCTCTTCTCAAGGACCATGGCTTGAAGCAGGTCCTCTTCAATGCACCTCCGGGCGATTGGAAGGCGGGTGAGCGGGGCTTGACTGCCCTGCCCGGGCGCGAGGTCGATTTCCGCAAAGGCTTTATGACCGCACTCGAATACGCGCGCACTCTGAAATGTTCGCGTATTCATACCATGGCCGGCATTGTCGCGACCGGGGCAGATCGCGCACGGATGCGCGAGACATATGTGGCCAACCTCGCCTGGGCTGCCGGAAAGGCGCAAGCGGAAGGCATCAATGTGCTGATTGAGCCCATCGCCCAGCGCAACATGCCCGGCTTCTTTCTGAACTATCAGGATGAGGCTCACGCGATCGCTGCCGAAACCGGCTGCTCTAACCTGAAAATCCTGATGGACCTCTTCCATTGCCAGGTTGCCGAGGGCGATCTCGCGATTAAGATTCGCAAATATATTCAGGATCCGAAGCAGACCAGGGTGGGCCATTTCCAGATCGCGGGCGTCCCGGAGCGTCACGAACCTGACACGGGTGAAGTGAACTATGGCTACCTCTTTGACCTGATCGACGAAGTCGGCTACGAAGGCTGGATTGGCTGCGAATATATTCCGAAAGCTGGAACATCCGAAGGTCTGGGCTGGTTCAAGAAGTTCGCAACCGTAGCTGCTTGAAATATCTGCGTGGACATTGGCTTAATCGGCCCGGTGCGCGTAACTCTACTTGATTTATTGCCTTGGATGGTGGGCGCTTGAGGACGAGAACCTCGGGCGCCCACCGTTCGATTGGGCCTGAGGAGGTTCATCGAACGAGCGTTTCATTGGATTCGCTTTGTCTCGCATGTTTTTGATGACAGGCGCCGTAAGTTCATGTATATATTCTCTGAACGGTTGTACCCGCGACTGCAATGTTTCATTCTTCCCCAGGCATTAACCGTTAAGACCCATGCAGCCGGGCAGTTCATTAAACGCATTTTCACAAAGTGCGACCTTCCCCATTCCTAGAGGATTTTTTGGGCCGTCAAGGCGTTTTGAGAGGAACAGCCAGAGGTTGATTCTTCCTGTGCGACAGCCTTGAATGGATAGGCTTCCCCGACCTTGCCATGGAGAAGGAGATAGCTGCGTCCGCGTCTGCGGCCGGCATGTCCGTTGCGCGTCTCGAATGGATGGAATAGTGATCGGTATGCGGCTTGCCCACTGATTTGGTTCGTTGCGTGACGCGATTTTGGTTGATGGAGATCGGCCAATGACTGGTTGGTTGTGGATGGAGTCTTCGAGCGGTCTGCGAAGGCGTTCGGCCGGCAAAATAAGTGGGCGGTTTGCGCCGGTGTTTCTTCTAGGATTAGCCGCGATAAGTCCTTGCGCGTTTGCGCAGATCCCAACAATTACCGGCATCAACCCGGCCACAGTAACTGCGGGCGGTCCGGCTTTCACTCTAACGGTGACGGGAACGAATTACAACGGCACGTCCACAGTGAGCGTGAACGGTACCGTGCTTGTGCCGTCGTCGGCGACCGCGACTCAATTGCTGGCCACGGTGCCGGCCCAATTGATTACGACGGCGGGACAGCTACCGATTCAGGTGATCAATCGTGCTGCTACCGGCGGTCCACTTCCCTCGAATACAGTGACTCTGACAGTGGGCCCGCCAGCGCCAGCGCCAATTCTCGTCAGCGCGGCTCCGGGGTTTCCGGTGCGCGGGGAGAGCCAGATACAGATGACGCTGGTGGGCGCGAATTTCAGGCCGGGGGCGGCGGTGGTGATTTCTCCACCGCTGGCTTCGCTGAGCGCCTCCACAGGCAGGATTCAGGCTGCAGACGTGCACGTACTTAGCGAGAGACTGGTGAACTCCGGGCTGATGACCGCGCGCATTGACGTAAGCCCAACGGCAGCGGCGGGACTGCGTGCCATCGACGTGCTGAACGCGGATGGAACGAGTACTGCGGTCGGGATTGGGGTGGCCGCGGGAGGAAGTTCGCAGCCGGTTCGTGTGCAGGCCGGCAGTTCGCTGGGCGCTCCGGTGACGGTTGTGAATCTGAGCCTGATGCATCCGCGCAACGGAACAGTGGTGATGCGCAACCAGGAATTATATGCGGATGCGATTCTGGGCGGAGCGGGATCAGGAACCGTGATTGGCGAGTGGGTATGGGACGGAAATGTGGTGGAACAATTTTCCGCTTCGTTTGTGGGCGGAACAAGCACAACGATTACGACGCGCCAATCGCTGCCGACTTCGTTTCTTGGACCTCACAGGCTGCAGTTGCGCATGGTGCAGCCGAACCAAGTGGCCAGCGTTCCCATAACGGTGGTTGTGAATCCCGGAAACTGGCAACTGGAACAGTTGGTGCTGCCGGAGTATGGAGCGGAATTTACTTCGGGAAATCCGCCGTCGCTTTTATGGGCACCGGTTCCGGGCGCCGAAAAATATCAGGTGGGCTTTGCAGATCGGCCTTACTTGAGCTCGGTGGAAAGATGGTTCGATGTGGTGGACAATCGCTGGGACGTGCCAGCAGAGGTATGGCAGGAATTGCCGACAGGTCCGTTCTACTGGACGGTGCGTACCATCGACTCGAACGGAGTTGCGCGACGGCCGTTGCCGCTGCGAAGCATTAGTCGGGTTGCCGATGGCGGATTGAGCGCTACGCATCCGACGCCGGCGCGCACGGCGGCTGGGCATACGCTGCTGGAGTGGACACCGGGGCTCAAGAATGGATATTACTTTGTGACCATCAGCCGCGACTTTGCGGGGACGCAGATTGTGCGGCAGTATCTAACCAAGGACGCGAATCTCGATTTGCGGGCCGTGGAAGCGAAGCTGCTGGCGGGGATGACTTACTACTGGCAGGTAGATGCGATTTCGCCGACTGGACAGTTGCTAGTCTCCGGACCGGTTCAAAGTTTTGTTGCAGAGCCGGGGCTTGGTCCGCAGTCGGGGCTAAGAGCGCCCGAGAAGGCGATGAATGCGAAGCCGATTCTGCTGGCTTCGCTGGGGGCGCCGGTTGCGCTACCTGGAGCGCCCGATCTGTCAAGCGTGATTGGAGGTCAGACACCGGCGCCGGGGAGCAGCACAAATCAGTTGCAGCCATCGATCGCGGTGAGCTTTCAATCGCCGGTGAATCCGGCCGACGTGAGCCTGATGGTGGATGATGTCGATATCACTACGCTGGCGCAGGTATCGGAGTCGAAGGTTACATTCACACCGCCGCTGGCATTGTTGGGCGGAGAGCACACGGTGAATCTGAGCGTGGGCAGCGATGCTACGACGTGGAAGTTTACTGTGGTTGCGCCCGCTGCGCCTGCCTCTTCGCTGTCTCCATCAGGGCCCGCGGTTGAACCAGGCACCGATGCGGAAGCGCCGCCTGCTACAGCGTCGCCGAGCACCATGCCGACAGCAGCGACCGTTGTAACAGCACATCAATCTGAAGCAAAGATGCCGGCTCAGGCGAAGACTCCGGCGGCTGAGAAGAACAAAGCTGGCCCTGCTCTTGAAGGACAGATCGGCGTGAACACGCAGTGGGTTTCCGGCTCCAATCCGCCGGATACAAATGTAGTATCGCTTGCCGAACACGTGACTTATCAGAAGGGCCCGTGGCATATGGAGGCGAATGGCAGTGGCCTGTTGAATTCGGTTCTCAATCCGCAGGTGCAGCGGACGAGCAAGGGACAGGTGAACGAATATGTGCTCCAAGCCGGTTACAAGGGGGAAAGCTGGGGAACTAATCTGCGCTTCGGAATTGTAACTCCCGCACTCTACACCGACGCGCAGTTTGTAACTGCCGCAACGCCGCGGCAGGGTGCTGAGTTGACTGTGAAGTCTCCTGCGGGTACGCTGGGAGGCTTTGTGAATACGAACGATACCGCTCTGGGAGGCGGCGCGGGGATCAACTTTCATCAGCAAATACAGGGCGCGAGTTACCAGGTTCCATTGCCCAAGTGGGCGGAGTTGCGGGGAATGTGGCTGAACGCAAAGGATACCGGAGCACCAACTACCGTGGGCTACGATTCGATGGGCAATCCAATTATTCTGCCGAATCCTGTGGCGCCGGTCTCTGCCGGGAATGCGACAGGCGCATTGCTGAAACTGCATCTGGGCAAGAATTGGCTGTGGACCTCCGAGTACGCAATCAGTTATGAAAATGCCAATCTTTCTGATCCCGCATCCAAACGGCAGTTCGGACGGGCGTGGCGAAGCGCGATTGCCGGGCAGGTCGGCAAAGTGAATGCGAGTGGTGATTTTCGCGATTTGAATGCTAACTTCGGCACACCGGCGAACCCGAGCCTGACGCAGTCGAGTCAGCCAAATGTTCGCGGCGTGGATGCTTCTATAAGTGACACAACACGAGCTGGTAACTTCGGGCTGACTTACACATTCCTTGATAACAATATTCACCCTACAACCAGCGCGGAGTTACGCATGAATAGCTTCGACGAGACTTGGACCAAGGCGCTGGGTGTGAAGACTAACTTATCAGTGGAAGCACGTCAGTCGCTTACCGGGACGGGGGCGATTCCCGCGGCCTTGCAAGGGATGCCACCTGCGCAGACTGGCGCGCAGGATTTGCAAGACCTCTATGGGAGCATCACAGTGAACCGCACCTTCGGCGCTATGTCATTGAACGCAGGAGCAACGCGGGACTGGAACCGAAACAACTATATGCCGAGCGCGGACACGATAACTTCATCGATCAACGTTGGGGCGACCCTTGCTGGGCGGGGGTTCTTTCAGTTGAACATGCAGGGTAATGTGAACTGGGTTGCCGCGGATGGGCTGACGGTTGGGACCTCGCGCAACTATACCGTGAATGTGCAGCCGGCTTTTATATGGAAGCGTCCGGGGCTGCAGGTTTCGCCGCTGATCACCTTGACGAAAGGCGAGACGCAACTAACCGGCGGAACGGAGACGAGTGATACCTTCACCGGGCAATATGGCGGCCAACTCTCGTGGACGATGCCGGGCAAGGTGAAGTTCAGCACCTTGACCGCGCAAGGGAGTTACAACCAGAATCACGACAACACCGCTTCGCTGGATAGCAATACGACACAGTTGCTCGTACTTTGGACCTTGACCTGGGGCCACAAGCATACGTTCTGAGGTGTAAGTGGCGCGATGAAATGGAAGAGACATTCCGCTCCTTGCTTGCCTGGTGTTTTTGGCCGGGTCGAAGACGTTTGTGTCGTGCACAAGATTGCCGTCATGACGCTGATAACGGCGGTGTTCTGCGTATCGGGTTCAGCACAGAATAATCGGCAGGTGCAAAGGACACCTGGACAATCGCCACAACCATTACAGCAAGGTTCGCAGCAACCAGCACCACCGGTCTTTACATCGTTCAGCCCTTCGCAAGGGTCTGCGGGTTCAACCGTAACGATAACTTTCAACGGCGCTAACTTTGTTGCGCGGGCAATGAATTTAACGTTCTCACCGTCGCAGGGGATCACGGTGAGCGGATTGAAAGTGACCTCATCCGCACAGATCACGGCGCAGGTACAGATTGCCGCCAATGCGCAGCTGGGCAGCCGTCAGGTATTTCTTGTTGATGGCGACCACGATCTGCGGATCCCAACTCCGTTTATGATCACGGCCGCTTCAACGAATAACTGCCCGCCTGGAATGCTGACACCGGCAGGCTGTGGAACCACTCAAAACGCTGCACCTGCTCTGCGCGGGTTTACGCCGGTACAGGGAACGCAGGGAACGACGGTTGCACTGACATTTTCGGGCATCAACTTTATTTCGCCGGCCGCGTTGCAGTTCACACCAAACAGCGGGATTACGGTGCTGTCTGCCACAGTAACGAATGGCAATCAGATTCAGGCACAGATTTCGATTGCACCGAATGCTTCGCTTGGCTCGCGCAACGTTATTGTGACTGTTGGCGGCCAGACGCGGCTAGCTGCATCGAACACCTTCACTGTGATGTCTGGCGCTCCCACGGCGCGCATCACGCCGATGCAGATTCTGCGCGTAGTTCCCAACCAAATTTCCGCAGGCAGCCAGAATGTGGACTTGACTCTCGAAGGAACTAACTTTGTTCCCGGCACGCAAGTCACGTTCACCATCGGAGCCGGCGTTCCCGCGAATGTGTTTGCAAACGGTCCGGCACGCTATATCAACAGCACCGAAATGCACGTGAGCGTCAATGCGCTGCCCTCCGCGCTGCCTGGGGGCCGCGACGTCAATCTGCAACCACCGGGACAGGCTGCGTTTCAGAATGGGACCCGCGTCAATGGCCAGCCTGGCGCATCGACGCAGCAGGTTGTGGTGGGCAAAGGAATGTTGAATGTGCTGGCGGTGAAGCCATCGGGGCCGCCGACAGTGTTGAAGATTCCGCCAATCACACTGCAGAAGTTTGCCCAGGGAGTTATAAGACTGGATGCGCCGCTCGGCGCTGTAACCCAAAGCGACCAATACGAGACCTTTGCAGTTCCTCTGCTGGATGACAATGCGGTGTTTAAGTGGCATGAGCAAAATCCGGGGCTGGCTGACTATTACGAGTTGAGGGTTTACGCCAAGGATGGCAAGACGCTGCTGGCAACACAAACGATCACCGGGAAGAAAACTCTCGCGCTGGGCGCGCCCGGAGGCTTTATCAGTGTGGTTCCAACGTACTACCGGCCGGACCCCACATTTCTGAAGACGGTGTTGGAACCAACGCGCAAGTTTGTCTTCAGCGGGCTTCAAACTGTCGGCGTTGTTGGCCACGCTGTGCTGCAGTCGAACGCCGGTTCGGGAAGCGGCGCCAATCCTCCGGCCGTTCCGGACCAGTTGAATGGAAAACTGAGCCAAGGAGATCTTCAGTGGGAGGTAGCGGGCTTCCACACCTACAACAAGAACGGTGTGGCGACGCAGCCGCAGTTGAAGCAAGTCAGCAATGGAGCGGCGCAAAACGCAAACGCGCAACTGAACGCTGCTAATGCGCAGAATGCGGGCGGAACTGTCGACGTACAGGTGGAGATATCGGATCGCTGGCCGTTGATGGCTCCGCTCGCGCCCACTGGACTGGCGTGCAGCGGGACCGGAATAACTACGGGGAATTTACAGATTCAGAATTTGTCAAAGACAAGTAATGATCCCAACAGTTATGTGGGCGATAAGTGGTCACTAGGTGGAACTATCGATCTCTCGCGCTCACCTTATCTGCCCGACTTCACTTCGCAGACTGCGGTTCCACCGGGCTCGACATGTGGGAATCAATGTCTTGTCAAAGATGTTACGCAGGTCGATTTCAGCAATGTGTTTGTGGACTGGGGCGATGGAACGGTTGTGCCTTTGGCGGCACCGCCGGTTTCTGCGAACGTAACTAACTGGGACCCCAGCCAGCCTGTGGCTCTGCCCACTAACGCCACCAGCACGATGCGGCACGCGTATCAGGTCACTGGCGGCTTCACAGTTCGTGTTTACCAGATCTCAAGCGAGGACTTGCAGCATGTAAGCGAGTCGGCTATCTCATCGAGCGTGGATGGTCCGACGACGCCGTTCCTGCAGACTGCGCTGCTGTCTAAAATGGCTTCGCAGGGCGGCGTAAGCAAGAGTGGGCTCACGCTCACAGGAGTGCAAACAAATTTCCAGCAGATTCTTTCGCAAGGCAGTGGTAGCTCTCCTGCTTCGCAGGCGGCCGGCGACGCCTACATGCTCTATTGCCAGACTTTGAATATTACCGTGCCAGAAGACCTGGCTGCAGATGGGCCGCTGCATCTGAAGGGCATCGAGGATCCGGACTTTGGCGCTTATGATATTTCCCGATTCAAAACTCCCGTGCTCGATCATGTTGCTGCGGGTAGTCAGGTCGGGAGGCCCACTCCACCTTCGGAAATTCATGCTGAGCGTGCGCAGACCGGCCCGCAAGCAGGCGCAGGCAAGCCGGACGCGCATGGCCAAGTTGTATTGGAACCAATACGGCCCGGGGGTCAGCAGCCTTCGGCGATCTGCAGCAGTTGCGACGATGGAATTGATGCGATAACTTCGCTGCAATATTACGGACGCGGCTCGGTGCGGGTGACATGGGTCGTCGATGGCGTTCAGTCGCAGCAGACGCTCTCCATCGGCCCGTCGCAGGCACGCAAGAATCTGACACGTCAAGGGTTCACCACGATCCAAGGCGCGGGAATGATGTTTCCGGTTCCGATTCCCGAGCCACCGATCATCATTTCCAACAGCAAGCCGATTGATTCGCCCGGATTGCAGATACAGCCACTGGGCAACCACAACGTATTGGTAGAGGCCGATGTTCTGCCGTGGCCCACGGCGCCGAATCTCTCCAACGCAGTGAGCAAGGCATTAGGGTCACTGATGCCGTCGGGGCTTGCGGCCGGCTCATCGGCCGTGAGCAATGGCGGCACAGTTACGCAGGCGGGTCCAAATATAGCTGAAGCGCAATCGCTGCTGAACACGCTGGCACCGCCGGCAGGGAGCAATCTGCCGCCGTTGAAGATCGGCTTGCTTTCCGGTTCGAACAAGAGCGTCTCCGGGCTGGGAGCGGTGCAGTATGTGAACGGTCCGCTGCAGCAGGTGGTTTCGCAATTGGCCGGTTCCCTTCCCGATCAGCATGTTGCATCGAATACGAAGATTTACGAGGTTGTTGCTTCCGATCCGAGTAAGCCGTGTAAGTTCCTCTTTTCGGTCAGGAGCGGTGGATCATTTGAGATAAGTGGGATTCAGAATCATGTTACTCAGCAAGGGGGCACTTACAGCGGAACGGGTAACCTGATTCTTCATCTGGCGAACTCAAGCAGCGGAGGATATGACGAGTATCCTCCGGTTCCGGTGCAGATTAGTAACTGGAGCGTTCCAGACGGGCTGCATGTGCAGACAGGGAGCATTGATGTATCTCCCAATGTGGCGCTGGCTGCCAGCGTGCCGGGATTACAGGGAAGCATTCAGAGGCTGAGCGGGCAGGCGGGCGGAGAGTTGGATGCAACGCTGAACGTGTCGCTCAGCGACGACACGCTGCGCGAGCCTGGCGAGTTGCCCGTGGCGTGGAGCGGCGTGCAGGCGGAGTTGCGTGCGAACGGCGACTGGATCAAGGACGGCCTCACGCTTCCGAAGACGCTGATCGGCTGGAGCGCGTTCACCATGCAATCAAGTTCTGTGCGGCTTGACCTGAGCCATCACGATGGTGACGCGGCCGGCTCGTTGTGCGGACCGCTGGGTGGGGCCGATTGGGTGGGTGTGCGCTTCCCGAGCCTTGCGATTACGCCGTACACGATGAATCTTGTTTCGAGTTCGTCGCTGCAGCCGACGGTTACAGACTGGGGAGTGACTGGAAGCGGGCTTTGCGGCGCGCTTAATACCGGGCCATTCACGGCAGGGCTTGGCAAAGGATCGGTCAGTTTTCAATCGATCAATGCCGCGGCGTCGAATGGGAACTTTACCGCGCAATACAATGGCATGGACGTCTATGTTCCGTGGCTCGATACACATCTGAAAGGGAATGCAACGCTGCAGTCGGGCGGGGGCAAGCAGGCTAACATCAGCTTCCCGCTCAGCAGTCCGTCAGTTACGAAGAGTTATGGCAACTTTGGATTTACTGCCAGCAATCTGAAGTTCACCGAGGAGCAGAATGTTGGTTGGGTGGTGCAGGCGAATACTCACTTTGTCTTCTCCGCTCAGAACAAGACGTTTTCGGCGTTCGACCAGATCTTCAATTTTGGAATGGATGGGCGCGGATACTTTGCGCAGGGTAATCAAGCAAAGGATATTTCGCTGGGCGGAAGTTCGACGCTGGGCCAGACGCCAGTGGATCTTGCCTCGGTTCACCTGACGGCGCCGCCCTCAGGGCCGCAGGTACTCGCGGCGTTGTTCAGCACCAACGTGCATTTGTCAGAGGTGATGGCGGCGGCAACAGCACAGGTGAATTATTCCGTCGATAACAGCGGAACTAATTACACGGCGACGGGGCCGTCGTTTGCGCCATTCACGATCGATGTTCCGTATCCCTCGGGCCAACCCAGCGCGGATGCGAAGGTCCATCCGGTGTACTCAGGATCGGGCGGATCGGGTGGAGACGAGATTTCGGGTTCGGTTGATCTATCTGAGTTAGGCGGTCCGCCCATCACTGGGGAATTCAGGCTGGGATATCAGGGAGGGCATGATTACTGGCTGACGCGCATTACTTATGCGCTTGGTCCTACGGGGTTACCTATCATTTCGGTGCCGCCAGTTATGAACCTATATCGAGTGCAGGGTGGACTCGGTCATAACTTCCCTATCAACGCGTTTGAGGATACAGGGTCGCTGAAGGCGGAGCTTCCAGTGATGGATAATTCATTCCTGTTCATGGCGGGGATTCGAGTGGGAATGCCGGACCAGTTCACTTATACGCTGGACGGGGATCTGGCCATCAAGGCCGGGGGGCAGGATTCCGGCGCGCGCATTGACTTTCATGCCTGGCTGTTAAAGATGGCCGACAGCGGGAATGGGGATTTTCAGGGCTATCTGCAATATGCCGGAGGTAACTTCGATGCGCGGCTGTGGGGGCATCTGAGTCTTCTCGGCGGAGTTGCCGCAGTTGATCTGGGCAACAGCGCCAACAATGCTGCGGTTGATATGCACTTTGGACCGAGTGGCCCATGGCACGTTGATGCGGGCAAGCAGCAAGGGCCGCGGATCAGCGGTCAGTTGCTGGATACTACTGCGAATATGTACGTGATGCTTTCTGATGCGGGGCTTTCGATCGGAGGCGGAGAAAGCATTAGCCTGGACGTCGGCGACGACTCGGTTGCATCGGCGTATGTGCACGGCGATGTTGATATTGGATTGACGATTACTCCGCAACCGCATATATCGGGGGATTTTTCGGCCAGTGTATCTGCGGGAGTATGCGTTGACAGCGTGTGCGTGAGCGCTGGAGTTTCGGCGCAGATTCATGCCGAGGCGCTGCCGCTGGAGGTGCAGGCATCCGCAAGCATTGGGTTGCCGTGGCCGCTGGGATCGATTTCATTCTCAGTGCATTTGTGAGCGGGTGATGGCTAAGAGATGAAAGGTCGCGTAAAAATTCGGTTGCTGCTGTTGGCTGTGCTGCTGCTCGCGGATCGTGCCGCGATTGCGCAGCAGCCTACTGGCGCGATCTTTGCTGCTTCCGATGGAAAGGGGCAGATTTCGCTGCTGTGGTTTCCGCCCCCCTCACAATGGCCGGCGGGCGGATGGAAGTTATCCGACTCCACGGGGCAGACGCTGGCGGCGAAGATTGCGATGGCCGATGAGACCGCGCTGCAGGCGCTATCGGTGGAAGATGCCGATGCGATTCGGCGTTTGCCGGCGGTGATGGCAACGCATGATGCGAGTCCGAAACGCGCGCAGTTGTTCAACATCATCGGGCTGCGGGCGTTGACCGATCCGGGTTATGCACGGGCACTGGGGATTGCGTGGACTGGACAGAATGTTGCGGCGGGCAGCCGAACGTATACCGTGCAGGAGCTCGATGCGGGTGGGAATCCGGCCGGGCCGCAATTGACGAGTGCCGCGGTGGATGCAAGCGTTGCGACTGCATTGCCGCCTTCGCCTGATGGAGTGCAGAGCAAGTCGGATGAGCGCGGGGTGCTGCTGTCGTGGCCGCCGCCTGCGGAGAACCGCCAGTTACCGGCAATCGCTTATGTTGTGGAACGGGATGGCGGCGGGCAGACGGGCGCGGCTGTGACGGCGAAGCCGATCGTTCCTGGAGTGCGGTGGGATGCGAAAATTCCTCTGGTGCTCGACAGCAATGCTCCGCCGAACGAGATGCTCACTTATCGGGTCTACTGCGTGGATGCGTTTGGACGCCGCAGCGCGCCGGCTTCGATCAAGATATTCTTTCCAGATTTTCATGCGCTGGAGCCGCCGCAGCCAGTGACGGCGGCGAGTGGCGCCGGGAAGATTGTGGTTAGCTGGCCCGCGGCGCAGAAGCCGAATCTTGCCGGATATGTTGTGGAGCGCGCGATGCTTTTTGACGGACCCTACGAGGCGCTCTCCGCACAGGCGCTGCCGCCTGACATATCGCAGTATGAAGATGACGCGGTGCAGGGAGGTGCTACTTACTACTATCGCGTGCGCGCAGTGAACTCGCGTGGAGATTTAGGAACGCCATCGGCCGCGGCGACTGTGCAGGCGAAGAATCCGGTGGGGCCGCCGAAGGTGGATGGGCTGGTGGCCGATGCGGGGCAGACTCGCGTGCGGCTGACGTGGAAGCCGGTGGAGTTTCCTGTTGCCGGATATTTTGTGGAGCGTCGCGTTGTGACTGGAGCGGGAAGCGCGGAGCAATGGGTTCGATTGAATGCGCGCGTGACGCCTGAGCCTCTTTACGACGATGCGCTGGGTATGACGTCGGATGTGTCGATGGAGTATCGGGTGCTCGCGGTTGCGTTTGATAATGCCGAGGGAACGCCGAGCAATACGGTGCGAGTGGTAGTGGCGGACCAGTCGATTCCCGAGCCGCCTTCGATTACTGCGTCGAGCGGCGCGGATGGCAAGTCGCAAATCAGCTTTGTGCCCGCGCTGCCTGCGGAGCGGACGGCGCAGTTCCTGGTGCTGCGCTCAGGATCGGAGAAGGACCTGGGCGTGGTGATCGGAGATCCGCTCACAGCGGATGCGCGCCAGTTTACCGATTTGTACGTGAACCCCGGCGAACGCTACTGGTATCGGCTGGTGGCTGTGGGCAGGAACGGCAATCGCAGCGATCCAACGGAGCCGGTTGCGATTCGGGTTGGCTCTCCGCAGATGGTGGCGCCACCTGCTCCCACGGCCAGTTACTCGACCGATCCGTATCCGCATATTGCGTTGCAGTTCCCAATGCCGCCGGCGGGGTTGAGCGTGATTGTGGAGCGGCAGGAGGCTCAGTCGGACGCGTGGATTCGGATTGCCGGGCCGATGGCGACGCAGAGCGCTACTGACAACAGGGTGCCTGCTTCGGGGTCGGTGAGTTACCGGTTGAGCTATGTTTCGGACGATGGCAAGGTGGGGCCTGCGGGCCCGGTGGCTACGGTTGCTGGGAAAAAGTGACTAGTGGACAGTTATTCCGCGGCACTCTCATTAGCTCGGACAAAAGTCATCTCCGTACAAGTTCGGAGGATTGTATCCGACGAATCATCTACAGAACTTCGAGCAAAAGGGCGAAGCAATCCGTGACCGCTATCTCGTGCGCAGAAAATCGCATCCTGATCCCCAGAACTCTATTCCGGAGAAGCTTAGAAATTCGGCAGAAAGTGTTCCGAAAGTCCCGACTGTCTATCTAAACTGCGTATTTTCCAAAGATCCTATGGCGGAGGGCGGAGTCTGGCGCGAACCCGTCTCTGGGCCGAATTCCCTGCTAACAGGGAATAATACAGAGAATTTCAAGAATTCAGCCCTCAAATCCGATTGATAGTTCCTCTATGTCACTGAAGAGAAGCTCTTTGCTCAACATTTTTCGCAATTCCAGATGCGTATCGAACAGGGAATTATCACCCACGTATCAGGGAATTGCGTTTCCCTGATACTGGCCTCTCGGATCAGCTTTGTAAGCGGTACTCCTACTTCAGCCCACATGTGAACCGATAAAATCTGCTCCACGGAAAACTTCTTCTTCGTCGGCAAAATCTCCTCGCCTGTCTTAATGCTGGCTTTGCCTGAATAACAACCGTCCAATTGGGTCAGTTCTAGCCGGGCCCATCATGAGAGCGCTTGAGGTAGTCTCCTCTGGTGGAGAGAGCAAGTTGAGGATTGCACCCATGGGCTAATCGACTCTGAGTCTGCAGAAGGAACGCCGTGACCTGAAGAGCGAGGCACTCAAGACGGCGCCGTGTGGAGATCACTTGCGAGGCACAGAATAGAGGGCGATCTGGTCGCGGGTCATCACTGCCAGCTGTGAACCGTCAGGCGCCAATGCGAAACCGTCGCGGCTCGATGACGGAGAACCAACCAGTACCTTGAGCAGGCGCTTTCCATCTCCAGCGCGATAGACCCCCAGTTCCTCTGAGGAGAGGTCCGCTGCGCTGAAGGACGCTTTCGAAGGAACGGGGCGGCTGGACTGCACAATCTTCACGACGAAAACATCGTGGTTGGCACTGCCTCCGGCGGCATAGCCGAACTCATTCCAGTTAGAGATGCCTTTCAGTACTGGCGTTCCGTTCGGGCGCAGCACGCGGTACTCGAACTCTTCGTTCTGCTTATTGCAGCTCACCATAAAAATAAGGTCCGGTGCGATGCTGGAAATCTCAGGCGCGCAGCTCGAGTTGAACTGGGCTACGGTTAAAGCGTGGTTGTCCCATGTCAGCATCGAAATTCGGTAGAGCATGTTCGGCTGCGCTAGTAGCCTGGCCTGCCCCTCATTGAGGAGGGTCGGCGCCATCAGGTCCGAGCGCGCGCTCGATATAGCGATGGTCTCGAAGTTGTGATTCAGAATCCGGATATCGACATATTCTTCCGGATTGCCGCCCAGGCTCTGGATAAGCTGGGCATGCAACTCCGGCGAGTGCCGCTCACGGATCACGCCGACGGCAACAAAGGCGCCATCGGGGGTTTCTCGCACAAAAGCCAGTGGCCCGTCGATAGGAACGCGATTCTGAATCTTCAGCCCCTCGCCATAGACACGCAACTCGGAGCCGACATGTACCATCACGCGGCCCTCCGACAGCGGCCAGAGGTACTGCCCGTTGTCGGGCATTTCCCATTCGACAGTGTGTGTCACCTGGCGTGTACCGGTGTCCACCAGAACTGCGCGAATCACGCGTACAGTCGGTCCCGCCGGACCCAGGTTATGCCTGGACAAAAGTGTGTGAGGGTTAAAGGAGACCAACAGTTCCCTGGGACCGAGATAGGCCAGCACCTCATCGTAGTCGAAGGTGTTCATCACCCTCTGGGGGCGCGGAGCATACCCGAGTTGGCTGATTGAAATGCTGGCCGCGATGTTGCCCAGGTCGCCCGCACCGCCCGACGGCAATTCCTGGTTGCACTGCGGCGGCGCGCAAAGATCGATGTCGGCGCCGGGCGGCTTGGCTGGAAGGGATTCTTCCATTTTAATATCGGCGGGAATCTCCGGGCCGGGAACACCGGCAGACGGTGGCAGAGCGGTTTCAGAGTTGGCCGACACTGTGGGAAATGTCCCTTTCAGGGGAACCAGCAGCAGCAGGCTGTGCCTATCGAGCGACACATCGTGATCCTTCGAGGTCAGAGCAGTACTGTTGTCCGGTCCGCTACCGACGCTCAGTTTCAATCCTCTGATGCCGGATACTTCCCCCACCTGCAGGTGCGGGGCCACCGGCTTTTGCCCAAAAAACGCCGAGTTATAGATAGGGGCGACATAACTGGCTCGCAGGTTGTCGATGCTTGCAGAGCCTCCCGGCGTGTTAAACGGCACTGTGGCGCTGATAATGCCCAGGTCGTCATCCAGCGGCGGTGCCGCCAGCGCAACAAGCACTAGTTCGAATCCGCCCATCTTCTTGCTCATGCATTGCGCCTTGGTAAAGGCAAGATCGACCTCGGAGCCTTTGGCGGTTTTGGTGTGAGGAACCACTGCGACCACATGCCCCTCAAGAATTGCTCCGTTCCTGAGAAAGCAATCTGTGCCTCGCCAGTCAACGCTGACGCGCGCGAAGACAGTTGCA
>CZKZ01000139.1_pt1 | contig 22380 bp, 11 predicted proteins | sample 1122171 | NCBI WGS metagenome assembly CZKZ01 (sample SAMEA3539301, study PRJEB10725) | soil metagenome | biome: tundra; feature: field; material: soil | place: USA | collected 2010-05 | depth 0.15 m
TAGCCCCTGAGGCAAAATCCCATCAAATTGCCCCGGCTACGGCCCAGTGTCCAGGGTTGGCCCTAAAGCCCTGCTGGTGTTACTCTAACCTACGGGATGCCCCGCGGTCGCGGTCATTTCCCGCCCCCTCAAGGGCGCTTAACTCAGCGGTAGAGTGCCACCTTCACACGGTGGAAGTCGCAGGTTCGAATCCTGCAGCGCCCACCATAAATCCTTCAAAATCAAAATATCAGAAGCCGACTGTTACCTTTTCGTTTTCTGAGGGTGCTGAAGGGTGCTGTGAAAGTTGCGTCACTCCCGATGGGAGCAACATCTGGACTACCTTTGCAATCGCCTCTCGTTTCTGAGAAGAGACCGCCTGAGTGTATAGGTCAAGAGTGATTCGAGCGTTGGCGTGACGGAGGAGTTCCTGAGCTGTCTTCACATCAACGCCCAAGGAACGGAGGTTCGTTCCTAGGGAATGACGGAAGGTATGCCAGCCGACAACCTTGCCCTTGATCCCGGCTCGTTCAGCAGCCGGTCGGATGATCTTCCGAAGGACCATATCCGGCCAAACTGGAATTTCTCCCTTGGCGCGGATTGAGGGAAACAGGAGATCGTCCGGGTTCGGATACAGGGTGGTCTTCTTCCATTCCCTCAAAGGCCCCTCCATAATCGGGTGCAGTGGAATCGGCTTGGCGCTGGCGCTTGTTTTTGTCTCCCCAAACTGGCCACGCACACATGACTTATTGCCACAATGGCCTCTGGGGCATGTACTATTTCGGCCTCGACCGCCGCGGAGTGGCCCGCGAACTTTTCGCCCTGGGCCCTGACCCTTACCACTTCGAGAAGGTCAACGAAATCATCCTCGACCGGGGCGAACCCGGTACCGTAGACGAGACTTACGCTCACAAGCCCTGTGTGATCTTCAGCGATAGTTCGCTCTACCATTTCTACTGCGCTGTCTCTGGCAAATGGCCTCATGAAGTACGTGGCATCTCTGTCGCGCGATCAAAGCCCTGGCAAAAGAACAACTATCGCGCGGGGTTCTCTGCGCGAACAAGATACTTCCCGGACTCGACAGTCAATTCAATTTCGCCGTCCCTGGCTTGCGTGGCGATCACTCCCGCAGCCTTTGCCGCAGGCGATCCGTTTACCACCACTGCTCCCGAAGCAGGCGAATCAATTTCTATCGTTGCCGTCGCGTTCACAGGAATGACAAATGTATAGGCGGTCTCATGCGCTCCGCGCTGCCAATCGCTTTTAATCATGCCAATCGCCGAGTTGTAACTCGCGCGCACCCACGCGATCTTCTCCACCACCGCTGGATGAAGTACAAGCCGGTCCGCACCCTGACGCGAAAGATTGAAGTTGATTCCCCCGAGTCCACGATAGAACCACTCTTCCGCGCTGCCCAGCATAAAGTGATCCTGCGAATGGCTTGCATCCCATCCCTCGGTCAGCGACGTAGCTCCTTGCGCAAGTTGGTATCCGTAGCTCGGCGCGTCCGTTCGTTCCAGCATGTCGAGCAGCACATCCGATCGCCCGCCATCGAGCAGCGCGCCGACTGCGTAGTGAAAACCAACCTCGCCGGATGTCGTGTGATTCTGGTGTGCGCGAATGTCTGCGGCGAGTGCATCGAGAACGGCGGCCCTCTGCTTCTCCGGCGTCAAACCCAGTGTCAGCGGCATGGCCTGCGCGGTTTGGCTGCCTTTGTCGTAGAGGTCACTCTTTGTGTTGAAAAAGCGTGTATTGAATGTCGTGCGCACCGCATTTGCCTGCTCAGCATAGTCGCGGCTCTCGTCCGTCTTGCCAAGGAATTCTGCCGTTCGTTCAAGCGTCTTCAGGTCCTGGTAGTAGATCGCCGTCCCGGTCACGCCTGCCGTTGTAAGTTTCGAGAACCCCGGTTCGCCGGGGCCGATGTCGTACCAATCCCCGAGGCCGTAAGCAACAATTCCATCGTGCGCCCGCGTACCGAGATAACGAGTGTAGGCGCGCATCACGTTGTATTGTGCTCCCAGGAACTCGCGATTTCCGGTTCGCTCAAACACGGCCCACGGAGCGAGTACCGCTGCGCTTCCCCACTCCGGCGAATCGTTAAACATGTCTTGATTCGCGGGATCAAAGACGACGTATTGAGGCGCAATCTCGGGCACCATTCCAGCCTTGTCGCCTTCGCGCCGTTGTGTGTCGGCAATGTTGCGTGCCGTGGCAGCGTACAAATCGGCAAAATCAAAGTCGTACAGCATCGAAGGGGCCATCAGGTGCGTCTCTTCAAGCCAACCAAGTTTTTCTCTGTGTGGACAATCGGTAAATATGCTCACCGCGTTGTTTTCAATGGCGCGCAGGATCAGATTGTGAATGCGATTCAGCAGTTGATCCGACGTGGCAAACTCACCCACCGCACGCGATGATGAATGCACGGCGCTTCCTGCCAACCGCAACACACGCCCCCCGCGATTCCCGCCACCGGAGTTACTACTTTCAATCTGGACGTATCGAAACCCGTAGTAGCTGAACCTCGGGTGCCAGGTCTCGACACCCGAACCGCGAAGTGTGTAGGAGAACCACTGCGGTCTTCCCGAGCTTCGCTGCAGCACCTGGCCATCCTTGTCGAGCAGCTCACCTGAGATCAACCGGACCACCCAGCCAGCCGGCCCCTCCACAGCAATCTCAGGCCAGCCGGCAAAATTCTGTCCGAGGTCGTAGACTGTGACACCCGGTTTGATCTTCGTCACCTTTACCGGCGCGTACGTGTGCATCACCCTGATCGGCAGTGCGATCTCAGGCGTCATCGCGCCACCGGGTCCATCAACAAGATTGACTGCACGCCACGCCCGATCGTCGAATCCCGCTCTATCCCATCCCGTCGGCTCCAGCCGTCCATCAAAATCCTCTCCGCCGTAGGTAGACGAAAATGTTAGCGGTCCAGGCGCCGTCTTCCACGTTCCGTCGCTTGCTAATTCCTCAGAGCCGCCATCCGCGAACTCGATGTGCAATTGCACTGTGCATTTTGGTTGCCCGTAGCTTCCCTCGAACTTGGTATATCGCCCGGGAGTATGCAGAACTCGGTACATACCGTTGCCCAGCATCACTCCCAACGCATTTTGCCCTTCATGCACTAGTGGAGTCACGTCGTAGGCGTCGTAGTAGACAGTTTTGTGGTATTCGCTCCAGCCTGGTGTCAACTCGTCACTTCCCACCTTGCTGCCATTGATGCGCAGTTCATCTTGCCCCAGCCCTGATGCGTACAGCAGCGCCCGTGCCACTCGACGCTTGAGGGTAAAGCTTTTTCGGAAGATGGGCAGAGGTCCATCGTCATTTCCGCTGTTGTCCGGATGAGCGGCGATCCAGGCCGCGTGCCACTCTGGCGCTTGTGTCCAATGGCCTTCTCTGCTCCAGCCGCTCGCATGCTTCTGCTCATCCCACACTTCCACACGCCAGGCATAGGCTTGCTGCGCCTTCAACGAGGGTCCCGCATAGACAATTCCTGATGTAGCGCTGCCAGTGACCACGCCGCTGTCCCAAAGAATCGCTTTGGGAGTGGCAAAGCTTTCATTTACGGGAATCACTTGAATGCGGTAAGCCGACTGGAAGACTCCGAACTGCACTGGCGAGTTAGCCGCCAATTGCCACGAGAAAACCGGGCGTGCTTCCAAAACTGCCAGCGGCTCGCTTTTCCCCGAGCATCGCAAATCGAACGGACTCGCCAAATGCGATACCGGCGATCTGGAAGCCGAATGCGCCAGCGAGCTAACAAGCAACAGAAGACATGCCAATTTGTTTTGTCCATGCCAGCCGGCAGGACGAACTTTCAGACGCGCTGGTACTCGGGTCTTCGAGAACATGAATCAAGTGATATCGCAGTGGAGCTTCGAAAGACAATGCCAAAATCTGCAGCCGTCTGCTAGCTTGTATGGCATGAAACATCAGGGTCGCTGTCACCGTGCCAATCTATTTCGGTCTGCAGCATGGTCCATTGCGCTGGTTGCAACAGTTGCAACTGGACAATCGACCAACGCCGTGCATCGCCAGCTCGCTCGTGTGGAGATTGCATCGCACGGCGGCCCTTTCCAGCCCAACTGGGATTCGCTTTCCGCCTATCGTGTGCCCGACTGGTTTCGCGACGCCAAGTTCGGCATCTTTCTGCATTGGGGCGTGTACTCGGTTCCGGCATTCGGAAACGAATGGTATCCACGGAACATGTATATCGAGGGAAATCCCGCGTTCCTGCATCACGTCGAGACTTACGGGCCCCAGTCGAAGTTCGGCTACAAGGACTTTATCCCGATGTTTCGCGCCGAACACTTCGACGCAAATGCCTGGCTCGACCTGTTCGCGCAGGCGGGCGCACGGTATGTTGTTCCGGTGGCCGAACACTGCGACGGTTTCGCCATGTACGACTCCAGCCTGACCAATTGGGACGCCGCGCAGATGGGTCCGAAGCGCGACATCGTGGGCGAGTTGTCTGAAGCAACGCGACGCCACGGCCTCCATTTCGGCGTATCGTCCCATCGCGCCGAACACTGGTGGTGGTACTACGGCGGCACCAGGTTTGATTCCGATGTGCGCGATCGGCGCTATGCAGGTCTTTACGGTCCCGCCAAACCGATGGCGTTGCCCGGCGACGACGACTCCAAAGAACCCGACCCCAATCACCTTGAAAGCTGGCTGCCTCCCGACCAGGCCTTCCTCGACGACTGGTTCGCCCGCAGTTCGGAACTCGTCGATAAATATCATCCCGACTTCATGTATTTCGACTGGTGGATCGGGCAGCCTGCCTTTCAGCCTTATCTTCAGCGCTTTGCCGCCTACTATTACAACGCGGCTGCCCGCCGACGCCAGGGCGTGGTGCTTACCTACAAGGAACATGACTTCCCTGAGAATGCCGCTGTGCTCGACATCGAGCGCGGCAAGCTCGACGCCCTTCGACTTCTTCCCTGGCAAACAGATACGTCGGTCAGTATTCATTCATGGGGCTACGTAAAGAACGATGAATACCGCAGCGCGAAGTCGCTCATCGATGAATTGGTTGATGTCGTAAGCAAGAACGGCAACCTGCTGCTCAACATTGGTCCCAAATCCGATGGCACGATTCCCGACGAGGCCCGCAGTATCCTTCTGCAAATGGGGAGTTGGCTCAAAACCAATGGCGACGCCATCTTTGGATCCCGCCCCTGGGTTCTCTTCGGGGAAGGCCCCACAAAGGTCTTCAGCTCTGCATTGAACACCGACCTCCAGGAGTTCACCGCCGGGGATATTCGCTTCACTGTGAACCATGGAGCGCTCTACGCGATCGCTCTGGGATGGCCGCCCAGCGGCGAGCTGCGCATACGTTCGCTGGCGAGCGGATTGCCATATCTCAAAAGCCCCATATGCGGCATCAGGTTGCTCGGCTCGAGCAACCCAATTCCCTGGCACCAGGAGGTGGATGGTTTGCACCTCAAACTTCCTGAACAAAGTCCGGATGAACCAGCATTTGTATTCCGAATATTGGAACCAAAAGCCCCATCTGGAAGGTGCGGGTTTTAGCTCTTCAACAAACCGCGTCTGCAAACTGCCTTTCCGGCGGGGGCAGGTCGTCGAAATTTGACAGAAGCCGGCGCCAGAGAAAAAGCCAGCAATGCTGCGCTTGCTTCAGATTCGCGCGTGTTCTCAAGCAGAATCGACTTCCCGCAAATATTTACGCCACTATCCACGCATTCCTTCGCTGAGCGAATAACTAATAAACGGGCAAGTCGCAGCACTCCAGGAAAGCGCAAAAACTCACCAGTTTCCAGCCCAGAAAGTGTTCTGCAATTCGGACTGGGACGCCCAGAATCGACGGGCGCACCCGATCGCGGTCCCAAGTGCCCCATCCGCATTCCATTCCGATTTGCGCTCCTTCCGAAGAAGGATGTGCAATTTGTCCCTTCCGGGTCTTCGGTCGGTACTTCGTCAGGTTAAGTGGTCGCAGCTCAAGGCGAAAGAGTCATTTCAAGGACTGAAAGCTCCTCTGGAAACGGAATAAAAGATCAAAGGGATGTTGGGATTCAATGGACAGGTCTAGGCTTTTAGCGAGCCACGAAACGCCCTACCGCCATAAAAACAAGGTGCGGTGTTGTGATAAACAAAGACGGTGTCGAATCGGCGATCGGCAAAGATGGCGCCGCCGAGTTTCGTAATAGCAGCTGGCGTTTTCAACCAGCTCTGCGTTTTCGTGTCGAAATCTCCGAGTTTCTGCAACGCCCGATATTGTTCTTCGGTTAAAGGCTCAATACCCATGGCGGCTGCCATGTCCAGGACGTTACCTGCTGGATGCAAACCTTCTTTGTTTCTTTTCTCCTGCCCTATACGGTCGTAACAGACACCTCTGCGGCCTTTGGGACTTTCAGCTGAACAATCACAAAAAATGTATTGGCCTGTCCCTTTCTCCAGACCGATCACATCCGGTTCACCGCCAGTTTTTTCCATTTGATGGAGCGACCAGAGCGCTTGAGGATTGTCGTTCAGTTTTGCCTCTACTTTTATCCATTCAAGGCCTTTATGGCGGTTCATGTTTTTCTCAAAACGGGCATACAATGTTCTGAGCAGCTCTTCGCGTTGCGTTTTTGAAAGGGTCATGTTTGCCATAGTTTTCCGGTCAAGAAACGGATCGATTTGAAGAATATCCCAAACGTGGCCGATCATTCACAACGCGTCCACGGTCAGCCCACGATCAATGTAAAGGTGGTTGACGTCGTTTGCCCCGCCGAATACACAGTCACGGTGGAGATTTATGCGCCGGCTTGCGAGTCCGCGCAAGCAACGAAACATTCGCTTCCGGCGCGACCACTTATCAATCATCAAGATTGGCAAGTTTGCTTCAGATAGTGGGTAATCAGCGGGCGTATCCGAATTACTCCATGCGCAGCGCCTGTATCGGGTCCACTTTTGAAGCGCGTGTTGCGGGCAGCCAAACGGCGAGCAGCGCAACAGTGAAAAGCAGGAGTGGAGCAGCGAGGAATACCGTAGGATCCCATGGCTTAACACCAAACAGGAAGGTCGCGATGAGGCGAGTTAGGCCAAATGCCGCGGCGACCCCAACGGCTACACCGATGATGGCCAATCTCATGCCATGCCACACGACCAGATTGCGAACCGCGGTCCTGTCCGCGCCGAGCGCCAAGCGGATGCCCATCTCCTGCGTGCGTTGTTCGACGGAGTATGCCATGAGACCGTAGATGCCGATTGCTGCCAGGAGCAGCGCGACCAAACCGAAGATGGTAAGCAACAGCATGTTGAAACGCTGACGCGCCGTCGAGCGCCCCATCGCCTCATCCATGGTCCGGATATGAGCCACGGGAAAACCTCTGCTGGCGATGCGGAGTTGATCAGTGACAGCAGTAATGGATTGGTGGGGATCGCCATGTGTGCGCACAATCCAGAACAGCGGTTGGATGTCCGAATAGGCCGCGGCATAGCCGTTTGGGACCTGCGCAATGGGAACCATCATCATTGGACCCGGAGGCTGGTTCAAGCCGCCGTTGTGTGAGTCGCTGACGATGCCGATGATCTCGCGCTCAGGTTCTCCCTCTAGCTCCGGTCCTATACCCTGCCCACATAGAATGTGTTGCCCTACGGGGTCCTCGTTTGGCCAGAGTTGCCTGGCAAGGGCCTCATTGATGAGAGCTACACCGGGCGCACCTTCCTTATCGTTCTCGGTAAAGTCGCGTCCACGCAGGACTGGAATCTTGAACAGGCTCATGTACCCTGGCGAAACGCTCATCCATTTGCTTCCGCAGCAGTCCTTCTTCGCCGGGCGGCCAATGATCTGGAACGGCATAGCATCTTCAACATCGATGGGCAGCCAATAAGCAGCGGCCGCCAACTCCACGCCTGGAAGGGCATTCAGGCGTTGGCGGCCATCCCAAATGAGTTGGGCCACACCGGCTGTCCTCTGGTAGCGCTCGCCGTTGAGCGACATCTCCATGGTGAGAACATTGTGAGAATCGAAACCAGGACCGACGCCATGCAGCGCTATAAATGTACGGATGAGTAGCGCTGAGCCGATCAGCAGAACCAGCGCAAGCGATACCTCGCTGATGACCAGCAGCGAGCGGACCTTGCCTTGGCGGAATCCAGTGCCGGCGCGGTTGCCGCTTTCCTTCAAGGTCGAACTCAAATCCGTGCGGGAAGCCGCGAGAGCAGGGAACAGGCCGAAGAGAATGCCTGTAAGCAGCGATACGCCAAGAGTGAAGCCGAGTACGCCCCAATCGAGAGTAATGGCTGCCCCGCCTTCACCTATGCGTGGCAACCCGGCAGGGCTGATGGCCAGCAGAGCACGCAAGCCGACGAAACCAAGGACAAGTCCAAGAATGCCGCCAGTAAACGCTAGCATTACGCTTTCCGTGAGCAGTTGACGCACAATGCGCCCGCGCCCTGCACCGAGAGCCGAGCGGATGGCGAACTCGCGCTTGCGGCCCGTGGCACGCACCAGCAGAAGGTTGGCAACATTCGCGCATGCGATCAGCAGGACCAGAGCCACTGCTGCCAGTATCATCAGCAGCGAATTGCGCGCCTCGCCGATGATGCTGTCGCGAAGCGGTCCAACAGTGAAGCGCTGCCTGGCGAATTGCTGCCTTGAATTTGCTTCAGGGAAGTCGCGATAGTACTGCGGGGTTGCTGCCCTCAATTGTGCATTAGCCTGCGCGACGGTGATGCCTGGCTTGAGCATTCCGGCTACCTGAAAGAAGTGGTTCATATCGTTGCTGACGGGCTCAAACTGAAACGGCAGCCAGATATCTGCTTCCGGGTCAGAGACAAACTCCTTTCCGGCCACTCCGACGATTGTGTATGGTTCATTGCCCAATGAAAGAGACTTCCCTACTACGGCAAGATCGCTGCCGAACTTCCGCTGCCAAAGGCCGTAGCTCAATACCACCACTTTCCCGCCGTGGGGTAAGTCTTCTTGCGGAGTGAAGGTTCGTCCCAACATGATGGGAGCTCCATAGAGCCGGAAGTAGCCTTCAGTGACGTGAATTCCGTGGAGCTGTTCAGGGCGGTCGCCGGTGAGATTGTATCCGGGACCGGCATTGTCGTAAGCGGCAACCTCCCTAAAAACGCTGGTCTGGCGCTGGTAGAAGTGGAACTCGGGAATGCAGGCAAGGTTGTTGGCAATCACGGTCGACGGGGCCAGAAACTCGACCATGCGATCGGCGTCAGGATAGGAGAGCGGTCTAAGAAGGACGGCATTGACTACAGAAAAGATTGCGGTGTTGGCTCCGATGCCTAGCGTTAGGGCGGCAAGCGCAGCAATAGTAAAGCCGGGATTCTTCACGAACATCTGAAGTGAGTGCTTGATGTCTTTCCAGAGATCAACCATCCATCAGCTCCATTTCCGCACCGGGAAACAATAGTCATGTTATCAACGCGCAGACCGTCATCTTGGACTCCACGTTTCTACCAAGTGACAACGGCAACTGCGAATGGCGCCAGATTTAGCTTGTCTCCATCTTGTTGAATCAACCGCGCAGGTCCGTCCCCAGTCGTTTCATCGACTATAGATACGGTTGCCGATTTCGCTTCAGGTGGAAGCGTCAATTCGGTGGGGAAGTTCCGCTTGTTCACGACCAGGAGCTTCTTGCCCACCGGAGTTTCGAAGGCCTGTGCGTCGGCTGCGGTACTCATGGAGCCCAGAGATGTTCTTGCGAGTCTGTCGCCCGGATGGAAATTGTCCTTGATGAGCTTGAGGACCCAATAGCGTGCATTTGGCTTCCCGTTGTTGTAATCCATCATCGAGACGCTGGGAAATTGAGACGGATACCCAACGAGCTGCGATTCTCCGATGACATCGATGCCCAGTTTCGTCTCTTCGATGAAGAGATAACCGTAAAGTGCCGCCGCGGCATTCCAATAGGGAGCAGGGATGTGGTCAGGTAGTGCCTTGGAGGCCATGATCTCATCAATATCTGAGGGTAAGATCACTCCAAGTTCATCAGTATCCATCTTCGTTGAAGGCGAGAGCCGATCGCGAATGTCCTTGATGAATCGCACGCCAGTAAGAAACGCATCGGCCTGGTTGAAAAATGTGTACTCCCAATTATCGATGCTCTCGTGGGTGTCGGGCATTGCGTAGAAATGGTAAGAGATGAAATCGAGTGGAATGCCTGGTTTGTGATGGGATGAGTTAAGAAAGTACTCGTACCAATTGGGGTTCGCGGTGGTGAACGCCAACGACATGCCCATGAACTTTGTATTCGGACTAACCTTATGAATTGCCTCGACGATTGCGTCGTACCTTGCAGTATAGGCTTCCGGAGTAGTTTGGTGTTCTATATCAGGTTCGTTGAGCACTTCCCAAATGGGAAACTTGTAGCCATATCCGGACTTATGTTCTTTTCCCAATTCGTCCGTGAATCCGCCCAGCGTATACCAGCTCACCAAGCGCGCAAAGTATTCGCCAATCTGCTTGTTTGTGGGGTCTACTGGTTCTGTCCCTTGGGTATAGTTCCAAACAACCTGCATTGGGTCCGAGGGGTAGGTTACCGGTTTATCTGTCTTGAACATCCAAGCAGGAATTGTAGAAAAATTCATTACTGTGCTGTGCCCCTGCTCCTCTGTGGCGGCGAGGAAGTCTCTGGCGTAAGGATCGATGAGAGAAAAATCCCACGAGGTCTTGTCGCTCCCTGGAGCTTCCAGTTCAGCCACCGAGAGCTTCGGATATGGATTCCAAGGAACATATCGAACGTAGTCCGCGCCGAGATCTTTGAGCGCCGCAAAGGTTCCGTCATGGATTGGCGAACCCTTTGCAATCATCGGATTTACCACCACCTGAAGAGTGGGTGTTGATTTCGACACAAGAACTGTTGAAGAGAAATCGACAACGATTGTGTTCGGAGGCGTCGTTGAGAGCTGGCCTTTTGCGTGTGCAGCACACAGGAGAGTTACCGACATTGACAGGAACGCCGTCCTGGAAAGCACGCGAGAAAGCAACTGTTGTGAATTCATTTGAGATCCTCCTGCCTAAAAACATGTTCGCCTGTTGCGAGGAGCGCGATAGCTCAGGGAGCTACATTCGTCACCTCATTGAAAATCAGGAAATGCGTACAGGAATCCACGAGAAAGGACTAGAGCTGGCGCATTCCCTAGAGGGTGCCTGTTTATCCATCATCTGCAAGCCGGTCGACGTCTATGGGTGCCCACTTGCCCTGGCAAACAAGGGCTCTTCTCCCGGGCATTTTAAAGTGCCGTACTTACGATTACCTGCAATGTTCTCCTCATGAGTCCGGACTGTATCGAGCCATTCGATCCCAACCGGAACGTCCTTGCTCAAGCAATAGTAGTCCCACACTGCCGCCCATGGCATCGATTTCTGTTCTTCGAAAAGCGCCATGCGTGTTGCCCCATCTGAGCGCCTCTCGGCATCGCGCAACTTTGCCGCTGGCTCCAGTAGCGCTAGCAACAGAGTCTTGCGCATGTTTCTGGCACCGATGATCCAGGCCGCCAGGCGGTTGATGCTCGCATCGAAGAAGTCCAGGCCAATGTGCACGCGTGACAGCGAGTTTGTGCGCACAATCTCCTGCGCGATTGCCATCGTTGCATCGTCAAGAAGGACGACGTGGTCAGAGTCCCAGCGCACTGGACGTGAAACATGAAGAAGAATCTCGTCCAGATAACAGAGCGCCGTCGAAATCTTGTCGGCCACATTTTCGGTCGGATGAAAGTGCCGGCATCCAGGCAAAGCAGTACCTTGCGCGTCACGGCATAAGCCAGGTAGAAGTCGTTGGAGCCGGCCGTGTAACTCTCCGAGCCGATTCCGAAGAGCTTGCCTTCGACCGCTATTTTATGATGATTGCCGATGGACGCGGCAACGATCTCGTCCAACGCTTCCATCAGCCTCTTCCGCGGTCCGAGGCGGTCCGCAGGCAGGTCCTTGTCGCCATCGGGAATCCAAATATTCATCACCGCCTGCGTACCTAGTTCGATTCCGAAGTATTCACTGATACGCCTGCTGGCGATGCAGTGATCGATCCAGAACTTCCGCACTGCCGCATCGGAGTGACTCAGTGTCGCCTTTTCACTCAAGGGGTAAGAGAAACAGGTCGGATTGAAGTCCAGACCCAGATCGTTGGCCTTCGCCCACTTTACCCACTGCTCGAAATGGCGAGGTTCAATTGCATCGCGCTCGACCGGCGTGTCCGACTCGAGATAGATTGCGTGGAGATTGAGCCGCTTCCTGCCTGCAACTTGCGCCAACACCACTTCAAGATCGGCGCGCAGTTCATCGGCATTGCGGGCACGGCCGGGATAGTTGCCGCTGGTCTGGATTCCCCCTGTAAGATCTCCGTCCGGATTCTCAAATCCGCGGACGTCATCGCCCTGCCAACAGTGAATGGAGATGGGAATCTCATCGAGCCGCTTAAGGGCACTCGCAGTGTCCACTCCAATGGCGGCGTACAGTTCGCCGGCCAACTCATATGCTGATTCGATGTTTCGTGCATTGCCCTTCACGAACTTCCTCCTGCCCGTCTCCGAATCCAGCAACTTCTAGCGGTTCGAGCTGCAACTCAGTATTCTGTACTTCCCACAACCGGGCTGACCGTCTCATGAGAAGGCATATCAAATGCGGGCCTTTAGCAATCGGAAATCGGGGCCGAGCTTGCCATTAACTGCTTCAAACTCCAGAACCGCGAATTGTATGCGGCGGTGTTGAATTTCATCATGAACAAGCTCGGCCCTGCCATTTTCCTATTTCGATGCAACAGAGTAGAGGTTAACCGGTCCAATCAGACCTGAAGGAAGTAGAGGTGAATTCGCCTTGTACGGCTTGACCGCCGTGAAGGTGTATTTCGTGGTCGCATCCAGCTGTTGATCGCCGATGAGCCGATTGACCCACGAATTGGTCACCTTGATTGTCACTTCGTTCGCACCGGGCTTGAGGGCTCCGGTGGCATCCACGCGATAAGGTGCGTGCCACACAACGCCCAAGGGCTTGCCATTGACTGTGACTTCCGCCAGATTCTTGACGTCGCCGAGGTCAAGCCAGACTTGCACGCCTTTCTTCAGCCAGTCAACCTTCAAATCGATCGTCTTTGTGTAAGTGCCCGATCCGGAGAAGTACTTTACTCCGGTGTCCTGGCTGTCGCTCCACGATGCAAGCTTGTCGAGCGTAATTGTCGGCGGCGCTCCGCGATCCGATTGGAAGCTTACCTTCCACGGACCATCCACGGTGGCAAGCTGCATTTCGGTCTTAGCTGGCAACGTGTAGGAAGTCTCCTTGGTCGCTTTGTGGAAGACTACGAATACCGTTCCCCAAGGCTCGAGCTTCAGAGGGATAGTGGTGCGGCCGTCCGCGATTTTGAAAGACACCGGCTCCGAACTTCCGGTTTCCGCGTGCCACAGCTCTGGAGCTTTCCCGGCTACACGGAAAGTGGCATCCACCTGCTCGGCACGATCCTTGCGGTTGTCGACGAAATAGACGTCGCCGTCTGCAAGTTTGCGATGAACAAACAACAGGCGAGCGTCGCTCTCTGGCTTGGTGTAGTCGAAGTCGGGCGCCACCTGCAGTTTGCTGAACACGTCGCCTAGGCTCTGTCCTGCGTAGACGGTGCCTTTGCCCACTTTGTGCACTCCGGTACCGTCACCAAATAGCTCGTCGTTTAACTTGTTGAACTCCGCCTGGTCGTCGGAGAGGCTGGGATCGTCGTTGGGTTTTGGCCCCGCTACAGCAGCGCCGCCTTCCACCAGTTTGTGAATGGCGCGCAGCACTGGCAAGGACATGTGTTTGCTGTACGGATCAAGTCCAAGCAGCCGATAGTTCATGCCGCTTGGAGTCTTGATCCGCCCGTCTGCCACGCTGAGTTCGTGAATCAGCCCGTCTGCGTTGATGTAGTCGAAGCCAAAGCCCGCCGGCACGTCCGGAGACTTGTCTGCGAAGATGGCGGTGAGATTCGAGTCTTCGCCATAGAAGTAGATCAGGTCCGCGCCGAAATGTCCCTGCTGCAGCAGATAGCTGGTACGCGCGAGATAGTTGACCCAGGTTCCGGCCTCTTCAGCCCATGTCTCATTCCGATTGAACCACTGGCCGAAGGGTCCAAGCGTCAACCCGGGAGCCTTGTTGATCAGCGGTTGGTGTGCCGACTCGTGAATTACAAAGCGGTTGATGCCGTTGAGAAACTCCTGATCGGCAGTTGGCTTCAGCGTTGATGGCGACCACGCCCATGGCGCGGCTGCTGCGGTCATTGATTCGGCCGCAACCAGATTCTGCCCGTAGATGTGCGCCACTGACGCCGACTCGCGATCATCCGCGTTGTAGCCGAACTGTTCATTATTGACCCCAGGCACCTGCGTCCACATGGCGCTCATGGGAACCTCGTTGAACTTCTTCACTTCCATGCCGTCTGCAACAAAGGCACGCCCGCTTTCGTGCGACTCCCCGTAGTGGCCCATGCCTCGTTCATGCAGGGTTTCCTCCAACTGGCCGTAGTGCTCATCGGCAATCAGATCACCGATCGTCTTGCGGAAGTCCCACAGGAATTTGTCGCTGGCTTCAGCGCTCTCCACAACCTGCCCGGCGAGCACCGGCATCCAGGGCACCGGGCTGTAGCCGCGACGCTTGATGAACTGGGCGATCATGTTGTCAGTCCAGTTCTGCGATCCGGCTTCCCAGCTATCGTTGATCACATAGCGGATGCCCTTCTTGCCCATGAAGTCCGGACCAACAGTCTCTTTGTAGCTGTCGAGGTAAGTGTCGAAGTATTTTTTCACGAACCTTCTGTCGAGCTTGTCCACTTCGAGGCCGGTTGCCTCTGCGGTTGCAGGATGATTTGTGATGCCCAACAGGGAGTATCCAAACCGAAGCACAACCCAGTTGCCGGGCGGCGGTGTCCAGTCGAGAGTACCGTCGGGATGCATCTTCGAGGTCAGGTCGATGATGTCGGACTTGGCAATGGCATCATCGGGCGAAACAGCTGGAGTTGCAAAACCATAGAGATCGGGCTCTGGTGTGAACGCCGCCTTCTCTTCGAAGCGGTTTACACGCGCTCCTGGATGAAGTGCCAATTCGGCAACCTCATAGTCGGTTGGAGGCGGGCCGAGTTTGATCCCGAATGAAGCCGGATCAAGTCCAGAGGCCCAGGGAGGAAGTGGCGGCGGTGGCGTCCTCTTGAAAGTAATGCGGAAGTACCTGGCCGTCACTGCGGGGAATGAAATTGTGTGCTCCGGAGCGCTACCGCCGGAGAGTTTGGCAACCAGCCGGAAATTCTGCCCGTCGTCGCTCGCTTCAAGCGCCTTGTCAGGAGCGGAGATGCCGGCCACCATTGCGGTAATGAAATCCGGATCTTTGGTGACAAAGGTGATGGAGCGGATCGCTTGCGGCTCCGCGAACTCGTATTGAATCCACGAACTCTCGCCGGCCGCCGGGATCGGAATCTTGGTAGTCTTCTCCAGGTCCCCGTCGCTCAACATCGCAGCATCCGGCGTACCGCCGCTGGAAGTCATCTTCGGGTGCAACGAGTCAAGTGACACATCCGTTGCAGGCAACTTGTAGGCAACGACAACCGAATCGGCGTAGTATTCGGGCGCCTTTGCGGCTCCTTCCGGAGCTCCTAACGAGTCACGGATGCCGATGTTTTGAAAAGCGCCAGTGTTTGAAGGCGGATGCGGCAGGGTCCCACTGAACGGCTTTCCGCCCTCGACATAAGTCGTACTCCACACATATTTCTTCATGCCTTCTGAAGGAGGCACCCACGGACCGCCAGACTCGCTCCATCCAGGCGAACCGGCAATGGCCTCTTCAAGACCCAACTGATCTGCAAGCGTGGTCGCATACTTGAATGCGTCCTTCCAATCGGGGGTCATGTAGGCCAAGCGCTTATCCACCACTTGAGGTGTCTGCAGGGCAGCGTCAAAGTTCTGGAACCCTCCCAGGCCAACCCTGTGCATCCATTCCAGGTCCAGCTTGATGCCTTCTTTTGAGATGTTGCCGTTCATCCAGTGCCACCACACGCGTGGACGAGCACTCTCTGGCGGATTTTCAAAGCCCTTCTTGAGCGGGTCAGGAGCGCTTTGCGCCCAACCGACACCGAGACCCATCACCAGAATGCAGCTTGCCATGATTAGTTTCATTGCACGGAGTTTCATTGCTTCTCCTTCGTTATCAAAACCTCGTTGTTAGTTTTCAAGGGCTCGGATACGCTTGCCTCTCGGCAACCGATTTCGATCCGCCGCAACAACTCAACAATCATCTCGCCCGCAAGCCGCTTTTGCCAAGGCTCTGCATCACTCGCGTCAGGCGGAATCAGCGCTCGCGAGGCGTGGCTTTCTCAGGAAGTAAGTGGGAGTACAGCTCCAGGCGTGACAGAAGCTGTTGATGTGCACGTCATCGTAAGGCGACGCCATTGAGTTGGCCGGATCGTACACTTCCCAAAACGTATCTGCGCCCCGCTGGACCATCCCACCCCAGTAGGAAGCGATCAGTTCGTCTGCCTCCTTTTGCATACCGCAACTGACCATTGCTTCGACGACGTAATGATACAAATATGGCGTCGACGGGCGAACAATCTTCGCGGCCTTCGCTGCGCTTCGCAAGACATTGGCTGACTCCGCCCGGGGGAGGACATTGGCGAGAGTCAGCCAAGCCTGGCTTGCCCATGAAATCTGCCGATCGGGGCCGCTCACGAACAACCCCTGCTCAGGGTCGAAGAAGGTTTCTTTGGCGGTGAAGAGCATCTTCGAGAGCAGACCGTTGAGCCTAGATTGCACACTCTTCTCACCAAGCTTCTCTGCGAGTGAGATAGTTGCGCGCAAAGAACAGATAATGACGCCCTGCGTCGCGGCGTCCCGATGCAGCGACGTCTCCCAATCGATAAAGATCCAAAGTGTTTGAGGATCGACAAAGAGCCCGCGCTCGTTTACGAATTTTGAAATGAGGTCGATCTGACGAATCGCCGTTGGCCACAGGTCGCGGACGGTGGTCAGATCGCCGGTCTGTTCGAGATACTCGAGAAGAGTAATGCTAAAGATCGCAGCGTAATCCAGAATCACGTCGCCGGCCCTTCTGGGAAAGGGCTTCTCAAATACGCAGGCGCTCAGCATGCCGTCATCCTGCGGGTACGCCGCAAGCAAATAGAGGCAGCGTTTAACCAGATCCATATTGCGGTAGGTCACGTAATTGGCAAGAGCTTGAAGTCGAAAATCACCCATCCACAACCGCTGATCTCGCCGGGGTCCGTCTTCGAAAACAGTCTGCATGCAATCCCTGAGGGTGTTCAATGCAACGCGATCGATGTCGACAAGCAACTGTGACTTTCCTGGGGGAAGTGGAGCGATGTCATTGGCGGCGGAAGTGACGCTCTCCACATAGCAGTTTGAGAGGCGGATCGAATACTTCCTGGATAAGGAGACAACTTCCAGCTTCACGTACCGGAAGGCGTGTCTGCGAGTGGTGACAAACGAAAGCGGCAATGGATCGAGGTTGACAACTTCGTCCGGGAGCCAGGCCTCCGCAAGACTGCCCTTATACGGATAGAAGCTCTCTGCCACGTCGCCCGGAACTTCTCCGAACGTGAGCCTTAGTCGAGCCGGGGAGTCAATGTTAATGCCAATCGCGCTCAGGTCGAAATGCAGGAACCCGGTGACGTGTCTTCCAAAATCCAGGTACAGGATATCGCCGGGTTTAAGTATTTCTTTTTCAATCGAGTGCGCATCTCCTACTGGCCGCATCTCCCAGCGGAGATAGGCATCTGAATTCGCGACGGGGACAACCTCATTCTTGAGAGGACAACGCTCTCTGTGCAAAGGTTGCTTGAATTGGTTCGCCATGCGAACGAACCGATTCGGCAGATCAGGAGAGGGCTCCAACCCGGCAGCATCGTTTGGCGTCGCGGTTCGATGCGTTTGCGGTCCAGCGCCCAGGGCCGAGAACCCAATCGAGGCAGCTGTTGCGGACTTGAGAAGTTCTCTGCGATTCAATTCCTCTGTACCCCCAGCTCAACGCACCGCTTCGTTGCCTTCTGGCTCTTCAGCCAGGTTAAGGAAAGCGAGTCCCGGCAATACTAGGTAAAGTTGTGGAAATGGTGCAGGTGGCGAACGGATACGGTATGGAACCACTGCGTATTCAGACTTTAGAAGGCGAATGTTACAAAGATCCGTATCCGTTACGGCACTTCCAAAATCCGATAGGGAAATTTCTATACGCCGAACTTTGAGACTTAGATTGATATAGTCGCCCGCAGATTCGAGAGGCTATAATCGTTTCTCTTGGAGCTTGGCCATGACGATTGCCCCCATCCCCGCAAGTCTTGGGTCTCCAGAACAAGCCGATAAGAAGGAAGTACTTCAACAACTGGAACGGCTTCTCAACAGTTCCCATTTTCGTGGAAGTCGCAGATCTTCCAGTTTCTTTCAATATGTGGTGCAGAAGTCGGTCGATGGCTTGCAGGACAGCCTGAAAGAACGGACCATCGGGATAGACGTCTTCCACCGGGAGCCCAGCTTTGACACGGCTGCCGACTGTATTGTGCGCGTGGTGGCGAGCGAGGTCCGAAAGCGCCTGGCACAGTACTATCAGGAGCCCGGACATAATCGAGAGCTGTACATAGATCTACCTCCTGGGAGTTACGTTCCTCAATTCCATCCCCCTCAAGCGGCGGTTCCCACTCTACAGCCTGTCGCCTCTCCGCCTCCGGCGATCGTCGAAAATCGAACTGATGTGCCGGCGCCTTCTTTTCGCTCAAGGCATCTTGCGGTTCCGCTTAGCTCGATTGCAGTCGTCGTCGTGTTGTGCTTTATAGGATTCAGATATTGGAATGAGCGCACCAACCAACTCAATCTGCTTGCCCCATTCGTGAGCAGTCCCCAGCCGGTAACAATCTGTGTCGCCGCGCCGGAGCTGACGGCGAACCAACCCGGCGCGGAAAGTTCCGATGCACAGGTCGCGCTTGGGCATCCGCCCAAAAACAACACCCTGATTCCTTTCGCCGATACCATGGCGCTTTCGCGGGTGCAGGCGATACTTTTTGCCGACCACCAGGATTCGGACGTTTTGCTCGCAGACTCAGCGACTTTTGATGCGTTGCGAATTGGTCCGTCCATTATGATCGGCGCTCTCGACAATCCATGGACGATGCGCCTGGCACAGGAAGCCGATCACCGGTTCTATTTCAAAGGAACGGATGCAACGTGGGGCGAGATTGTCGACAGAGAATCGAAATCAGATCAACACTGGTTCGTGGATTTTACGCTCCCATATTCTGACAGAACCCAGGACTATGCAATTCTGTCCATTACCGAAGATGGAACGTTGGGCTGGCCGCTACTGGTATTGGCCGGCGTCGGGCCGAATGGCACTATGGCGGCTGGGGAGTTCCTCAGTCACCCAGAAAGCATGGACTCACTAAGGAAGATGGCGGGGGCCGGCTGGAAAGGCCGGAACTTTGAGGTCGTCCTTGGGACACAGGTGATTTCCGGAGTGTCAGGTCCGCCCAAAATTCTCGCGACGCACTTTTGGTAAGGGAATCCCCGACCCTCTCCTGGTAATCCCTGGCTGACGCGAGAACCCAGTCTCACCCTCTTTGAGAACCAGCATGTCCCTCCAAGCCACAAAAACATTGCCAAGGATTGTTCGAGTTGTCAGGCCCGTTTGCGCCCGAACCTGATCTATCAAACGGCGGACCTCAAACTCGGTCGATTGGCTGATGCCGTAACCTCCCGACTCCAGCGTGTGTAACGCTTCCACTTCCTCTTTACTATCAATATGTTACGGAAATATCTGTGCCGTAACTCCCCCCCTAACCGTTACGTACCTTGCGCATTTATATATTTAAGCCCTACCTTGAGTCCCGTTTCGCATTGCAAAATTTTTCAGGATGGTCCCGCATCAGTTGACCGTTATCCGGCATGTGAAACAGGGTGAATCCACGGATTATTGCCTCATTGAAGTCCCGCGGGCAGGTCGGAGCACGAGTTCCGGAGTCGGCTGCTCCGCGGCACCGGGAATTGGCTGAGCTGACAGGACCAAGAACCCGAGTCAAGAGCAGGCTTTCGCCATAGAAATTTCCCTTCCAACGAAAACCAACTGCAAGAGCGTGAAATGGAGGCATAATGCGAGCAATCCGAATGTGTTTAGGACTCGTCGTTCTGCTGCTGGTAGCGGGCAGGATGTTCGGACAGGCGGGTGCAACCGGCACCATTCTAGGAACCGTAACCGATGCCACAGGGGCCATCGTCCCCAACGTCAGCGTAACTGTAACCAACACGGGAACCAATAGCGCCATCAAGACCGTTACAAGTTCGTCAGGTGACTTCAATGCTCCAGCGCTGAATCCTGGAACTTATACGGTTTCAGCAGAGGCAAAAGGCTTTCAAAAGTCGGTAACAACAGGCTTCAACCTTGACGTCAACCAGAAGGTCCGCATCGATTTGATGCTGAAGCCAGGACAGGTGACGGAAACGCTGGAAGTGACAGCGCAGGCAGTGGCGCTGGACACCGATAGCGCCGCGCTATCTCAACTGGTAAGCCAGCAGCAGGTGGAGGAGCTTCCCTTGAACGGACGCAACTTCATGCAGTTGCTTCTTGTGGGCGCCGGCGCCGTCACTGTGGGCGGCGAGCAGGGCACCATGCGCCAGGGCGAAGGCGACGCGATCAGCGTGAATGGAGGACGGCCTGAAGGCAACAACTACACCCTCGACGGACTGGTCAACACCGATCCGGCACTGGTTACGCCGGCCGTGATCCTATCGCAGGATGCGATCCAGGAATTCAAGGTGGAAAGCGGAACCTACCCGGCCGAATACGGCTTCTCGGCCAGCCAAATCAACATCGTAAGCAAGGGTGGCGCGAACAGGCCGCATGCCACGCTCTTTGAAGACAACCGCAACAATGCATACGACGCGAAGCCTTTCCCAAATATCAATGACGTTAACGCCGGAACAGCCACTTCGCTGCCGATTTTGCGTCAGAACCAGTTCGGGTTCGTGGCGTCAGGGCCGGTTTACATCCCCAAGTTGTACAACGGGCGCAACAAAACGTTCTGGATGGCCAACTACGAAGGCTGGCGCATTAACAACGGCGGCATCGCGTTCGAGTCGGTGCCCAATCCGGCGCTTCTGCAGGGCAACTTCGGGGCAGAAACCTATCCAGCGGGGATCCAGAGTACTGATAAAACAGTCACTCTTCCCGGAGGAACTCTGCCTCTATACGGAACCGCAAATTGCGGGATCCTTCTTGACAATGGCTACAACTGCATGCCGGTCGATCCGCGCACTGGGACGGCGTTCCCCTCAAACACCATCCCTTCGGCTCGCTTTACCAGCCGGATCGGGCTGGCTGCAGTCAACCACAAATTCTGGGCGGCGCCGAACCTTGGGGCCCAGCCAGAGGGCGTCAACAACTTCAGACAGAACTACCCCGGCACCCTGGTTACCAACCAGCAAACCTACCGGGGGGACCAGACCCTGGGCAAGTTCGGCTCCGTCTTCGGCCGCTTCACCTACTCCAAGTATGTGAACCACTCGCTCTACAACTCCGGATCGCTCGACTATGGGATCGAGCAGTACTTCGAGAACCAGAAAGCCTGGGCTGTATCGCACACCATCAACATCGGCAAGGCGAGTGTCAACAACTTCCGCTTCGGCTATCTGGATGCTTATGCTCCTGAGAGTTCGCCCACTCCGCCTTCTACATTGAACGGCGAGTTGAATGAGACCGGTATATTCAAGAAGTTCGCTGCGTTGCAGGAGACCTGGCCCAACGTGGGCTTGACCAATTTCAACAGCGGCGGCGGACCGGTCAACTCCTACAGCGGCTCTGACAGCCCGGCGTGGGAATGGGCTGATTCGTTCAGCATGGTTCGCGGACGCCACACTATCGGACTGGGCCTCGACTACCGCACGTACTCGCTGACCCGCAATCTGGACGACGATTTCTACGGCGATTGGGGTTTCTCGGGTACGACTGCCCGGCAAAACTCGGCTGGCACCAGCTGTACCAACCCAGCCGTCTCCGTGAACGGGGGAGCGGCTGCACCACTTTGCGGCACCGGCAATGCCGTGGCCGACATGATGCTGGGGTACTTCTCGGGGGTTAGCGGATTTGTACCTGGAGCTACGGCCTTTACCAACCCAAACGAGGCCGGTAACCCGCAAACGCACATCTTCAAGTACTTCGCGCCGTACGCTGAAGATGACTGGAAAGTGACACCCAAGCTGACCGTCAGCATGGGCCTGCGGTGGGATTTCCGCGCCGCGACCTCGGAGGCCCTGAACCACTTCTTCTGGCTCGACGTGAAGAACGCTAATGGCGGCCTTTGCTATGCCGATCCGAAGCTGACTTCCAGCGGAGTAGTACCCGGTGGAGACGCTAACAGCGGACCCATCCTGCGCTATTGCGGGTCTGTGCCGCATCCCGGCTCGAAGAAACCTTTCGCGCCGAGGTTGGGCATT